>Ga0209041_1000339_pt1 | contig 35416 bp, 24 predicted proteins | sample SaaInlV_100m_DNA_4_FD_184647 | JGI IMG/M metagenome (GOLD analysis project Ga0209041, IMG submission 184647) | Marine microbial communities from expanding oxygen minimum zones in the Saanich Inlet - SI037_S2LV_100m_DNA (SPAdes) (version 2) | ecosystem: Environmental > Aquatic > Marine >... | reverse complement strand
TCCAACCTGACGCTGCATCATCCCATACACTGGTGCTTGCAGATAGATTGGTCTTGGTGACCAAATCCCAATCAATCGTAGAAGCATAAGGATTACCTGCTAATCCATAAGCGCCATCAGCAATACTGCCCAAAGATGCGCTGGAACTATTCTCAGTACCGCTGACGCTTAAACTCACAGGTAAATCTGCAGCCCCATCCCAATTGGTATCATCAAATACATAAACCAAAAATCCTGTTCCTGCAGTTTGACTTGCGCCACTACCGGAACCCGATATATCACTCAATGCTGTCCAGCTTTGACCGGAAACATTCAAGGTCCAAACATTAGCAGTGCCATCAGTTACATCGGCGCCTGTCATCCCTTGGGTCCATAACTCAGCCAATAAATCACTATAAATCTGGCCTGCAACCGGGCTGCTCATCATACGAAAACCGGAATTGCCGGAAATAATCACTGAATTAGCATCCTGAGCAGCATCAGGTGCTACTCCACTTGCAATATTATAGCCTAACCATTTTGAAAAAGTCTTATCACCTGCGCCATCAGAAATTGTATTCTCGGGCGCTGAAGACCAAGTCCACGAACCATCATTATTCTGTACAAATATAATAACATTAATCTGGGTTGGGCTCCCAATATCAGACCACTTAATACTTACCTCTAAAAAATCTGTTCCTAAACTTACACTTCCATTATAGGTCTGATCAGCTTGCCATCCTGAACTATATGTGCGAAGATTGTAATAATCGCTACCAGATTGTGTCTTATATGCAAATGCATAATTAGCAGTGAATGGTAGTGTATGATCACGGGCCCATGAAATACTTGAAGTGCTGCCCGTTCCACCTATTGGACTTGCATTTGGATCTGTATCAATATAAATAAACGCAACCTTATCATCATCATCAATAGAACTCCCACTAACAGCGAAATAAAGATAAGATTCATCCCAGGTCAAATAGTTTGTCCAACCAGAGGTGGATGTAGAGAAATCTTCATCACTTTCCCAATCACCACTTGTTCCATCTATTGTAATGGTTGTATAGGATGTGGCTGATAAAATTGAAAAAATAAGCGTTGAAATAAAAACATTAATTCTCATGGCAGTTCCCTTTATGTAATAGTGTCTCACATTTGAGTTACGATTATCAAATTTAATGAATATTTTTATTTTTCAAAATAGATGTAACCTTTATTTATTTTAATAATAATATTTTTTGCTGACTAACCTTTTCATCCATTCGTGTTTGTACGAAATAAATCCCGCCACTCACATCTTGATATAATTTGTCCTTACCATTCCACTGAATCACATAAGTCCCCAGAAAAATTTTACCCCAATTTTTTGACCAAACCTCACGTCCTAAAATATCAAAAATTGAGACTGAAAGATTCGTTTCATTCGGGATATCCCATTTTAACATCACTTTATTATTAAAAGGATTAGGAAAAGCAGGGTGAATTTTAAACTCGGTTGGAATAGAATTTTCATCCACGGCTAATGGCACATCATCAATAGTGATGGTTATAGAAAGTGTATCATTCTCTCCCCACAATCCAGTTAGAACAAACGCTGATAATATGATCCATTTTTGAATCATAGAATTATCTACGGCTTAATTGTTGTGTATTTACCTGAGCAACTACTGTTCCACCCTGTCCATCACTTACAATGAATTTTACACCTGAATACGTCCCAGATTGTGTATAATTAGGCGTCCATGTAAATGTTGCAGATCCATCGGTATTATCTATAAATGTAGCACCAGTTGGTAAACTTTCCGAAGCCCAAGTTAGTCCATCTCCATCCACGTCCGTGGCTGTAATTCCGAATGTTAATTCGGTCCCTTCGGAACCAGTTTGATCTGAGAGTGTTGCTATTATAGGAGAATCGTTTACAGGAGTTACGGTTACACCCAATGTATCGGAATCTGTCCCACCATTCCCATCAGAAACGGTTACAATAAATGAAATTGCCGTGCTTGTATTATAATTTGTCGCACCAGTGAAGGTTAAAGTTGTTCCATTAATTGAACCGGACACAGTTTCCGAACTTCCACCTGTAATGGTATAGGTCAATGCATCACTATCAGCGTCCGTGGCAGATAATGTTAAGGTTGTTAAGATATCTTCTGTCATTGCTTGATCTGCAATACTGGCTAAAATTGGTACATTATTGCCGGTAACCGTCAGTGTACCGTTTACGAAATTGGTTCCATCCCAAAAACCGCCACCACTTGCAGAATATCCTCCATAAACATATGTGGTTCCCCCATCAATAGTGAATCGACTTGCATAATAATAGGTTCCCATTGAAGTCATACCCGTTCCGATATCTACAATATATTCATCGTTATTTCCATTGTCAGCATTATAGGCAGCTGTCGTCCACGTCCAGTCCGCTCCTGACGGATCTGAGTTAGTTGAAGATGTTCCTATCCAACCGGAAATTCCACTACCTTGGCCCGTGCCATTTGTGACGCCAGATTCATAAACTTGAGCATAAACATTAAAAGCAGTTCCCATGTCTGCTGATCCGTTTTCGGGATACTGCAAATTGGCCCAATCGATAGTATTATCGGTAATAGTTAGGCTAATGGAAGTTGTGTCAGTTGATGCAATTCCAAAAGAAAGAGCAAGGAGAAAAAGTACTTTTTTCATGGCGGACTCCGGTTTTTATTTTAGGTAAAGAATTTTATGGGTTGTTAACCCTAATTTTGTTTTTAATACGACGAGATACAATCCAGTAGAAATATTCTTTGGATTCCAATTTATCTTGTAAGAACCTGACTTTAAGGACTTATTGAAAATGTTTTCGACGAAACGTCCATTTAAATCAAATATTGTTAAGCTTACCTTGTAGGAAGTTTCACCCAAATTTGGAATATCAAACTGTAGAATTGTACTTGGATTAAATGGGTTAGGATAAGCAAAAAGTGTTTGAAATTTTTCTGGAACTATTTCCGGTACTTTTATACCTAATTCATATTGATTTTTTGAATACACAACTGCTGATTTTGCAGGAATAGAATATTCACCAAAATTCCCATCGCCTGTGTAAAGATCATTTCCAGATTCGGTGATGTTGTACCAATTCCCAGCCGATATAAATGGAACATTATATACCGTTCTATCACTAGCAGAAAAATTAGCAATCACAACAACTTGGTCATTATTATTTCCATCAGATTCATCTTTATATCCATACACAATTACTTTTTCACTAGCATATCGGTATAAATCAAAAAAAGTTCCTTTAGATAATGCCGGATTCTTTTTCCGAAATCTCATCATTTTAGAATAATGTGCTAAATGAGACTGACCCTCATCGGTATTCAAAAGTGACCAATCTACTGGTCTGTATCCCAATTTTTCGTCATCCCAATCCCCATTTCCATTATCATCATTCCATCCTGATTGAAATCCAAATTCCTGCCCTTGCCAAATCATTGGAATCCCTAATGAAGTCATTAGAATCGTCGCGTGGAATTTGTCTCTTTCTCGAGCTTGTTCTAAAGTATAACTATCGAATTCTACCATTTCTTGAATGACCGATTGCTCATCATGGGAAATCATAAATTTAACTGCTTGGGTTCGAGCACTATAAGCATTATCCGTATTTGAATATTCATGCAATCCAACCAATTGACTCATGTAAGTCATGGTACTGTTATAATTGCTATGGGCATCTTCCAAAATCAAATCGTGAAAACTGTCATGCCAAGAAGATGTAAGACTTGTATTATCAATGAGCCACGGTTGAGCAGGCAAATGCTCAGCTATTTGGTAGGTGGACGGGGCAAATTCGTTTAAAGCATCGGTCCATGCTGGTAAGCCAAATTCTGGTTGGCTCATATCCCAACCAACGTAACGAGTGGCATCGTATCTGAATCCATCAATACGATACTCATTTACCCAAATTTCATGTACTTGGTTTATATAATCAATGGTATGAGAATTAAAATGATCTAAATCCAACATTCCCCAAGATCCTTCAGTTTCATTGGGATTTAGTTCTGTGTGAATTTTAATATAAGGATTTAGATCATAATTCGGTTGAATTTGCCAAATGGGACTCGATGAGCGAATATGGTTCCAAACCAAATCAAGAATCACGGCAATTCCCCGTTCATGGGCTTCATCCACTAAAGTCATAAAATCTTCTGGTGACCCGTAAGTAGATTCTACAGCAGACATAATTTCAGGGTCATAACCCCAGGATCTGCTTCCGGGAAATTCAGTAACAGGCATAAGTTCAATCGCATTAATTCCAGACGATTTTAAATAATTTAATTTAGCAATTACATCATCAAACGTTCCCTGTCCGCTTCCTTGTGCTGCAAAATCATCCACATGAAGTTCATAAATAATGAGCGTATCTAATACGGGCTTTACATAATCATTGGATTGCCAATTAAAATCGTCTGAAGTGGTAGCACCACCGCCACCCACTTCAATCCTGGTTTTCCCGTTTGAAATTCGCCTTGATAAAGGATCCGCTATACGTGAACCATTTAAAAGAAGATATTCATATTCGTATTGCCCAAAATCTAAATCCAGTTCTAGCCACCAAACGTCTTCTAAATCCGTTGCATTTTTCATAACAATGGCATCGGTTGATGATCCTGTTTCACCAGGAGATGTAATAATAACTTGCATGACAGGTTGATCCGGAGCGAATACAGCCAAAATCATTTCATTATTGATCCAATTGGGTCCCATATCAACACCGGTTGGGAGAGCCGCATGTTCAATCTCAATTTCAGGTTGATCATAAACTGTATATGTTTCGCCCTCTATTATTGCTTCGATTGAATAAGATTCAAAAAGGGTTCTCGGTGGGTCTAATGAAACATAAAAAATACCCGATTCTTGATTAAATAAAGTTGTACCATCTATTAACTCACCCCCTATAGAATAGGTGATAGAACTCAGAGTGCCGTTAGAAAAGATTCCGACGCTTAATCCATCAACCAATCCATCTTCGTTTAAATGGCGTGCAGGTTGAAAAAAAAGTGGGTCAGAAACTTCAAGAATTGAATTATCCCAGCCATCATCGGTGGTAATCGGATTTAATGGATCTGAAATCCAACTGTAATCACTTCCTGATGTATTGTGATGATAATGAATTTTGTACAAATAAGTTGAACCCATAGTTAATGAATAAGATTTATTGTAACTATCCGTCGTATCATTAAGAACCATTTCAGAGGGAGAAGTCGGGCTAATGACGCCGTTAGAGTTTGGACCCCAATTGTTCATTTCACCGGGGACAAATACTCGGACAAAACTATCAGTCTGTCTTTCTACATACCTAAATGTCACATCAAGGGATTGAGATAATCCCAAAGATAATATGCTGAATAATAATACTTTTTTCATCTGCTAAATTTTAACTTCCTTCGATAAATGACGGAACCAAAACCAATATAAGCCTGCGGATAAAAAGACAAGAAGCACCGCCAGGTTCATCACATTTGACCATTGTTTCATTACAACCATCATTCCAGTTAAAAATAGGACGACCTGCCATGGAACAGCAAAAAATATGGCAATAATATCTCGCTGATTTTCTTTTCCAATTTTTTGCTGAATCTCAAGTGGTAATTCTTTTTTGATTGAACCCCAAAATCCGAATGGCCGTGTAATTTTATAAAAATTTGATAAAACAGATTTTTCTGTTGCGGGTGTAAAATAGGTCCCAAGAATACAACCCACCAACGAAGAGCCACTAGCAATTAAAAAAGAATTATATTCCGCAATCGGTCCACCAAAAGCTTTTGTCATAACAGCAGCAACCATTCCAACAATGGTTCCAATTGCAAATCCATATCCATTAAATCGCCACCAATACCAACGAATCACTTGGGGGATAAACATTCCTGCCCCAATCCCCATAGTAATCCATCCCCAGATTTCATTGATATTATTAATGGTTAGACTAAACAAAAGAGCAAAAGTAACAATAACAACTGAAGCAAGACGACTTTGGAACATTAATTCTTTTTCATCCGCATCGGGACGAAGAAAAGTTTGATAAAGGTCTTTAACCCAATAAGCTGCACCGGCGTTAACCGTAGAATCAAAAGTGGACATAGCAGCGGCCATAAGGCCTGCAATTAAAAATCCTTTTACCCCAACAGGAATATAATTTTTTATAACTGTTGGCAAAACCAATTCAGGATCGGCTATAACCGTTCCCGTTTCAATTCCATGATAAATACCTAACATTGCAAAGGATGCAATTAGGGGCCACCGAAAGGCTAATAGACAAGTCCAAAATAATGAAAGGAGTCCAGCTTCACGATCACTTCTTGCTGCAAAATATCGTTGAAGCATATAACCACCCGCACCACTCGAACCTTCAAGTGTCACTTTAAACAAATAAAACATAATTGCTATACCAAATAAGTTATACATAGCAAATGTAGATCCTTCCGGCATTGACATTTCGGTGGGTGGTGTCATGCGAGACCATTCGGATAGGGTCGTTTTTATTGCAGTAAAAGATCCATCCATCATAGGTACTGATACAAAAAATTCATCCGGTAATGTAACCGTATTCATAGCCATTCCTGTAATGTACAGAATGACTCCAAAAATAAAAACACCTTGAAATACATCCGTCCAAACCACACCAACAAACCCACTCGTAACTGTATAAATCATTGCAAGAGTTACCATAAGCAATGATGCTACAATGGGTTCAATTCCTAAAAATTCACCCACAAATTTACCGGCGCCTATTACAAAATAAGTGACCATTGCAACCGTCATTATTATTGAAGCAATAGCACTAATGATTCTTGCAAAGTCTCCTTCCTTTCCTGTTCCAAAACGAAAGTGCATCCATTCCGCTTGCGTCATCACTTGGGATCTGCGGTTCCATTTTCCCATAAAAACCATGAGAAATGCCATAATAAGCGTAACGCCACCTCTTATTTCTATAAAGAAACCTTTTGTTCCTAATGCATAAATAAAAGCTGTATTTATCATGGTTCCAGCAATATCCGTATTCGATGCCATTCCGGATGCACCCAAGACCCACCAAGGTAATTTCCTATTTCCTAAAAAATATGACTCAATGCCTTCAGATGCTTTTTTCTGAACTAAAAGGCCGACGGTAACAATCGCCAACAAATAAACTATAACAATAATAATGTCAATCGTTTCCATATCATTTTACCTTGTAATATTTATGATTGTATTCTTCTATCATACGATGTGCTGTGAAATTAACGCCTGTTTTAATCGACGCCTTCATCATTGAAACCCAGTCGCTTTTATGGTTATAAAACGTTGGGATTACTTGATTTTCTAAGACAGAATATAAGTGATTTGCATCATTATCATCATGAGGATGTTCAGGATCACCTACGGCCCAACCATTATTCCCATCGTCGCACCCTTCGGCCCACCAACCATCTAGAACCGATAAGTTTGGTACGCCATTTAATGTGGCTTTCATTCCACTTGTACCAGAAGCCTCATTGGGTCTCAATGGTGTATTCAGCCATACATCAACACCCGAGGTAATCATGCGACCTAACCACATATTATAATTTTCCAGAAAAACAATTTTCACGGTACCAAACATAGTTTTTGATTTGTCCACAATTTGGCGAATCAATTCTTTCCCTTCTTTATCGTTAGGATGGGCTTTTCCTGAATATATGATTTGGAGTTTTCCTTCACCTATGGATGCTAAACGATCTATATCATAAAATAATAGTTGTGCCCGTTTGTAAGTGGCAGCTCGACGAGCAAACCCGATTGTTAATGTGTCTCCATCCAACGCTTTTGTTACTTGCGAATTGGCGTATCCCAGTAAAAATCTTTTCCGTTCCATATGAGCATTCCAAATGATATCATCAGGGATGTCATCAACATTCATCAAGACAGTTGGATTGGCACGCCATTCAGGTAAATATGTATCGAAAACTCGTTTAAAAGGACTTCCCATCCAATAAGAATGGTGGACTCCGTTGGTAATATATCCAATATTTGCCCAAGGAAATTGAGTCTGTGCTACCTGGCCATGGAGTTCCGAAACTCCATTAGCTGACCGAGAAAAATACAACCCTAACTCTGTCATGTGGAGTCGACTATTTTGGACAAGTGATGGTAAATCTAAATTTTCTGGAATTAATCCATGTAAAAGTTTTTTAACACGAGATTCAGCGAAATGGTCATGACCCGCAGCAACCGGTGTATGTGTCGTAAAATGACAGAGAGATTTCACTTTTTCAGTATCACCGTTAAATTTTTCCAAGAGATTTAAAACTAGAAACGAACAATGTCCCTCATTCATATGGTAGGTTTTAATTTCTTTCTGTCCTAATTCGTCTAAAAGTTTTGTCCCACCAAATCCCAAAATAGCTTCTTGCAGAATCCTGTGATCTTTATCTCCGGAATATAATCGTAATGTAATTAATCTATCATCTTCAAAATTTTCTTCTACATCCGTATCTAAAAAATAAATTGGGATAATATGACCGCCATGCCCTACATAATCGAACTGGTATGCTTGAATCCAAACATCTCTTTCTCTCAAACGTAAAGTGAATTTTACATCCAGTTTTTTCAGAAGCGGATGAGGATCGAATCGAGGATATGTTTCAGTTTGAATACCATCTTCATCAATACGTTGCTTAAAATATCCTTCTCTATACAGGAGCGTAATCGCTACCATATTTAGCCCGATATCGCCGGATGCTTTTATATGATCCCCTGCCAAGACACCCAATCCACCACTATAAGTTGGTAAACTAGATGATATTCCGATTTCCGCAGAAAAATAAGCTATGTCAAATTGTTGGTTCATATTCGTTGAGTTTCTTTTGTAAGTTTTTTTAATCTGTGTTTGATTCCATCATTCAAATGAGTTTGGTTATATCGCCATTCCCAATTTCCACCTATGGTTCCGGGTGTATTCATTCTTGCCGAGGAATCCATTCCTAAAATATCCTGCATGGGAAAAATGGCTGTGTTAGCGTTTGATTTCATTGAATATTCAACCATTCGCCAATTCACATCAATATCATTTAATTTTAACACATTTTTAGCATGTATTCTTTCTTTCAAAATTTCTTTATTTGATTGAGTTGTTCCGTCTCCATTCTCAGAAAAATACCATCCAATACAAGTATCATTATCATGAGTTCCAGTATATACAACTGTATTTTCACTCATTGATTCGAAGGGTGTTCCATTTCCAAATGACATTTGAAGAATTTTCATTCCAGGAATCCCATAAATTTTTCGCAATACAGCAGCATCTTTTGATGCCTCCCCCAAATCTTCAGCTAAAATTGGATTCGATCCGACACGGTCAATAATTGCATTAAATAAACCTTCTCCAGGGCCAGGCACCCAATGGCCATTAATTCCATTTTCATCTTCAGCTGGGACTTCCCAATATTTTGCAAAGCCATTAAAATGATCGATTCTTACCATATCAACTCGTTGGAATAAGTGAGCAATTCTGTCAGTCCACCATTTATATTTTTCTTTTTTATGCTCCGCCCAATCATAAATCGGATGTCCCCAAGTTTGACCTGTTTCAATAAAAAAGTCAGGGGGACATCCGGATTGAACTCTCATGTTTCCAAGTTTTGTCAATTTAAATAATGATTGGTTCGTCCAAACATCCGCACTATTAAAGGCAACATAAATTGGAATATCGCCTATAATTTGGATTCCATTTGAATTTGCATATTCTTTTAATTCAGCCCATTGGGAATCAAATAAGTATTGAAGAATTTTTATATCTTCGATTTCTTCAGAATGACTTTCTTTTAGTGATTTCAGGTTCTCTATTGAATAGGATTTATATTTAGGTTCCCAATCAATCCAATCTTTTCCAGACTGAATCTGCTCTAATACGGTAAACATAGAATAATTATTAAGCCAGAAATCATTCAAATCACAATAATCTTTAAACTTTCTTGAGTGATTATTCAACTTATTATTGCGAAATGTGGAAGCTGCTTTTAGTAATAGACTCCATCTCCATTGTTTCACCAAATCAAAATTGACACGGTCCACTTCAAATGAGGGTGGATTCAAAAGATCGCTTGATTCTAGCCATCCATCTCGAACCAAATAATCGAAACTAATTAAAATAGGATTATTCGCAAAAGCAGATGTTGTGCTGTATGGGCAATTATGATTATCGGGCGGATTATTTGGCAAAATTTGCCAAAGACATTGACCCATCTCATTAAGATCATCTACGAACTCAAACGCTTTTGGACCAATCTCACCAATTCCATAGGGGCCGGGCAAAGATGTGATGTGAAGTAAAATTCCACTTTTTCGGTCAAGATTTACCATTTAGACTATTTTATATTAAATGAATTCGTTAGCAATTTCTTTAGTAACTCATGTATGAGTCACTAAAGAAATTGCCTAAAAATAGACCTTTAAGTCAAGGTTGAATTGGATTGGATTTAAGAGGACTTAATCAGACGATCAAGGTGAAGATCTGGACGTTTCATTATTCGCTTCACAATTGGGTTTGGGTCAAAATTGAGTCGTTGCCCTGCTAGAGTTATATCTAATATAATGTGGTTAGTTGCGATTTCGATAATTGCTTCATTTTGGGTGTAAATGGTTCGGCTGTCATCTTTATCACGAGCACTTCCCATGATTGTTGATGAATGATCAGCAACGAGAATAACTTTTGGTGACCATATTTTTCTCAACTTTTCTTCGTCCAATTTATAAGAAATGGTTTCTCCAATTTTTTTATTTAAACTACAAAATGAGAAAAGGATGATATCAACACCACGATCTGAAGCTATAATTAATTCTTTTTGGACAGACGTAATCTCTCTACGCCACGCACTGATGAATACTTTGTTTTTCGCATTATTAATCGTTTCCTTCATTTTCAGAATAAGATTCCGATAACCATTTAAATGCCAAAAATCGAATGCTTCATCATCCACATCCATTTTGTTAATATTTTCTTTTAGCTCTTCTATTCGATCTTTATGGGAATGGTCAAAATGCTCCAATAAGGATGAGGGTGGGAGTGGAATAAATTTCTTGGGCGATTCTCCAATTGAATTCACAATTCCGATAGACTCTAAACGATTAAGAACTGTATAAATCGCTGATCGTGGGATCCCAGATTGGGAACTGAGTTCATAGCCAGTCGCAGGATTAAATTTCAGTAATGCTACATAGGCTTTTGCTGCATTTGATGATAATCCAAAATGTTGGAGTAATTCAATTAATTTTGACATATTACCTATAATTTCTTTTTTTAATTTAACTTTAACTCATACTTGAGTTACGAATTAATTTTGACGTGAGCCTAATTATATTTTTTATCCTTATCTTTCAATATGGCTCAAATCAATTTATTCCCATTTTTGTCAAGTACCTTTTAGAGTTACATTTACCCCTTAATTCCGTCACTCAAGTATGAGTTACTATAAAACTTACATAATAAAAATCATTTTTCATGCTCTCCTTATTGCTAGCTCAATCTTGATTGCTGGAACAACCGGAAAAATTTCCGGCACTGTCGTTGACGCCCAAACGGGAGCCCCACTTATCGGATGCAATGTTATTCTTGATGGAACAAACCTAGGTGCAGCCACAAATTTAGACGGTGGCTATTATATATTGAATATTTCTCCTGGTACCTATTCCCTGCGAGCATCCATGATAGGATATGGATCCGTACGGAAAACAGTCGTATCTGTAGAAATTGATTTTACCACTCAAATTGATTTTCAACTTTCGTCGGAAGTTATAGAAGGACAAGAGATTACTGTTGTTGCTAAAAAAAGTTTAATTCAGAAAGATTTAACTGCTTCAACATCAATTGTAAATGCAGATGATTTTGATAAATTACCTGTGACAGAAATTTCTGAAGCATTAGAACTACAAGCCGGATATGTAAATGGGCACCTTCGTGGAGGAAGAAGTGGCGAAGTCGCCTATTGGATTGATGGTGTTCCGGTAACGGACGTTTATAATGGTGAAACCGTTGTAGATATCAATAAAAATTCTGTAAGCGAAATGCAATTAATCTCCGGTGCATTTAATGCTGAGTATGGGCAGGCTATGTCTGGGATTGTTAATATTGTTACAAAAGATGGTACGGATGAATTTGAAGGAAATATCAGTCTTTATTCTGGCGATTTTTATTCAAGTCACCAAGATTTGTTCTGGAATATTGATCAATTTAATCCCATAACTACCCAAAATATTGAAGCCAATTTTCGAGGAAAAATCCTTCCTGGAAAACTTTATTATCAAGGAAGTGCGAGGCGCGTTTATTATCAAGGGCCCTATGAGGGGAAACGCATTTTTGATCCAGCTTCTTACACGCTTCTTTTAGAAGATATTGTTGGTGATAAACATCCCTATATTGTTGGGACTAATACCGAAATGGATTCTTTACTAATTCTACAATATTTCGATGAATTGGGTTATACTCAAAATGAAATTTCGGAATCAATCGATTCAACTTTACAATTAGTTCGATCCGTTCATGAAGGTAATTCTGGAGATGGTGCCTATGTCCCTATGGAATGGAATTTTAAAAAATATATGCAAATTAAACTCATTTATAAATTCACGCCATTATTAAAAATAAAATACACCCTCATTAATGACGATGTAACATCCCAAAGCTATGATCGGTCCTTCAAGCTGAACCCCGATGGGAATTACACACAATATAAAAAAGGGTTTACTCATATTTTACAACTCCATCAATCATTAAATGGAAGCACATTTTATACGCTTAGCTTTACTCAATTTAATAAAAAATATTCACATGAAACCTATTCCAAAGATGAAAAGCATCTGTATGTCCATAGCGATTTTGGTGTAACGAAACCGTATAGTTTTATGACCGGCGGCACAAATAACAATTTATTTTCACGACAAACAATTACCACAACTGGCAAATTTGATATTACAAGCCAAATTAATTCCAATCACATGATAAAATTTGGACTCGAATATAGAGAGCATCATTTGGGATATGAGAATATTAACCTGCAACCTCCTGATAATAAAATATCTATTACTCCTCTTATTGATGGTGGGTACTTAGAATCACCAAAGACATATCCTGATTCTACAATTTATTCGAGCAGTTACGCGTATTCCCCATTAGAGTTTAGCGCATACATTCAAGATAAAATTGAATACGATGAGCTCATAATAAATGCCGGAATTCGGTTTGATTATTTTGACCCAAAAGCGACCCTTCCATCCGACCCATCCGACCCAAGTATTTACAACCCCATTCGACCCGAAAACCGATATGTAGATTTAAATGAAAATGGAGTTCAAGATATAGGAGAACCAAACATTTCCTTAAAAGATAGAGAAGGGTATTGGTTCTCTCCTACCCATTCTAAATGGAAAATTAGTCCTCGACTAGGGTTTTCATTTCCAATCTCTGATCAGGGCGTTTTCCATTTCTCATATGGCCATTTTTTTCAGATTCCACGCTTCGAACTGTTGTACCAAAATCCTGACTATGATTTAGGGCAAGGAACTGGCAATGTGGGTGTTGTTGGCAATCCTGATCTTCGATCCGAAAAAACCATTAGTGGTGAGCTAGGTTTACAGCAACAATTAAATCGGTTTCTCACAATGGATATAACTGGTTATTTTAGAGATATTCGTGATTTAACTGGAACTCGATCTGCAGAAATTATTATGTTTGGGGGATCTTCAAAATATAGTCGATACGAAAATTCAGATTTTGCCTTTATTCGGGGTATCATATTAAATCTCGGATTCCACACAAACTTTGGCTGGAACGGTGACATCAATTATACAAATCAAATTGCACGTGGTACAGCATCTGACCCAGATCAAGCTCGAGCATCCATTGACGGGAACAAATTGCCTGAAGTTCATCTAATTCCATTGAATTGGGACCAAACCCATACCCTAAGTGGATCGATTATGTATTCGAAAAAAGATTGGGGCGGAAGTATGATCCTTCAATTAGGATCGGGGTTACCCTACACGCCAGAATCCACAGAGGATATAAGTACCTTTATTACAAATTCGGCACAAAAGCCTCTTACGTGGAATGTAGATTTTCGAAGTTACATTCAACCCCAATTACTGTTAAAAAATATGACTCTATTTTTTAGAGTAAAAAATGTTTTTGATCAATTAAATCATTACAATGTTTACAATGATTCTGGTCGTGCTGATAAAACAATTAATTTAAAACGAGCCCAAAATACAAACCCTTCTGAAGCTATAAATTCCTTAGATGACTGGTTTAATAATGAAACATTTTATTCTCAACCAAGGCGAATTGAATTTGGTATAACCTATGATTTCTAAACGATTTATAAATCAATTTAATTTCCTTGTGCTCCTCGGGTTTATAGCTGGGGTAAATGCACAACAACCCTCAGGACGTGAATTTCGTAGAACGGGAATACACAACGGTAATTTAGTAAGAACGGTTTTTGGGAATTGGGGCGTTGTGGGCCAACCCGGAAATAAAGGGCCACGTGGCGCCTGGATTAATGATAATAATGGTTATATTGGAGATGTTAGCCCAATTGTTGGCGTTGAAGTTAGTTCAAAGGATACCAGTGGAAATCCCATTACATTTCATTCAGTTATTGTTACGCCAGCCGATCGACCGAACTTGGGTGGATTTGAAGAATCACCCACGGGGAAATTTTGGGGATTTGAACCTGTTTCAGGTTACTTAAATGAAACGCAAGAACGTGTGGCCATTAGTACTGACCCAAATACTTGGCCACCCTATTGGCCCGATAAACTGAATGAATCTAATGATCCTGGATGGCCCGGAATGTGGAATGGATATTTTGGAAAGGACGTTCAAAATATTCAACAGGAAAGTTATTTTCTTATGGACGATAACAATGATGAAGAATTCAATTATGCCCACTATAACAATTTGGGTGTTGAATTTCGTCCCGACAGTAATAATTTAAATCGAAATGGACTCGGACTCGAAATGGCCGTCCGAGGAATGCAATGGCAACAATTTTTGGCTCAAGATTGTATTTTCTGGCTTTATGAAGTAACAAATGAAAGTACCACAGATTACAAAAATGCTGTTTTTGGTATGTTGGTTGGAACCTACATTGGTGTTACTTCCACTGAGGATCGTGGAGAATATGATGATGATTGGTCCTTTTTTGACGTCAATGACGATATTACTTATACAGGTGATTTTGACAATGATGCAAGTCGAAATCCCAATTGGGATGGAGATGTTGGTATGGTTGGCTATGCATTTTTAGAAAGCCCAGGAAACCCGTTTGATGGGATTGACAATGACGGAGATTATAACTCAACTGATGAAAATTCATACGCACCTTTATTTGTAGAAGAAGATTTTGATTCTAGCTTAATTAATGTTGGGGATTATGTTATATTAATTGAATCTGATTATTCAAGAACCACTTTTCAAATTCCCGATTTAGATACCGTTGAAGTCATTACAGGTGGAACTGTCTTGACTCTAATTCCGGGTGAAACGTATTTATCGGAAGGCGATCCAATACTACTTTCAGAAAATAAGGAAGGTACAAACCAAAATGCTTATGATGGAATTGACAATGATCTTGATGGTTTAATTGATGAAAACTATTTTCTTCATTACCGCCAACGGCGGGTAGATCAAAATGGTAACATCCTTTTTGATATTGTGAACCCGAGAGCATTTATTAATTACCTCTCAGGCTCGGGGATGGATAACCCTTTAATAGATGAGGCGCGAGATGATGGGATTGATAACGATGGCGATTGGGATGAAGAGTTTGATGATATCGGTGCCGATGGAATCTCAGACACTCAAGATTATGGCGAAGGGGATGGTTTTCCAACTCACGGTGAACCCAATTTTGATGAAACAGATGTAGATGAATCTGACCAAATTGGACTTTCTAGTTTTGATTATTTCACGCCAGCAGGCGATTATCCCATGAAGCATGATGAACAATTATGGGACAGATTAAAACCGGGTTATTTTGATACGCCAAGTTCGATTCAAGGAGGAGTACCCATTGCCGGTGAAGATGGGGATTTTATTTATGGTTCTGGTTTTTTTCCCTTACGAGCTGGGCAAACCGAACGATTTAGTGTGGCCCTCGTTTACGGAAAAGATTTGGAAGAATTAATTAATAATAAGCGGACCGTTCAAAATATTTATAACAATAATTATCGTTTCCCCCCTCCCCCACAAAAACCAACTTTGACGACAGTTCCTGGAGATGGTAAAATTACACTTTATTGGGATCGCGTAGCAGAAACAAGTGTTGACCCAATCACCAAAATTGAAGATTTTCAAGGGTACAAGATTTATAAAGCATCTGATTATAATTTCAATGATATTCGAAATATTACCAACGCTCATGGAATTATTGAAGGTTACTCCCCCATCGCTCAATTTGATTTAGATGATACAATTGATGGGTACTTTTACCCATCGGAAATCTTATTTCAAGAAACACAAGGATATAGTTATTATCTGGGCGATAACTCAGGATTAGTTCATAGCTACGTTGATGAAGATGTAAATAATGGCAGAACATATTATTATTCCTTGGTAGCCTATGATCGTGGAGAAGCAGGCGATGATATTTTTCCTGCTGAGAATTCTAAATTCATTACGGTTCTACCCTCAGGAGAAGTCTTTATTGATAAAAATACTGCAGTCGTTACGCCCACCGCTGAAGCGGCGGGATTTATGCTTAGTGATTCCATTCCTATCACCCCATCCAAAACCAATAAAGGAACGGGTGCAATTTCGATTGATATATTGGATGAACAAAGTTTAACGGGTTTAACCTACCAAATTGACTTTTTAGACACAACAACCGATAGTATTGATAACGATGGCGATTGGACAATCGATAATGATTCCAATGGAAATGGAATTCCAGATGTGGGTGAAACCAATATTGATTATTTGGATGATACCGAATTTCCTAAAATAACTACTTATTACTCGGTTCGCACCTTAACTCCAACGACTTTTTCTTTCACACCCAATGACACGTTATATTTTAAACTCCCAAACTATCCGATAATAAATGATTCTATTCTTAGCTTTAAAAATAGTCTGGATGTAGAAATTAATCCGGATGATTATATTATTGATTTTAAATTAGGAAAAATACGTGCAACAACTTTAGAATCACTCGGGAATGATGAGCATACACTTACTTATAATTATTTCCCCATTTATCATAATCCAACAATTCATAAATCACCCTGGGTAAAAGAGACCGAAACTCCCTATGTTCCTGAAACATTAGATACCGATATTTTCGATGGCGTCCGAATTCAATTTGAGAATAACTGGTCTGTGTCTCCTATTGACTCTCTTACCTATTGGTGGACTACAGAAGATGACAAGATATGGGATAAAGATAAAGGTGATTCTACCTATTTTTTCTCAATTGGAATTCAAGATTTTTCATCAATCAATTTATATGGTGAAAAAACACCTAATGATTATTATATCGTTTTTTCAGATGATATGGCATTTGGACAGGCCGATGGATATCCAGTCCCGAATCCGGGTGACCCTACCAATTTTAAGGTTTTTAATCAAACAGATTCTATAGATGTAAATTATATGTTTGTCGATGGCGGACGAGATGGTGTCCTTGATAATTTGGATATTTTATATTTTTTTGAAAAAGACTCCAATGATACTTATCATTATACCTGGTCTATCACATTTACCTTAAGACAGTCCCATGCAGATACCCTTGAGCTGAATTTTGGAGATAATGACACATTATTTATTTCAATGACAAAGCCATTTCGTAAAGGGGATACGTTCACATTTACAACCCCAATACCTTCAATTGATAAATCAATTGTTAAGAATGACATGAAAAAAATCAGAGTTTTTCCGAACCCTTACTATTCTGCTCATGCGTTTGAATCCCCTCTCCCTCCAGGAATTGTAAGTGGTCGAGGCGAAAGAAAACTTTTCTTCCAACATGTCCCAGATGATGCTTTTATCCATATTTATACAGTTAGAGGGCAACATGTAAAAACCATTTCACCTACCTATAATATTTTTGATGGAACCGTCACTTGGGATTTAAAAACGAAAGAAAATTTAAATATTAGTTATGGCGTTTATTTTTATATGGTTGAATCAGAATCAGGTGGAAATCAATCTGGAAAGTTTGCGGTAATTAAATGAGTCCGATTCGAATCATTTTCCCTTTAGTTCTACTCATACAAATTTTATTTTCTCAGAGTAAAGTAGGTACAGCATCAGCTCCATTTCTAGGAATTTCTATTGGACCCAGTTCAGTTGGAATGGGTGGTGCTATCACATCTCATCCTATTGATGCATCAGTCTTATACGTAAATCCCGGCGCTATTTCTCGATTAGCTCAAAGTCAAATATTAATTGCAAAGACAGATTGGATTGTTGGCACACATATAAATTTCATTTCAACCGTAATTCAGATAGACCCAAGTAGATCTTTAGGGTTTTATATTAATCATTTGGACTATGGAGAAGAAGAAATTACAGATTTAGATAATCAAGAGGGCACGGGACTTTATTGGTCAGCATCTGATATTGTTACAGGTGGAGCTTACGCTCAAAATTTAACAGATCAATTTTCATTGGGAGGCACACTCAAATATATACATCAAAGGATCCATAATGAGAGTGCCAATACAATGGCTGTAGATATCGGGATATTGTACAAAACATCGACTGAAAAATTTAATATTGGAATGAGTGTCTCTAATTGGGGATCCGATATGTCAATGGATGGTAAGGATCTTTATAGAAAGATTGATATAGACCCCAATCATGACGGACATAATGAAACGTTAGTTGCCAAATTAAAAACAGATGAATGGCCGCTCCCTTTATTTTTCAGGGTAGGTTTTAGTGGAAATTTAATTTCAACGCCACTTTTTAAATTTACAGTCGCCACAGATGCAATGATACCAAGTGATGACATTGAGACACTCCAAATTGGTTTTGAATCTTCTTATATGAATAGATTATTTCTTCGTGGTGGATATAAAAATATTGGTAACCATAAAAGTATTGAAGGATTTACAGGGGGTGCGGGTGTCAGAATATTTACGTCGGGAATGTCTTTGGGCATAGATTACTCTATCCAGGATTTTGGATACTTTGGACTTATTTCCCATTTGGGAATTTCGATTGAGTTCTAAATCATCATTAAAGAAAAAAATAAATTCATTTTTTTATAAAGAGATTTTGTATTAATTTAATAGTAACTCTGCTTAGAGTTACTATGGATTGTTCAAGAAATAATCCTATAATAATAAAAAACAAGGAGAAAAACACAATGAAAAAAGTGTTAATACCTATCGTATTATTCTCAATGTCCTTTTTAGCAGCAACTGAAGTGACATTTAGCGTAAACTCATCAACTGTACAAGGAATTGTTGATTCAACCAGTGGTGTTGATTTAAGAGGAACTGTTACCCAATGGGGAGCTGGAACCAATTTAAACACTGATGGTGGAGATTATTGGTCACTGACGATTTCATTAGATGCGGGAGATTATGAATACAAATATGGCGCTCAAATAGTCAACCTTGATGGTACCGTTTCAGATTATTGGGAAAATGATATTCCAGGTGCCAATTATCAAGGTGATAATCGTACTTTAACAGTTGGTTCTGAAGCTATGTTAGTGGAAATGGATTATTTAGGAAATGGTCCTAATAATACACCACCTTACACCCCAACTGATTCAGTTGATTTATTTCTTCGAGTTGATATGAGTCAACATCCTGATTTTAACTCTGAAACCCAATCTGTTTATGTTGCTGGTTCCTTTCAAGGATGGGATCCGGGATCAACTATGATGACACAAGAAGGTCAATCTCCTGTATGGAATGCTCACATTATGACGCATGCCGCAAACCACGAATATAAATTTACCCTGGGTGCTTGGGGTACAGATGAATCAAATAATCGTGTATTATCCGTTAGTCAAGACACAACAGTTCAATGGGTTTATTGGAATGATCAAGGTCCCGAACCTTTTTCGAGTAATGCTACAATTGTTCCCTTTACTTTAACGACTGACGTATCAAGAGCAGTAACAAATAATGGATTCGTTTTAGGCGATACCCTTGTCCTTAAATATGGATACGGTGGTACAGGTGAATCAGTTATGTTTGATACACTAGAACAAGTTCCATTTGAATATGTGTATTCTGTAACAATTGATTCTCTTCCGATTGATCTTGAAGCAGGGTTATTCTATCAATATTATCGAATTAAAAATGGTGCTGAATATAGAGAAATTTATTTTAATTTCGATTTTCAAGGCAACGATGTAAGTCTTGCAGAACGACGATATCATGGATTTGAGGGCGCTGCCGATGGTGAAGCATTCTCAATCATAGATGATGTTAATTCTTCAGTAGAACCACGGAGAATGCCTGTATTTAGAAACACTGATTTATTAGGATCTGAATTAACCGTAACCTACAGTGTTGATGTTCGTCCTGCTTACTATCAAGTTGTTTCTGGAGATACGCTTTTTGATATCCAAGGAACAACAAACGTGACTCATGAGGACAGTGTTCTTGCTTGGGGATCGTGGATCAATGGGCCAGCTTCCGAACCTTTAACAGGTGATTCCTGGACAGGTTGGGGCGGAACATTATTTGGTACAACTGCTAAACAAATGCACGATGATGGTGAAAATGGTGATGCCGTTGCGGGTGATAGTGTTTACAGTATCCAAGTAACTTATGAAGCCACAGCAACCGTTGGACAAGAATTCAAATTCGGTTTACGCGGTGGTGATAATGAGTCAGGGTATGGATTAAATCACATTGAAAATATCGATGTTGCGAATCCAACTGTTGCATCTTATTGGGGATCAATAAATCCTCTCTTTTATGATGCATGGGATTATGATTCAAACATGCCGTCTCTTGGCATTGATGAAAATGAAAATGGATTATCACCCAATAGATTTTCATTAAGTGCAAATTATCCAAATCCATTTAACCCAACAACAAACTTTTCATTCACACTTCCCCATGGAGCTGAAGTGTCTGTGAATATTTATAACCTTTTAGGTGAAAAAGTTGCAACCGTTCATAACGGATATGCTAAGCCTGGAAATTATAAAGCAAATTGGAATGGAAAAGATATGATGGGTAGAAATGTTCCAAGTGGTGTTTACATCTATGAGTTAGATGCAGGTGCATACTTTAAACAGAGCAAAAAGATGACCTTGCTTAAATAGCAATATATCAAACGGGCAAATCTTTTCAAGAAAAATACTTATCTTGAAATATTTTTTCCGTTTGTTGTAAAAAGGGAGAGTTCTCGAACTCTCCCTTTTTTATTTCACTTAGTTTCAACTTAATTTCTAATATGAAATTCAAATTTATTTTAACGTTTAGTCTTTTTATTTTCATCCTTCCATCCTGTGACAAATCAATTGCACCAGAAATTCTGGCAACAGTTGGGAGTCGTGAAGTTACCTCTTACGATTTTTCTGAATCTTATTCCAAAAGGTTGGTCAATTCACAATTAAAAGATTCAGAAATTGAGCGAGAAAAACATCTTCAATTTTTAATTCGAAATAAGTTATTCTCAGAAGCTGCACTTCGAGACAAACTTGAATTAGATTCAATCGCTCATCGGTATATTCAACTCGACTCAATAAAATATATTCGAGATGAGCTTTATTATGAAATGATACTGAATCATGAAATTGACATGAATGATGAAATAATGCGAAAACATTATCTTTGGGCAAATAGAGAGTGTCATTTCAAACATTTGTTTTTTAACAATAAAGAACGTGCGGACTCCGTTTTTCTTCTATTGGCAGCAGATTCATCCCTTTTTGACTCTATAGCATTTCAAACTTTTTCTGATGAAAGATTAAAAAAGTCAGGGGGTGATTTAGGTTGGATTCGATATAATGATTTGGATCCTAATTTAGAATTAAAGGGATTCGATTTAGACTTAGATTTAATTTCGGCACCGATACGATCTTCATTTGGTTGGCACATCCTGAAGAAAATAGATGAAAGAAATCAAATGATTACCGATGAATCGGAATTCCAAACTATAAAAAATGGAATTAAAAAAACAATAATTCGAAAAATGAATCAAATACAATCTGACCAATTTGTGAACGATTTAATGCTGTCAAAAAATATTCTTTTAGACGACAGTTTAATTCAAGATGTTACGTCTGCCCTGTTTCAATTAGCACTCCTTCATGGAGAAAACCCACCTATCACTGGCGAACAAAAAGGTGAAGTGATTTTTGATTTATTCTCTAATTTAAGAGATGTGGCCCAATTGCCGCTGGCCCAGTATAATGATGGTGAATTTATTGTTCAAGATTATATGGATGGAATCCAATCTCTACCCACCGTGCAAACTAATTATTCTCCTAAAACCACTTTTTACCACGCCTTGAGAAATAAGATTCTTTCGGAAGAAGGCGGAAAAAATGATTTAGGAAATCACCCTAATGTTCAATTAAAACTACAAGACTCTAAAGATCGGTTTTTAACCCGGGCTTATTTGTCCACCTTTATTGATGGAAAAACTCAGGGAGCTTTTTCTAAAGCAAAATTAGATTCAATTAGCAATAGTCTTCGTGAAAATATTCCTGTTACACTCTATCCGGAGCATCTGGAACGCTTGTTTGTAGAGAATTAATGGACATTTAAATTATTCTACCTTAGACCAAAAGTCTTGGTCAATAAAGGGGTTTTTAATTTCAATCCCTTTGACATCCAAAGAATGCTTTCCATTATAAATCACCAATCCTTTAGAAAATCGGTTGGGCATTATTTTTTTAAAATGTAAGACCCCTTTTAAGAAATCAATATTAAATGTTTCTGATGATTTTATTTCAATCAAGGTAAGTTTATTTCCTTTTGAGATTAATAAATCAACTTCATTCCCATGGGAGTCACGATAAAAATAAAAATGAGGTTGAATTCCTTTATTCGTTTCTGATTTTACAAATTCAAGAATAATTAAATTTTCGTACAATCCACCACGTAAAGGGTCTCTCATCAATTGGGATGCAGAACGTATATCCAATAAGTATGCAGCCAATCCTATATCTGTAAAATAAATTTTGGATGATTTCACCAATCTTTTTCTAATATTCTCATAATACGGTGGTAATTCATAAATAACATAAGATGCTTTCAGAACACTAATCCAATTTTTAATTGTTGTGGATGATACACCAATATCGTTACTCAATGAAGTATAGTTTATTAATTGCCCGATTCGACCTGCTAATAATCTCATAAATTTCTGGAATTGATTTAAATCTTTAATATTGATTAGCGAACGCACATCTCGCTCAATATATGTCTGGAAATAACCGTTAAAGAACCGAGTCGGTTTTAATCCTCTATCATGAATACGCGGATAGAATCCAATAACCATTAATTCAAAGGGGTCCCATTTTGCTTGATAATGGTTTATTTCATTCATTGAAAAAGGATACAAGGTAAGTATGGCAGTTCGTCCCGCGAGAGATTGACTAATAGCCTGATGAAGTTCAGGTTGATGACTGCCAGACAAGATAAAAAAACCGGGTTGTTGATTTTCATCTACAATTCCTTGTATATAAGATAGTAATTGTGGTGTACGTTGAATTTCATCAATGATACCTCCATTTGGCATTTGTGATAGAAATCCTCGAGGATCTGTTTCCGCCGCTAACCGTATATCAGGATCTTCCATTGAGAAATAAGGCTTTGACGGAAATGTCATTTGAATCAGTGTTGTTTTTCCCGATTGCCTTGGTCCAAAAATCGTAACAACAGGGTATTCCGTAGATGCCTGTATTAGTTCTGTAGATATGTCTCGTTTAATCATTGGATGAATCTACACCTATTTTTGTACAATTCTCAAGTTCTAATTTAGATTTACACATTCCCTATATCCAATTGGGTTGGCTAACTCAAGACCATTTCCAGATAAAAGAATTAGCTTGATTAATTCATTAGCCGCTAAGAACGAGAAAATTCGCGCCCGCCTGCCCTACCGAAATAGTTTGGAGCTGGCAGGAAGGGATAAAAATGAATTAATAATAATTTTTAAAGAAAATATTCCTGTTACACTCTATCCAGAACATTTGGAGCGCTTGTTTGTAGAGAATTAACCTGACCGAGCTTTTTTACCCATTGCTGCAAACTGCCCATTTTTTCAATCGTAACGCTATAAACGCCAAAGGATTCTTCTACCATTCCCCGGATGATGAATAAAGTTTCCCAATGGAGCATATCGCCAAATTCCTGGAATGCTTCAGGGAATAACACACATTCATAAATATCGGTTTCATCTTCTAGGGTCAAAAATTCCATAGGTTCTGAATTGCCTGTTACCGTCTCTTTCCGCGTGATATACACGCCAATCAAATAAATAGATTGCCCCACAAATAATGGAATCTCTCTGGCAGACTTGATGCGCCGACTCAAGACAGGACGATATTTTTCCAACGGATGAATAGACAGTGGATAACCAAAGGCATCTAACTCCAATCGGTATTGGTCTTCATCGCTTAATTTATTATTTACTGGCGATGTTGTGAGCGGTTCCCGCACGCCATTTTGAAGATAGAACCCAGCCACACGGTAAGCCAATTCCCGGTGAGTCAGTTCCGGCGCCAAACTCTTAAAACAGCCTGCATTGGTCAAAGACATGGCATCGGCTAAGTCCAACTCTACTCGTTGTAAAAAATCAGCCAACGAATCAAACTCGCCTGCTTTTCGTTCATCCATAATGCCATCCACCGCTTTCTGCTGAAGCCGTTTGATACTCATAAATCCCATGCGAATTTTATTTTTTCTTCCCCGCCATTCCTTGTGACTCCGATTTACATCCGGTGGTAAAATTTGAATTCCAAATCGTCGAGCTTCACTCATATAAGCGTAAGGTGAATAGAATCCACCTTGGTTGGAAATGACGGCAGCGAGAAATTCAGCAGAGAAGTGTGCCTTTAAATAAGCACATGTAAATGACAACATTGCATAAGATGCAGAATGGGGTTTACAAAAAGAATAGCCCACAAAGGATGAAATCATGTCCCATACATCCTTGATCATATTGGGTGAATAACCCCGGCGAAGTGATCCCTCCGTGAATTTCTTTTTCCATGAAAGAATCAAATGCTGCATGGAATCCCGACTCATGGTTTTTCGCAATGCTTCCGCTTCTGCATAGCCCAATCCGGCCAAAGTCATGGCTGCCATAGATACCTGTTCTTCGTACACCATGATGCCGTAAGTCTCTGCCAAAAAATCTAAATCTGGATGAAGCAATTCCCATTCTTCGCCATGGATTCGTGCCAGCATCATATTCGTAAATCGATTTGCCGCCGGACGGATAATGGATGAATAAATAACCACATGCTCAAAATCCACCACACCGGCCTTGGCCAGAAGCTGTCGTGTGGCTGGACTCTCGATATAAAACACGCCCATTGTTTTCCCAGCTTTCATCAGTTGCTCCGTTTTTTTATCGCCGATGGGCTGAATTTGGTGATAATCCACATACTTGCTGCGGGAAGCCACTTCCCCATAATTCAAATTTGCCTGCCGAATGGTATCTCGCACTACTGCCAAACTTCGATTGCCCAACAAATCAATTTTTAAAAGTCCCGAATCTTCCACCTGATCTTTTTCCCATTCCACGATTTGGACCCCTTTGGGTGCTATAAGAACCGGAACGTATTTTCGAATTTCATCGGGAACAATCACCACACCACCAGGATGAACCGAGGGATGACGAAATGTGCCCACAATCTTTTCACTCTCTCGAAGGACGCGAATCAATGTATCATCCAAATCTACATTGGCAAATCGGGGATCGGTTCGGACCCAATGTTCTAAATCTCTGCGGGAGGTGTACCAACCAATCCGCTTGGTGATACTTTTAATCTCCTCATTCGATAAGCCGTGAACCTTCCCCACTTCCCGAATGGCAGACCGGGGTTTCAAAAAAATCTGACTGGAAACCATGGCGGTTCGCTCATTGCTGTATTTCTTAAAAACGTAATCCAAAATGCCGTCTCGCTCATCCCAAGGAAAATCCACATCAATATCCGGCATATCTTCCCGTTCAGGATGAATAAATCGTTCGAACTGTAATGTGTACCGCAACGGGTCCACTTGGGTGATAAACAGGCAATAACTCACAATAGATGCGGCTGCAGATCCCCGGCCAATCGTCGCACGGGTTTGTGTTACAATATCCTGAACAATTAAAAAGTAAGGCGCAAACCCTTTTTGCGTAATGAGATCCAATTCATATTCGATGCGCTGGCGAATCGTTTCATCTACTTCTCCATACCGAATCCTGGCACCAGCATAAACTTTATCTTTTAGTCTCTTATTCGACACATGCGTTTCTTTTAAGGATAACCCCGGGAAAATTGTGTTAATGAAGGTCCAGTCGGTTTTACACCGATCCGCAAGATATCGGCTATTATTTAAAGCATCTAGACTATTGGGAAAAAGAGTCACCATCTCCGCTTCGCTCCGGAACCAGTGTTGATCTGTTTTACATTCGGATATGTTCAACTGCTCCAGTGTGGTATTATTCTCAATGGCGCGAAGCGTTATATGGGCATCATGGTCGCTTGGCGATCTGAAATAAACGTCCCCTGTAATTACCATTTCCAACTTTAATTCTTTGGCCATTCTCTTCGCAAGTGACTCTTGGTCTCCAGGACGTAACTCTATAAATAAGTGCGTATCCGGTATTATCTTAATTAATTTCTTTAATGTTAATTCATCGTGAGCCAGAATGAAAAGTCCCGCCAATCGTTTTTCCAAAATATCAACGACTGATTGATTGGGATTATCATGGACGGCGGATACAGCGCGACACATATTTTCATAACCGTATTGATTTTCAGCCAAGAGAATAACTTCATCTTTTTCGGTAATCAAATTAGTGCCGGCGATGGGACGAATTCCAGCATCCTTGCAATGCTGAACAAATCGAATAAATCCCCACATACCATTCACATCGGTGAGAGCTAATGTATCCATACCGTTGGATCGGGATAAATTCATAAGATCCGGCAAGGACAAAAGTCCCCGCATGGGCGAATAGACAGAATGGGTATTTAGGTGGATGAACATTTACGCTCTACTGTCATTGCAAATCGTGACTTATAATCGACATCGAAGTGTTGAGTCAAAAACGGTTGAAAATTCTGTTAATGATAAAACGCAAATATGTAATTGGTGACTATTACGTTTTACATATTTATTTGGTGTCATACCCGCCCCAATGCCTGAAACACATCGGCAGTTTGCAGACTTCGAACACCATATTTCAATCGAACCTTTTCCACCGCTTTCGATACGGCCATATTCCGGCTTGCTTCTGTCATAAATAGATTCGCCTGATCTACATAAGGCCGAAATTCACAGGCATCAATTAAAATGGTGCGAACACGATTTCGCCGCTCATTGGCTTTATCAAACAATCGCCGACAGACTGCAATAACGGAACTATCGTCAATTCCTTTTATTTTCCCCACTCGATGTCGTTGGTGCCCATCGGTATAATGAATCTCCAAGCGAACTTTATCTGCCAACTGATGACGTTTCCGGAGTTTGAATGCCACTTGTTCTGCTAAATCCTTCACGATGGCATGGAGTACCATTTCATCATTCGTATCTTCGGGCAAAACAGTCTGTTCTAAAATATGATCCCGAAGTTGAGGCGGCTTTACTATAGATGAATCCTGCCCTTTTGCTTCCCGAGCTAATTGGACAGAAAACATGCCAAATAATGTCCGAAATTCATCGGGCTGCCCCACCATAGATTGGATGTGACTCACCTGTTCTACCCATAAAAATCGAAGTAAACGATGAACAGGCTTTTCTTTCACTGTGGGCAAAACTAGCGGTTTCAACGGGGATAAAAATTTAGCCTCATTCCCACCCTGAACTTCATGAATCGTTTCCGGCACCACCGATGTAACAATTCGGCTCACCAATTTATTTACACTGATTCCAACCACCCCAGAAAGACTCGTCTGCTCTTGGATCCGATGAATAATAGAAAGACCTGTATTTTGAACATGACCCCGTATGGCTCGCATTCCACTCATATCAAGATAGAATCCATCAACACCCTCTGGTTCAACAATAGGTGTAAACATAGATATAGATTGATACACATAACGATTCACCTTGGCATAGAGAGATTGATTGTAAGGCAAAAGTTGGACACCGTGACTCATTTTCCGAACAATGGAAACCTTCATGCCGTGGAAAAGTCCTTCTTCTTCCGCTTCCGGAGATAAGGATACAATGGTTCCACTGGGATGAGGCGATGAAATAATAGCCACCGGGCGTGTTTTTAATCCCGGATCTACGATTCGCTCTGCCTGGAGTTCTAACTCCTTGAGGCGAATATGGAAAATATCTTGATCGTTATTAAACACAAAGGACACTGTGAACTCCAAGGGGTTAAAAGGTTCACTTGACCATGCGTTTAATCCCATTCTTCACAAGCGGTACATTAAAATTGATGGAGATATTTTCTAAAAATGAACTGAATTGTAAGCTATTGATACCATTTTGTTGAACCCCGATGGGGTTCGTGTATTGCATTATTCCTTGTTCTATAAACATATAATCCCTACGAAATTCTTGTATGTATGAGACTCCGTAAGCGTCGCATATTTATAGAAACAAAAATAAATGACAGCCCAACGCCTTAGGTGTTGAATATTTTTACGATTATTTATCATACCTAATTCAATTTGTTTGTAGAACATAGTCAAATTGATTAAATCCTAGTCGTAAATAAATCATCTGTGTTTAAATAATTTAATTGAAATAGTTCCTGAAAGAATAAAGCAACACACCATTAATATGAAAATCGTCTTGAGAGCTCACTGTGATAATTGGGAAATCTGGATTTCTGGGATGAAGCTCAACGCAATTTGTTTTGGGGACATAACATTTCAGCGTGGCTTCTCCATTAATCAACGCCACCACAATTTGCCCGGATCTGGCTGTGACTGCCTTTTTAGCAACAATAAAATCACCATCATGAATATTCTCCTGAATCATGGAATCTCCTTTCACCTGGAGCACATAATTATCTGGATGTAATAACGATGGAGGCACATCCACCATTTCCGGGTTTTCCAACGCTTCAATGGGTTCTCCCGCAGCAATGAGGCCCAACAACGGCAAACGAGCTGTAGTTGTAGGTGTGGCGTGCTCCTTGTGGATCAAGGTGAGCGCCCGCTTGCCGTTGGGACCTTTTATACGAGAAAGATGACCCTCATCTTCCAGGGTCTTTACATACCAGTTCACTGTCCCCAATGAACCAAAACCTAAACTTGCCATAATTTCTTCATAAGATGGAGATTGATCATGAATCAACGTAAACCGCTGAACAAATTCCAGGAATTTTTTTAGTTTTGGGGACAGAGGTTTCATCACGAGGTAACGGATAAATATTGTGTTATAGATTTCCCATCCCAAACAATAGATTGAGCGGTTTTCTGATGGGCATAATTATTTAATCGAGCAATGGCTCGAATAACGGCCAATGATGGATTTTTTTGTTTAAGTTTCTTTCTCATTTTATTCTCCTTCTTTTTAACGCAAAGACGCCAAGTTCCTTTTTGATAGTGACTATAAGCCATTAACAACACGATGAATTCCATCCTTTATATACTGCTGACCAAAATTGAGCACTAACCCCAGTTTTAATTCAGTAAGACGGAGATATGTTAATACTTGTGATTCAAAAATAGAATGATGTTCTGATATGGCTTTGCATTCTACAATGACTGATTCATCTACAATAAGATCAATTCGAAGCGGATTCCCAATATTTTGACCTTTATAAATAATAGGTAATTCAACTTGCCTATCCACCTTGTGGTTTTGTTTCAATTCCCAAGTTAAAGCTTCTTCATACACAGATTCCAACAAACCAGGACCACCTAAAGTTTTATGCACTTCAATTGCACAACGAATAATGTTTTTACTAATTAAATCTTCTTTTTTCATTTTAATTCTTTGCGCCTTTGCGTTAACTCTTGATAGACTCGTAAGTTGCTCGTAAGTATATTACGTAAAACTAGACTGCGTGTCAAGAAATAGAATTGATTTATATTAAATAAAGTGTGATTTGTCAAAGGATTTTACCTGATTCTATCTTTGAGATTCAATTTCTAACATAATATAACATTACCCTTTGATTAGTAATACGATTAATCGTACTATTTATAGTATTATTAATAAACTATTAAGGGTGTTATGATGAACAAACTCACTGCAAATGAACTAAAAACCAAAGGCGTTTCTGTCCTTGATAAAATTCTCAAGGATGATCATGAAGCCACTATTACAGTTCGAGGACATAATAAATATGTGGTCATGGACATGGAACGTTATAGCGAACTTCGTATTCAAGATCTGAAAGCCGCCTATAATGATACGATGGAAGATATTAAAAATGGGGATTATATTGAAGAAAGTGTAGCTGACCATATTAAGCGACTCGATGAAGACATATAAAGTTTGGTTTTCTAAATCTTATTTCAAAAAATCTAAACGATTTAAGCGACGCCACCCAAATATCATTAAGCAATATGAAAAAACACTCCAAATATTAGAATTAAATCCATTCCACCCTTCCCTTCGGCTCCACCGTCTAAAAGGAGAATTAAAAGATCTCCATTCAGTTTCAATCAATCTTCAATACCGGATTACACTTCATTTTATTATTAAGGATGATTTAATTATTCCCGTTGATGTGGGAAGCCATGATGAAATTTATTAATCGATTAGAGTTTTCTGAGTAGGTATCACTTTTTATATAAACCGTTAAAACGGTTTTTCTAGGACAGTTTCTAACCCATGACTTAAGTCGTGGGTTAATTATCAAATCAAAGAATTAACTATTTGAATAGTTTCAAAATTTTAAGCGTTTCCTTCCGACGAACTTTCCCCGATTTCTTTACTGAAAAGTAAGGTAATTCAATTTGTAAATATATAAAATATTTTGTAAAGTGCTGGTGCGAAACAACTGCTATTTGAATTGATTCTAATTCCGGACTAAAACCGTGACTTCCAAAAGGATAATCATGTGGGCATAACTGCCCCTTGATTACGCTTTCCTTTTGGAATTAAATCAATGCGGTTGTTTCGCGATTACCACTTGAGGCGTTTCAAGGGGTTTTCGTTAAGCGAACTCCCTCCTACCGTCTCAATTTTGTTAAATAAACAAAAGGAGACACTATGGTGTATACTCAGGCAAGACGAACAAAAAAAGTGATCGCGATATTTTTGGTTTTTTCCATGATATTGCCATCAACATTCGCATTTGGCCAAACAAAGGACTACTACTATGAAGGACAAGCCGCAGCTGAGCGAGATTATACTGGAGGTGGTGCTGTCGTTGGTGGATTAGCTAGTGGATTCATTCTTGGTTTAATTGGCTGGGGCTTAGGATATCTTGTAGTTTCAGGCCAAGGAGCAGATGTTCCTCATCGTTACACATCCAATTTTGAAACTACTCAAAGAATACAATTCGAAAATGGTTACAAGGACTATGTGAAAAAAACCAGAAAAGGAAAATTTAATATGGGTGCTGGAATAGGTACCCTTGCTACAGTAATTGTATATCTTGGAACTAGTTAATAAATGAGAATTGATACATTATCAAGTCCCTAGTTTAATTTGGCGAAATTAAAATTTTTGTTTTGGGGACTTGTTGGTGTATTGCCTTACTATTTATATAAAAAGTTTGTTAAGAAAAAGTCAAATTAATCTAACTTTTCGGAAGTTTCTATCTTCCACATAGTTTAATCATTTTTATTGTTTCCCTTCGATTCACTTTTCCCGATTTAATCTCTACAAACTTTGGTATAAAATATATGTCTTTCGGCCGCTCATATTTCTCTAATGAATCCAAAGAAATATTAATCTCATCCCCTTCAACAAAAAGTACAACTCTTTCACCCAATTTATTATCCGGTTCACCAACAATAAAGTAACGTCTATCTAAAATAACCGAAACCAATTTTGCTTCCACCACTTCTGGGATAATTTTGACACCACCGGAATTAATAATATTATCATAACGTCCTAACCAACGGAAAGATATTTCATCAATCAATTCAACAATATCATTTGTCACAATTGACCCTGGATTCAACATAGGTGCATAAACCATCAAACAATCTCTCTCATCGATATCAAACTGGATGCCATGAAAAGCAGTAAAAACCTTCGATTGATTTGGTCCATTTAATGCCTTAATGGCGACATGAGTTAAAGTTTCCGTCATGCCGTAAGTTTCATAAATCTGCGTTGAGACACCTTGAAGTTTTTCCACCAATTTTGAATTCACCTTCCCACCACCCACAATTAATATTTTTACTTTTTCTAATTGATCAATGGAATTTTCCAATTGCAATGGAACCATAGCTGCGAAATCTATTTGACCGTCAAAATCTTTTAGCGGAGATGATGACGGTTCTGCCACTTTCAAATCCAATCCCAATTCAATTGCACGGACAACCATCATTTTTCCCGCCACATATTTCATGGACATGCAAAGCAGCACGGAATCACCTTCCTTTAAACCAAATGTTTTCCCAGTGAGTTGGGCTGAGTTTTTCATCCACTCTTTTTTTACCGAAATGGATTTCGGCGTACCCGTTGAACCGGATGTCTGGAGCACCATTTCATCAGATGAAAAAAACCAATCTGCAATAAATTGATTCACATCATTCCATATTGGCAATTTTTCTTTAGAGAGTTTTCCAAACTTTACTTTTAACTGCGATGGAATATTATTCGTAAAAAGTTGCCCCGTTCCCAATCCTTGAAATCCATCCGGTTTCACTTTGGCCGTCCATTGTGCAATAGCATTCAATCCAATATTGGATTCCAAAGCTGAAGTAATCCACCAGCCAATATTTCGCTCTTTCGCCAAAGAAATCCATTTTTCAGATTCAGCAAATCCACCCAACAGACTGGGCTTTAAAACGAGATATTGTGGATTAATTTTATCCATCATTTCGATTCTATCTTTTTTATTGATCAGTGGAATCAATTCTTCATCCAAGGCAATTGGGACTGGTGATGTTTTACACAAATCCGATAATAAATCCCATTGGCCCGCTTGAATGGGTTGTTCTATGGAATGAAGATCAAATTTTGATAATTGTTCTAATTTTTCTTTTACATCATTCTTATTAAATGCGCCATTGGCGTCCACCCGTAATTCTAATTCATTACGATTAAATCGTGATCGAATAGATTGTAAGATTTCCAATTCTTTTTCAAAATCTAATGCACCGATTTTTAGTTTGATACAATGCCACCCTTCCGACAACTTTTGTTCTAATTGGTTCGTCATAAAATCCGGATCACCCATCCAAATGAGTCCATTGATATTGATTGATTTGAAATCGTCAAAATACTTTTGCCCACCACCGTTTCGTAAATCTAAATAAGCCATTTCCAATCCAAACCGAATGGAAGGAAAATCTGATAATTGAGATAAATCATTTATAAATAAATTCGGATTTTTGCACATTTCATCCAGCTTTTTCTCTATTTGATTAAAATTATCTAAACTCAAACCGAGCAATGGTGCGCATTCGCCGATTCCAATTTTTCCACCTTGAGATAAAGAAATAAACCAAACATCCCGTGTTTTCATTACACCGCGAGATGTACCGACTGGCAGTTTAAAATTCAGGGTTCTTTTTGACCAATTAACTTTCATTTCATTTTAAAGCAAAATCGTAAGGGATATTTTCTCCGTGTCTCTATGTCTCCGTGGTTCATTTATAAATTCAAACCCACCACAAACAACACAGTAAACAGAAATGTCGCAATAGCCTGTTTTTTCAGAAAAGAATCAAAATTCTCAAAATCGGATCGACGTTTAATGGACCAAACAAATCCAATAAATAATGGCGCAATTACTAAAAATATATAATGAAAATAATTTGAACTGGGAATCACAAATGCCAACGCTAAAATTAATCCGCCATAGATTAATGATTGATGATACGTTTTCGCTTTTCCAATCCCAATTCGCACCACCAATGTATTTTTACCTGATTTTTCATCCGCTACATTATCCCGCATATTATTGATATTTAGGACGGCAGTGGTAAATAATCCAATGGTAGAAGCTGGAAGAAATAATTCCAAATTCAACGTATGTGTATGAAGAAAATATGAGCCGATTACACCAAGCCACCCAAAGAAAAGGAAAACAAAAATATCACCCAATCCCGCGTAACCATATGGATTTTTTCCCATAGTATATTTTACCGCAGCGCCCATTGCGGTAAGTCCAAGGATTGCAAAAAGTCCCGCTTTCTTTAGGTCAAGCCCAAGAGTGCCTTCATAAATGAGCCAAACACCAAAGACGGAACATAGAAATGCAATCACCCACATAGCATTTATCATTTCACTTTTGGTGATGAGTCCCGATTGCATGGTTCGATCCGGACCAACTCTATCGTCATTGTCTATACCTTTTACAAAATCGCCGAAATCATTGGCGAGATTAGATAAAATCTGAAGAAAGAGTGTGGTGGTCAGAGCCAATATAAAAACAGCGAGATTGAATTGTCCGCTAGCATAAGCCAATCCACTACCCATGATGATACAGGAAAATGCTAACGGTAAAGTTCGAAGACGAAAAGCTTTAATCCATTTATTCATATTTATATATTTTCTCTCTGTGCTCTCCGTGTCTCCGTGTTTCATTTTAGGGAAACTTGGGATACTTCGAAAAATCCGGTTTACGTTTTTCCACAAAGGCATTCCGCCCTTCTTTCGCTTCATCAGATAAGTAATAAAGTAAGGTAGAATTCCCTGCCAATTCCTGGATTCCCGCTTGTCCATCCAATTCTGCATTAAAGGATGATTTTAACATTCGAATCGCCAAAGGTGATTTCTCTTGAATTTTTTTCGCCCATTCAATAAATGTATCTTCCAATTCATCCAATGGCACGACCGTATTCACCAACCCCATATCCAATGCCTGCTGAGCATTATACTGATCACAGAGAAACCATATCTCCCGAGCTTTCTTTTGTCCAACACTTCGGGCTAAATAGGATGCGCCGAACCCACCGTCAAAGGATCCCACTTTCGGCCCCGTTTGACCAAACATGGCGTTTTCTGCCGCAATCGTTAAATCACATACCACATGGAGAACATGTCCGCCGCCAATGGACCATCCCGCCACGGCTGCAATGACTACTTTTGGGATGGAACGAATTTGTTTTTGCAGATCAAGTACATTAAGCCGCGGCACTTCATCCTTACCCACATAACCACCGTGCCCCCGCACTCCTTGGTCACCGCCACTACAAAAAGCTTT
>Ga0209041_1000335_pt1 | contig 35756 bp, 22 predicted proteins | sample SaaInlV_100m_DNA_4_FD_184647 | JGI IMG/M metagenome (GOLD analysis project Ga0209041, IMG submission 184647) | Marine microbial communities from expanding oxygen minimum zones in the Saanich Inlet - SI037_S2LV_100m_DNA (SPAdes) (version 2) | ecosystem: Environmental > Aquatic > Marine >... | reverse complement strand
CCCCACTGTGCGACAGAGACCTCCAGCCGCAAAAATGGCGGCCCAGAGCCCTCGCCGGAGACCCCCCAAAAAGTCTCCGTCACGCTCTCGCCCTGCCCTCTCCGGTACGCCGAAGAGCGCCGCTTCCGGGCCGGGTAAAGCGCATATTCCAGCCGATCGGGTCGGTCCGCTCGACCGGGAAATCGCTCACTCTCCCTCCGATCCCTTTACCTCGGTGGTGGCCTCGGTGGTGCTTCACCTGCTGCTACTGCTGCTGCTGGTGCCGCTGCTGATCCCCAAGGCTCCTGAACCTCCCAAGACGTGGAGCGTGGTGGTCACACTGGAACCAAAGAAGACCAAGCCGGTGATCGACCCGCTGCCCACCCCGGTGGAGGAACCCGATCCACAGCCGATCACCGAAGCGGAACCGGTCGAGGAACAGACCCCATCCTCCGACTCGGAAGCGTTGGCAGAGCCTCCTGCGAGTGAATTCGGCATGCCCCAGGGAGCCGAGGGAAGTCGTAGAAGTGGCACCCCTCGCCAGCGAGCGCTGGCTCAACAGGGTGGAAATGGTGCGACAGAAAGAGCGGTGAAAGCAGGACTGGATTGGCTTCTGCGTCACCAGGACAACGATGGCAGCTGGTCTCCCGATCAATTCCACAAGCACTGTACCGATCGGGTAAGTCCCTGCTCGGGGGCCGGCTATCGGGAACATCGGGCAGGGATCACCGCTCTCTCCTTGCTGGCACTGCTAGGAGATGGCCACCTACCCCGACAAAATCACGACCCGCTGGATGATGCGACGCATCGAGCCCTTCAATGGTTATTGCAGCACCAGGATCCGACCGGTTGTATCCGCACCGACCCCAGCAGTGGAACGAGGAACCTGTATGACCACGGCATCGCCACTTTTGCCCTGTGCGAGGCTGCCCAGTGGACCTCCGATCCCGCCATCGATGGGGCGGCTCGACTGGCACTCTCCTTCCTCGGGGCCAGTCAACAAGCGGGAGGCGGTTGGGACTACACTCCGTCGATCTCTCTGAGAAATGATCTGTCCATCACCGGCTGGCAAATGCTGGCGATCCATGCCGGCATCGAGGCGGGAATCCTGCCGAGCCGGGAGACCATCGCCTCGATCGAGAGATACCTCCAACGAGCCATCGACGAACAGGGAAGAGCGACCTACTCGGATCGGGGTCGCGGCAGAGGTCGCCAGGGAATCGGAATCGATGCTGTGGGCTTGCTCTCGATGCTGGCGCTGGGCCACTCTCCCGTTTCTCAAAGTAGCCTCGAGTGTGCTCGCCGCATCGCCGACCATCCTCCTCGACCGGAGCTACGGAAAAAGTGGGACCAACACCCTCAATCGATGTACTACTGGTACACCGCAACACTGGCGCTGTTTCATGTGGGTGGAGAACCCTGGAAACGGTGGAACCAGCAGTTACAACGGATGGTCTTACCGCTTCAGCACAACCCCACCGATGCCGCCGGATCAGATGCCGCAGGATCATGGGATCCGGATCCAAACTGGATCGGAGCGGCCGGCGGAAGGGTCGCCCAGACCGCTCTCGGAGTGCTGACTTTTGAATCCTACTTTCGTTACACTCCGATTCACCTTCGTCTGGGCATCGCCCGCACTCCCCGTGATCGGTGAAGGGAGCCGATGTTTCAACCTGAAGATTGCACTCGAGAGAAGATCCGAGAGATCGACCGGAAAGCACTGGAGGAGTTCAGCATTCCAGGCCTGATCCTGATGGAGCACGCGTCGATTGGAATCGCGGAGCGAGCCATCGATCTGCTGGGATCCGCAACCTCGACCGGCCCTTCCTGGAGAGTGACGATTCTCTGTGGACCGGGCGGCAATGGCGGAGATGGATTCGCCGTCGCTCGACACCTTCACGGAGCGGGCTGGGATGTCACCATCCATGACCTGGCTCCCGACTCGAGCCATGCCGATCGCCAGACCAATCACCGGATCTGCATGGCTCTCGGGATGACACCGATCGAATCGATCCCCGACGCCGATCCGGCGACACCATCCGATCTGATCATCGATGCCTTGCTAGGGAGTGGCACCGAACGTGCCCCGCGCCATCCGATCGATCGTGCCATCGAGTGGATCAACCGACAATCGTTGCCGGTGCTCTCGATCGACCTGCCATCGGGGCTGGTGGCCAGCAACGGCGAGGCTCCGGGAGCCGTGGTCGAGGCGTCCTTGACCGTGACACTGTGCATACCTCACCTGGGGTTGTTGCAGGGAGAGGGCCCCGGCCATGCAGGACAGCTGTGGATCTGCCCCATCGGGGCTCCCGCAGCATTGCTCCCACCGAATGCCCCGGTATTCCCGCCAAGAGCGAGCCCCCTACCGGTAAATCCCATCTCCCTCGAGCAGTGACGATGTAGAAAAAGCCTCGATCCGGTATGATGGAGATCGTGTGGTACCCGGATCGACGATCGGGTCGAGTCACCACCAGCCCAGAGCAGGAGGACACCCGGATGAATCTGTTCGAGAAGTTACTGTCAGGAGTGTTCATCCTGCTGATCCTGGCCGCCCTCATCTGGGGAGCGCTGGTGGGACTCCCCAGTACCGTCCCATCCATCTCGATGCATTCAGAGAAGATCTCCGAGCAACAATACATGACCGAGATCACCGCAGAGCAACGACAGGAGCTGACCGAGATCCTCACCAAGGCCACCTCGGAAGGATCCGGTTCGAGACGCCGCCCCCAATCCGAGGTCTACAAGATCAACAAACCCCTCCTCGATCGGATGGGCAACCTCAACGAATGTCGCCGCGAATTGCAAAATGCTTCGAGCGAGGTTCAAGAGGATGGCTCATTGAAGATCTTTGGTATCCAGCGGGGCAGTTTGCTCGAAAGAGTCGGCTTGAGAGAAAACGACATCTTGCGCTCGGTGAACGGAATCAAACTCGACTTCAATGCCATCGGAGATTGCCTCGATGCACACGGAAATAGTCTCACCCGTCTGACCGCAGGGAATCCTGTGGTGATCGAGATCGAGCGCAGGGGCTCCCCCATCGCGCTCGTCATCGATCCACCGCTGTAGGGAAACCACACCTCCCTACGGGCCAGATTCACTGCTGATCAGACCTACTGCGGATCAGTGGACTTCTTGCAGGCTACCGTCCTGTTGTAAATCGTCTTCACATTGACTCCCAGGTCTTTCGCTGCACGAGTCTTATTTCCTCCGTGGTAGTTGAGAACCTTTTCGATGTGAAAGTCCTCGACCTCCTTGAGAGTCATGTCGACCGGGTATCCGGACCCACTCAGTCCGACCTGCTCCGCCGCCGGGATCACCTGGATCGGTGCTGCAGCGATCTGCTCCCGGATCATCTCACCATTCACTTCTTCGCCACCGCTCAAAAGAACGGAACGCTCGAGGACATTTTCCAGCTCACGAATATTTCCAGGCCAACTGTGCTGGATCAATACTTCGACCGCACTGGAGGTCAGCGACGGCACCGAGATCCCACGGCCTCGAAGTCGATTCAGCACCGACTCAACGATGTGAGGCAGTTCAGCCTCCCGCTCGCGAAGCGGGGCCAGTTCGACATGAACCACATGAACTCGGTAGAAGAGATCGAGGCGGAAACGACCAGCGGCCACCTCGTCACGAAGGTTTCGATGGGTCGCAGCGATGATGCGAACATCCACTGCCTTGTCCTCATTGGAACCGACGGCACGAATCCTTCCCGATTGAAGCACTCGCAATAACTTCGCTTGAGATTCCATCGGCAATTCGCCGATCTCATCGAGGAACAGGGTTCCGCCGGAAGCACTCTCAATCAGCCCGATCTTATCTCGGTCGATCCCTGTGTATGAGCCCTTCATCGCTCCGAACAGTTCACTTTCAATCAGTGAACCGGGGATGGCACCGCAGTCCACCGCCACCCATGGGCCGTCGCGACGAGCACTGGTCTGGTGGACCAGTCGTGCGATCAAGTCCTTACCGGTGCCGCTTTCTCCTCCCACCAAGATGGTGGAATCTGTCGGAGCCACGGCAGAAAGAGTTCTCAATACCCGTAGGGTTCTGGGATCATTTCCTGCCACGAAGATGTCTTTCCCACCCGACTCGTTGAAGACAGGAAGGTGGAGAACTGATTTCTGGGTCATACCCGACTCTGCTAGTGGTGAATTCATTGGGTCACTCCCTCACTCTCGAGAATTTCATCCTTGTGTTGATCAAATAGATTTGCGATTCGAGGATCAAAATGGCTACCGGATCCCCCGCGGATCCTCTCCACGGCTTCATCGACAGTCATCGCTCCCCGGTAGGAGCGATCACTCGTCATCGCATCGAAGGCATCGACGACAGCGATGATCCTGGCCATCAGGGGAATCTGTTCCCCTGCGAGACCATCTGGATATCCGCTGCCATCCCATTTTTCATGGTGATGAAGAACACCCGCCAAGCTGGCCTGAAGGAATGGAATCGGCGCGATGATGTCAGCCGATATTCCCGGGTGTTTCTTGATGAGATCGTATTCTTCGTTGGTCAGAGGCCCATTTTTGTTGAGCACATCTTCGTGAACGCCGATCTTTCCAATGTCGTGAAGCAGGGCCGCATGAGAAAGCGTTCTCACCTGGCCACGATCGAGACCGGCGATCTCGCCCAGTTTGACGGCCATGTCCCTGACCCTGGCGGAATGACCATTGAGGTATCGATCCTTGCTCTCCAGTGCTACCAGCAGAGCTTCCACTGTCTGTCGCATACCCTTCACCTCGTGGATGCCGAAAGCCCTGGTCTTGGCTCTTTCCATCGAAGCGAGGAAATCATCGACGTCATACGGCTTCGGTATGAAATCGGTGGCTCCCTTCTTGATCAGATCCACCGCATTACCCACCGTACCGTCACCGGTCGTGACCACGATGCTCAGATCCGGATCGATTTCGAGGGCTTGCACCACCAACTCGTCTCCGCGCATCCGGGGCATGTCCAGATCGGTCACCAGGATGTCCCAGTGCCCATCTCCGATCTGCTCCAATGCGACTTCACCGTCCTCGACAGTGGTCGGAGATGGCCATCCTTCGGCATTCAAGATCGCGCAGATCAATTCCCGCGCTCCGGGATCATCATCTGCCACCAGAATTTTCAGATCCATCAGGCTCATCTGAGAGTCTCCTGCTCATCTGCCGTTCCACCGCTCTGGAGAGAGTCCTCGAAATTCCACCGCTCCAGCAGGTTCTCGTGCATCCGATCGATCTGTTCCTGTAACCAGTGCGCTGAAACTGACTCGCTCATGCTTCCCAGCAGTGCAGTTTCCGACCGTGCGGCCTCTCTCGAGCAGAACGACTGAACCGCTTCCAGCAGTTCCGGTACATTCCCATTCCAGGGCCGAACCAGTAGTTCTCCCAATTTGCTGCGGGTGAACTCCATCCACCTCGACTCGAAATCTTCAGGGCGTGCAGATGTCCAGATCTGGTATCGAGCGATGGCACTGATGTCTTCAGGTCTCTCCCCCAGTGCTGGGATCGAGAACGAGCCCCTGAATTCGAGTTGTGAAAGAGGGCTGGTGGAGGTCCACAGTTGCAATCCACCGTCGTCGGTCACATCCACTCCGAGAATGATCCTGGGGATCTCACTCGAATCGGACTGGATCAGTTCCTTCAACTGCTGTGCCACTTGAGGATCGATCTGCTGCGCAGAGTTGATGTAGACCGTTCCCATCTGGACCAGAGCAGGAATCTGATCCTCGGTCGGATACAGGTCCTGGATCTCAAAGTCTTGGCCCGATACAAACAGCAATCGAGCGGCAGGGATGCCCCCGGCCGCATGGATCTTTCTGGCAGCGAGCCGCTTCCCAACGCCGGTCGGTCCGGTAAGAAGCAGTGGCCCTTTCTCCGAGCTCATCTCGAGCACGAAGGAACGAAGGTCATGGATGACCTCGCTGTTTCCCACTATTGGATCAAAGCGATCTGTCGCACACATGGCACTCTCCCAACCGCACCTCGCAAGGTGTGGAATTCCCAATTTCGGCCAGAGGCCGCCAGTACTGGAGAGGTCGAACCCTCCGAAGAGGGTGGAAAAGGTCGTTGTCTCCGAAGACTATCCTGCGATCGCAGAATTCGTCAAACGGGACCAGGTGTGAGTGGGGTCAGGATGGTCTCAAACCGCGATCACTGCTGCGGAGAAGTGCTTTCGTCGACATCCACGGCGATGCCACGATTCGGCGTTCCACGATCCCGGAACAGATCCCTCGCAGCAGGAGCTCCCGCCGAAGAGGTCGTCGAAGTTGCGCGCTGCTGGGCGGGAATCTTCTCATCCACCCAGCGGTTGGCCTCGTCCATCTTGACGACGACGCGGCAGGAGACACCCTCCTCCTCCATCGTCACACCATAGAGGCGCTCCGCCTCACTCATGGTGATGCGGCTGTGAGTGATGATCAGGAACTGCGAGGTCTTGGCGAACTCCTGCAGTACCCGAACAAAGCGACGAGTGTTCTGCTCATCGAGAGGGGCATCAACTTCGTCCAGGATACAGAAGGGACTGGGACGAGCTTTGAACAGTGCAAATATCACCGAGATAGCCGCCAGCGCTCTTTCGCCTCCGGACAGCAGTTCAAGGCTGGAGATTCTCTTTCCTGGTGGACGAGCTTTTACCTTGATTCCCGCCACCAGCGGATCTTCGCCCTCCTCCAGTTCGAGGTCAGCAACACCTCCGCCGAACATCAGACTGAAGATCTCCTGGAAGTTCTTACGCACCTCCGCGAAGGATTCGAGGAAGCGGGTCCGGCACTGCGCATCGAGAGCTTCCATCGCCTCGCGAATCAGGTCCCTGGAGCGGGTCAGATCTCCCATTTCCTCAGCGATCGCTGAATGCCTGGTTTCTTCCGTCTCCAGTTCCTCCACCGCTTGCAGATTCACATTCGAATTGCGCCGCATCCTGGCCTGGATCTCCTGGTGCTCCGGCCTCAGTACATCCGTGAGGATCTTCCCTTGCGGGATCCCCTCCAGCAGAGTCTTTCGCCACTCCTCGATGGGAGCATCCTCGAGGGGCATCTCCAGATCCTCACTCACCCGCTTGCGAATCCCTTCGATGCGAACCTGGCATTCGTTGGCGGAGAGCAGGTCATCCTCTCGACCCTTCTGGATCTGATCCCCCTGGGATCGACACTCCCGTTGCCTCTTCTCCGCAGCGGAACGCTCCAGCCGGCACGATTCGAGCCGTCGATCCTGTTCGTCACGACTCGAGGCGATCTTCTCCAACTCCCCACGATAGGAGACTTCTTCCTCGGCGAGGATCACGATCTTCTCGAGGATCTCCTCGCAACGCTGACTCTCCTGGATGAGTTGCTGGGCAATGTTCTGGTGCTGCTGGATCCGTTGATCCACTTCCTCCGCCAGGCGTCGTTGCTCTCTCCAGTCGGAAGCGATCCGCTCTTGTGCTCTGGTGGCCACCAGACGGATGCGCTGCAAATCTTCGTCCAGATCTCCCAACTGCGCATCGAGAGGTGCAATCCGCTGCTCATGCTCATCAAGGAACTGCTCGACCACCGCACGTTCCTCACCGACCTTCTTCAGGTTGATTCTTGCAGTGTCTCTCAGTGAAGTGATTTCGACATGATGACCTTGGGCCTGTTCCATGTCCGTTTCGAGGGTCTCGATTCTCTCCTTGAACCTTCGCAAGGATTCTCGAGTCTTTTCTTTTTCTCTACGGGAGTGATCCGCCTCGATGCGTGCGCGGCCAGCTTCCTGCTCGAGCCTCTGAATCTCTCCACGCCTTGCGGAGATCGATTCTTCCAGGGCGCTTTCCTGCTCTGACATCAATTCTAGACGAGATCGGATCTCGTCCATCGATTGCTTCAGGTTTGTCATCTCCACTCTTCGAGAAACCAGTCCCACCTTGCTGGTAGCCGGTATACGCACCGCACCCCATGGCTCGATGACGGTGCCATCCGTGGTCACCACGCAATACCCCGGATTCGATTGGTGATAAGCGACGGCATCTTCGAGATCGGAAGCGACCAGTACTTGACCTAGCAAGGCGTCGACGACCGGTCGACAGATCGACTCGCACTGAACTCGACTCGAAAGCGTCTCTAATCCCACGGGAGCAGGCGGTTTGGGCTTCTGCCCCATGACCTCATCTTCCAGTGAAACGATCGATGCGGATTCCCCGGCGAGGATTTTCTCCAGTGCACGAATCCGATTCTCGAGCGGAGTGCGTCCTTGCAGCACCACCGTCTCCAGAACCCGTCCCAGCACCGCGTCGACCATCCGGGCGGTATCGGGATCCGCTTCGATGAGGCGAGCCAACAGTCCGCGAATGTCCCCCGCTGCGGGTTCACTCGAGTTGATCAACCGCTGGGTGCCCTTGCCGAGTCCATCGAGACTCTCCTCCAGTTCGACGAGAAAGCGCAGTCGACCCTCACTACTCTCGTTATCCGATCTCAATGCTGCCAGATGCCCTCTCGCCTGGTCGAGCACAGCAACCCTCTGATCGACCTCCTCGACGAGTAGTTCTGCGGAGGAGAGGCTATCTCGCTCCAATTCGATCGCCTCGAGGATCTGGCCATCGTGGCGCTGCGAGATCTCTTCCAGTTCCAGATGCTGGGCCCTGAACTCCTGCCCCTCGGCGATACGACGATCTCGGATGGAATCCTGCCCCCGTAAATCCCCGGTCAATGCTGCGACCGTGTTTCGGAGACGGGTCTCCTCAAAGACCAACTCAAGATCGCGGTCCTTCTGATTGCGGATACCCTCGTCGAGCAGATCTCTATCGGAGAGGAGCAAGCGATGCGCCTTATCCTGGACCTCGAGATCTGAACGGTACTCCCGCAACTCAGAGATTGTCACCTTGAGCCGGTTGCGAACTTCCGTACGCCTCACCTGATACTGTTGTTCCACTTCGACCAGATGTTGTTGCTGACGATTGCGCTCCTCGTTGCGTTCGCTCGAGTGACGAGCCTGCTCTTCAAACTGGATTCGACGGGCATCGATACCCTCGAGAGCGACTCGTCTTTCCGTTTCTTGCTGCCTCGTATTCTCGAGCTCGCGATGAACATCCTCGAGTCGAGTTCTGACTTCATCCAGTTCAGTTTCCAGAGAGGCCGACAGATCAGAGAGCATCTCGCGCAGGGTGTTTCTCCACTGCAACCGAAATGTCACCCGCTCTCTCTCCTGGCGCAGAGAATCCACCTCTTCAGCAGAGAGCACGGAACTGATCATCTGGAAACGATCGCGGTCCTCGATGAATCGACGAGCTTTCCCCGCCTGCGTCTTCAGTGATCGGATCCTGCGTTCGATCTCGGCCAACTGGTCATTGACCCTGACCAGTTCCCGTTCACCTCGAGCGAGGCGGTTTTCAGCCTCAGAGCGTTTTTTCCTGAAACTGGAGATTCCCGCCGCTTCCTCGAAGATCCGGCGCCGTTCCTGGGCATTTGAATTGAGAAAGGTATCGACCTTGCCCTGGCCCAGCACCGAGTAGCCATCGGCTCCGATGCCGGTATCTGCGAAGATGGCCAGCACATCCTTGAGGCGGCAGCGCTTTCGATTGACCTGGTACTCACTGGTTCCATCTCTGAGAAGGATCCTGCCGATCTCCACTTCTGCGGCATCCACAGGGAGCAGACCATCCTCATTGTCGAACAGTAGCCGCACCTCAGCTCGTGGAACTGCAGGCCTGGACCTTGTCCCCTTGAAGATCACATCCAGCATCTCGGTGCCGCGAAGGCCCTTGGCAGATCTCTCACCCAGAACCCAGCGGAATGCGTCCACGACATTGGACTTGCCGCACCCGTTGGGACCAACGATGGCACTGGTTCCTCGATCGAAATCGAACTCGATCGGGTCTGCGAAGGACTTGAATCCGACTAGAAATATTCTCTTGAGGTGCAAGGTTACCTTTCGACCCACAAACCCTAGGGGCGATCGTTGGTGGACGCCAGCAGTCTTGGTGAGATCGCCGCAGCTCGAAGTAACTCCTCAAGGCGTTCCCAGCCCCCGCCTCGGCGCCGTGAAATCTTCAGGAGCAGTTTTTTTGCATCCCGACGTGCCTTCTCCGTCTCACAGGATTCAATGCCGATCACCGGAATCCTCATGGGATCAGTGGAATTCCTCCTCAGAAGCTCGATGGCCCGGTGAGGATTTGCATTCTCGCTGGCGATCCACAACGGTAAGGTTGATTTCTCGGCGTGGAGCCAGTCCTTACCCCAGGGGATCTCGACCATCGCCCTTACCATGTGGTCGAATGCCTGCGTCCGCTGCAAGATGGCCCTCAATCCGAGTGGATCGGAATGCAGACGCCCTCCCAGCAGCGCCAACGGTACTGACTGCTGCCAGTGAATCTCCGGTGGATTCTGGCCTCTGAGTCCGCGGGAGAGCACTGTTCTGGACGCAGTGGGGATCGGTAGCGGCACCTGAATCCCCAGTCGTCCCGCCGTGACTGGAGTTTCCTCACACCCCCTCAGGATGAAGCGCTGGTGCCTCTCCTGCTGATCGGGGTCGACGAACAGTTGCCCCTCGAGGGTCGCTGGCTGTCCCGGGACTTCCCACACCACCTCGGGGGCCCGAGGCTGCATCTGAAGAACTCCTTCGATACGAGCCTGGAGCAGATCCCAGCGTCTGCAAGCTTCTTGAAATGGTAACTCGGAGATGTCATCGAGGGCGCCAGCCACGACCAATCTCCCCACCACCCAGGGAAGTTCCGTGGCGACACGATTCCCGATATGACGCATCGCGATTTCTCGCCCCGACAGGCTTTCCACGGTGATCCGCCGCTCGAGAATCCGAAAGGGTGAAGAGGGAATCAGTCCATCTCGAATTGGCCAGTGAGGAGTCAGGAATGAACTTGCAACTGCCTTCTCGAAGATCTGAGGATCTCCAAGTTGAGCGATGCGATCGGACATCCACACGAGGCTCTCGTGATCGACATCGTTGACCTCCGGCCAACAGATCAAATCATCGATGGCTGCGGCAATCTGTCTTTCCCCTCGACCACTGGCTACGCAATGAAGAGTGTCGAGGAGTTGATGGCTGTGCCAGGCCACGGTTTCGCTACCGAGAGCCTTCTTCACATCGGCGACCAGCAACTTCTCGATGGTAGGATCGGGGTCGCTCCGGCAAACGGTTCGCAGAATCGTTCGGATTCTCCGCTCTAGCGGCAGGTCTCCACGGCGAGGTTCAGAGGACATCTTCGGTCTCTCGTTTCTCGGTCTCGCGCTTTTCCAACCCTCGATTCTCCATCAACGAGGTCAACTCTTGCAAGAACTGCGACACGTCGGCGAATTCCTGATAGACCGAAGCAAAGCGCACATATGCGACAGGGTCGAGCTCTCTGAGTTGCTCGCTGACCGTCTCGCCGATGAACACCGAGGGCACCTCACGATCAAATCTCTCGCGAATCTGCTTCTCGACCTCATCGACGACACTCTCCATCTGCTCCATCGAGACGGGACGCTTCTGACACGCGGTGATCAATCCATCGAGCACCTTGGTTCGGCTAAATTCCTGGCGGGTCTGGTTCTTTTTCACCACCAGCCGAGTGACCTCTTCCATCCGCTCATAGGTGGTGAGGCGTCGCTGACAACCGTTGCACTCTCGGCGTCTACGAACCGCTCTCCCCTCGGAGATGGTCCGAGAATCCACGACCTTGTCATCATCCACTGAACAGTATGGGCATTTCACTGGAGTGAGCTCCTCCCGCCAACACGGCGTATATTGAACTGGCCCTGGAAGTGTAAGCAGGATCTGCAGCCGATATCTCGTCACAGTGGGCCTCGCCGCCGATCGGAATCCCCAGGACCGACAACGCCCTCATGATATCCGACTCCGGGGGGGCTCTCTACGCTGGGGGATCCGCTCATAGGTGGTGAGACGTCGCTGACAACCGTTACATTCACGGCGTTTACGAACCACTCTCCCCTCGGAAATGGTCCGAGAATCCACGACCTTGTCATCATCCACTGAACAGTATGGGCATTTCACTGGAGTGAGCTCCTCCCGCCAACACGGCGTATATTGAACTGGCCCTGGAAGTGTAAGCAGGATCTGCAGCCGATATCTCGTCACAGTGGGCCTCGCCGCCGATCGGAATCCCCAGGACCGACAACGCCCTCATGATATCCGACTCCGGAGGGGCTCTCAACGCAGGGCGGAAGGTAAGAAATAGTCCGTTCGGCAGATCCGAGTCACTTTCCCAGACAAAAGCGTGAAAATATCAGGTCCAGTACATCTTCGGGTGTCGATTCTCCCGTCACCTCCTCGAGATGGCGGAGCGCATCTTTCAGATCCTCGACCAGCAATTCAGGGCCCGCGTCCGCCTGGACGATGGCGAGCGAAAGCCGATCTCGGCAGGTCGACACCAGTTGCCACTGGCGGGCATTGAATCGTAAGGCGTCGCTTCGTTGCTGTCCCGCTGAGCGCGCGCTCCAGGCCACAAGATGCTGACGTAACGCAGCGATCCCCTCGCCACTTTTCGAACTGACCCTGGAGGCTTCTGGCAGAAACTGCGGATCGACAAATCGTTCCCGATCACACTGAGTCAAAACAGGGTGCACCCTGGAGCGCCACTCCTCCGGCAAACTCGCCCGCTCCTGCTCGATTTCGGCAGCATCTCTCGATCCATCGATCACCCACACGATCGGATCGTCCGCATCGACCACGTCCCTGGCTCGCTCCAGCGCGCGACTCTCGACCTCCCCCTGCGCCTCCCGATCACCGGGCAAATCGAGGATCTCGACTTCTCGCCCGGACTCCATCAGGAGCCCACGGACCGCATCTGTGGTGGTTCCTGCAGCAGCATCGACGATGGCCAATTCTTCTCCGGTGAGGGCATTGAGCAGTGAAGATTTCCCCGCATTGGGCCGCCCCCACAGCAAGATCCGCGGAATCGCTCCAGCGACAGAACCCGATGACCTCGCTCCCAGCATCTGATCAAGATCCGCCAGAATCGGCTCGAGCAGCACCCGAGCCTGTTGAGATCCGGGAGATTCCACCTCTTGCTCGGAAAAATCGAGCCCCGCTTCCAGCATCGCCAGGACTTGGAGGAGTTCTGCCGCAGCAGACCCGATTTGACGGGCCATCTCCCCTTCGAGAACCCTTCGCACGGCAGCCACTGCTGCGCGGTCCTCCGCCTCGATCAATGCTGCTACCGATTCGGCACGACTCAGATCGATGCGGCCATTGAGAAATGCGCGTCGCGTGAACTCTCCGGGAGTCGCAGGCCGTGCGCCAACTTGCTCGAGCCGCGCCAGAATTCCATCGAGGATCGCCGGCGTTCCCGGCAGTGCCACCTCGACACCTTCGTTTCCTGTCCATGAAGAACCACGTTTCCACACCACGGCTACTGCGGGAGTCGGAGGAGCATCCGCATCCCAGGTCAGATTCACCCGTAGGGGGACCCTCGGCAGCAGGCCTTCGGCTCGCCGAGGTGGAGATTCGACCACCAGTTCGAGGAATCTAGCGGTGGCTTCGCTGCCATCGAGTCGAAGCAGCACCAGCGGTGCCGGTGGAGGAGGGCTGGAGAGGGCGAAGATCACTTCTTCCACGGCACGCCTCTCAGCGATGGCTCACCTTGCCCTTGCCCTTGCCAGGACGACCGGGGCCTTTCGACCCAGGCCCCGCCGGGCCACGCATCGGATCAGTGGAGCCAGCGGCTGCCGATTCTCCACCCGAGGTACCGGTCGCCGGGAGGATTCCGGCAGCACGCAAGTCGCGGCGAATCATCTTCTGCTCGAAGATTCCTATCAACGCAGAAGTGATGAAGTACACCATCAACCCCGCGGCGAAGGAATAGAAGATGAATCCGAAGGCGATCATCATGAACGACATCATCTTCTGTTGAGCCTGCGCCTGAGGATCTTCGGATTGCGGCATCATCTTCTGATTCACGAGAGTGACGATCACGTAGAGGATTGGAAGGAGGTTGAAGTAGTTGCCGAGTAACGGCAATGAGAACGGCATCATCGCTAGCATGTCCGGCCGAGTCAGATCGTCGATCCAGAGAAAACTGGCCTGCCTCAATTCGATGGCGATGGTGAAGGTGTTGATCAATGCCAACCAGATCGGCAACTGGAGGAAGATGAAGAGGCAGCCGCCGAACATCGCTGCAGGGTTCACCCCTTCACTCTTGAACAGTTCCTGAATCTTACGTTGTTGTTTGGGAGCATCGTTCTTGTAGCGCTCCTTGATCTCTTCCATCTGTGGCTTCAACCGGGCCATTCCCTGCTGCTGAATCTGCATCTGGCGCTGATTCTTCTTGTTGACCGGATGCAGGACTCCTCGGATACAGAAGGTGAGCAGAACAATCGACAGACCCCACGACCCGACCAGGCCATCAAAGGTTCTGAGCAACCACAGGAATGGGCTGACCAGCCAGCCGAAGAAACCGTAGTCGATCAATTCCGTGGCGCTCCAGGAACCATGCTGATCCAGAACGACAGGAGATTTGGGCCCGAGAAACACGGCATACTCGTGGGGGATCGCCGACTCAATTTTGCGTCGATATCCGATTTGCAACGGCCACCCCTGCAATGGGCGCCCGTCGATGCCATCACTGGCGAGGGCTTCGAACTCTGCTGTCCGTTCACCAGGACGAACTCCAACTGCCAGCAGACCCAGTGCGGGAGCAGGAGAATCCTGGGTCGCAGCCAGAGGTCGAATCACCTGAGCAAAGTAGTTACTCTCGAGTCCCACCCAGGCGATGCCATCTCTACGAATTTCGCCCGATTCGATCGCCTCCACCTCTTGATGATCGACCTCTCCGATCTGACCATCACGAGCGCGAGTCGCCGCCACCCACTGGTTTGGATAGGCCGCAGCTCGTCCAGAAGCATCGTAGCGAATACGCTCCGCCCCGAGTAACTCATAGCGAATATCTGTGGCTGCGGGCCAGTCTCCCTCGAAGGTCACCGAGGTGAACAACTCGTATCCTTCTTTCGGCATCGAATAGCTGCGTATCACACTTCGTCCCGCCGAAAGGCCAGTGCGAAAGGTCACAGAATTGTCGGTCGACTCGACCACCTGCCATATTTTTTCGGCCAGATCTTCTCCCAACGAAGGGACTTGCAGTTCCAGTGCGATTCCTGACTTCAAAGCTGGCGAGATCAAGTGCAGTGGATCATCGGATCCAACTTCCTCGCGATATCCAGGAAGGAGCGCATGGGTCAGAGCCGCACCACGACTGCTCAGCTCCACAATCAGTACCTCGTTGGCCAGGGAGAAGAGTTCCTCCTCCAGCAACTCGGTTGGGGAGTCGACTGCGGTTGGGTCCGGTGCTCGGGAGAGGCTACCATCGACGGCCGGAGTCCCGGGGGGCTCCGCAACAGTTTGCGTAGCATTGGAACCGGCCTTCGCAGGGTCCTCTATCGTCGAGGAACTTGGCGGCCGGATCCAGTCCATATAGATGAACGAGATCGCAAAACAGACCAACATCGTTTGGAGGAATCTCTTGTCCATCAGGGTCTTTCTCCTCAGCGCCCTTCGGTGAGACGCAGTGCAAGGTTTTCTGGCAAGGGTGTTCTCTTGAATCTTCTCATCGTCTCCTCGATCGGATAAGCGATTCTGCGAAACTCCACCTGGTCCTGCTCGACGATCACGTAACTAGCACGGGGATCACCGTCTCGCGGTTGTCCCACTGACCCCACGTTGATGATCAAATTCCCGCTCCCGAGTTGATACTTCCCGCCCACTTCTTTGGGTGTGATGAACCGAGGCCCCTCTGCGAATATTCCTGCGACATGGGTATGACCGACGAAGGCAGTAGAGGGGCCATAACTCTGGAACAACTCATTCACCTTGGCAGGGTCATCTTTGCAATCCTGAACGAACAGATACTCGCGAGTCGGTTCACGTGGTGTGCCATGAGCGAGGAAGATGTTCCCCTCTTCATGGGTCTCCTTCATCGAATCCAGATGCTTCCACAGCGCTGCGTTCTCTTCTCGAGGACGATCGGAACTCATCAATTGCTGCTTGGTCCATTCGACCGCCGCCTTGGCCCGCGGATTGAACCCGATCGGATCGAACAGCACGGCTTCCTCGTGGTTACCGAGCAGGTTGACCTCGAACTTCTGACTCAACTGGAGACACTCACGTGGTTCAGGACCGTAGCCAATCACATCGCCCAGGCAGAAGATTCGATCGACCCCGGCGCTCTCGATATCGGCGAGAACAGTCTCCAGAGCGGGCAGGTTGGCATGGATATCGCTGATGATGGCAGTGCGCATCGTCCCCCTGATTCCGACTGGTCGAGGCCGATCCTGTCGAAATCTGTCCGACAGGGGCAGCCAGGATATTAACCGCTCGATTCGCTGGATCCAGCGAAGCCAGAGTTGAACTCCAGAGGAGAATCTCGCACTTCCGCAGCCCCCTGGTGAGTGGGAACCCGGATTTTCTCGGCCCACAGCACGGATTTCCCGGCTATTCAGCGGGCTTTCCCCCCGGACCAGGGGCCACACCGCTGATTGCGCAACGATCGCCACTCTCCTCGACCCAGAATGATATGGTCCACCAGCTGGATTCCGAGCAACAACCCACATTGGTGCAGCCTACGGGTCACTGCCAGATCCTCGTCACTAGGTCCGGGGTCTCCAGAGGGGTGGTTGTGCACCACCAAGATGGAAGCGGCAGCCAGTCGGATGGCACCTCGAAAGACCTCTCTCGGATGAACGATGCTGCTGGCGAGGGATCCGATGGAGATGATCTTCTCACCTAGCAGGCGATTTCTCGAATCGAGCATGATCATCATGAAGAACTCTCTCTTTTCCTCCGAAAGGCGTCGAGAGCAGTGGTCGAAGACTTGCTGAGGGTTGTGAAAGAAACTGCCGGTGCGCCACCGAGGAAGAGTTGCTCGTCGCCCCACCTCGACTGCGACCGCCAGTTGTACCGCCCGTTGCCGTCCGACACCCTGCAACTTGAGAAAATCGATGGGGTCTGCGGCCCCCAGCCGATCGATGACGGCCGCCGCAGTCTCGGGGTCAGCATCACTGGCCGCAGCGACAGAGCTGCTGACGACCGCGGGTACTGCCGTTCGTATTCCTAGCGCCTGTAACAACCGGGTATCGGAAAGGGTACTCACCTCACCGCTGAAGATCTTCTCGGCAGTGGTCTCGGCAGTGGTCTCGGCAGTGGTCTCGGCAGTGGTCTCATCCGTCGCACGGCAGCGCTGGCGAATCGGTGAAGTGAGATCACCACTCCCACCTCTCCCGCTCGATCGCATCGTCTGACTCTCACCATCTATGCGCTCGACATCCTTGCTCTCCACATCTTTGCTCTCGAGATGAATGGAATCGACCGCCGTCGTTTCCCACGGCGGGGAAGAGCATCTGCTCGTATCCAATGATTCAACCTGTGATTTAACCTGTGATTCATCCAGTGAGTTATCCAATGAGCCCTCCCAGCAGACCTCGGATGATGAAGGGCCCGGCAGCCCCCGATAGGGTTGCCGGGCCCTCCATGGACCGGATGTGGACTGCCGTCGGGATCAAAGACCGTCGGGAGTCGGATCGGTCCCGGCATCGGGGAAAGGAATCGCCGGTGGAGCACCACCGGAGAAGAGGAAACTCGCCAGTAGCACCGCATCTCCGATGTGAACCACTCCATTATCGTCGACGTCTGCCGAATCCAGAATCACCGGAGTCGATCCGGCTCCCGCGACATAGCCGGCAATCGCAGCGACATCCGCAATGTTGACCGATCCATCACAGGTGGCATCTCCACGGAGGAAAATCCCATCATCGATGTAGTTGAATCCGCCAGGAAACGATTGCAGTACCGATCCGAAGTTATCGACAAAGACCAGGTCCACCACTCCCGGCTGATAGGAAGCGGGGATCACCACGGTAGCACTGGTGCCAGCCGGGCTCACCACCACCGAAGTGGATGCTTGATCACCAAAGAGCACTCCCAATCCTGTCGGAAGTCCGGCTCCGGTGACCGTCATCTCGCCCATTCCACAAAGTGGTGACTGGGCGGGATCGTAGCCATCGATGCTGGTCATGTAGTAACTGAACCCTGCGGGGAGGGTTGCCGATCCATACTGGGTGAAGATCGAAACATCGACACTTCCCGTCGCGCCAGAGGCCGCTGGAGGTGTAGTGGCGAGAATGGTTCCGGTATCGACGACAATCACGGTCAAGGCGGGTTGGTCGCCGAAGAAAACATCCGTATCCACGGTGAAGCCCGTTCCGTTGAACAGCACATCGGTGCCGCCGGCGACCGGACCCGTGGTCGGATCGATCGACAACAGAGTCGGCGACTGAGGATCGGAAAGCACCACGAACTCTGCTCCGATGGTGACAGGATCGATGGAGGTCGCCTGGTCATCGACGAAGATGTTGGTGACCGAGGAATTCGCCGTCAGGTGTTCGCCGAAAACCACCTCTGTCGAGAGCCCCTGGGGAGCTCCGGGAGAGACCATGAATCGGAAGTAACCCAGTTCCGCTGCGAGCGACGAGGGGATGCTACTGAATGCAGAGATCACCGATCCAAATGCGGTTCCCGCAGAGGCATCGATTCCGGAGAAGAATGCGGCGAAGGGCCCACTCAGGTCTTCACCCACGGTGCCGATATTGCTGACCTCGAGACAGGTCAGGATCGCTGGATCCCATTGCAAGGCCACACTGTAACCGGTCAGATCTTGCTGCCAGGCGCCGCGGGCCCACACCACCACTTCCTCACCAGGATTGAGCACTGCGGGTTCGATGAAGAGTGCATTACCCGAGACGCTGACTCCACCGTCGAGGATTGCCGGCTCGGTACTGGGGCCGCCGGCTGCAGGTTGCAGGGTCGCCGACACGATGTGACAGAGCGCCGATCCAAGGAGTGAGAAGTCTGCCGGGATATTTCCAGAAAGGGTGGCCAAGATGGCGGAGTTGGAAGGGGACGCAGATGCGCCCTCCACCTGAAGCGTCAGGCGGCGGAGACCGGCGAAGGTTCCCAGAGGCTCATCGGTGGTCGAGATCCCCGTCGGCGAGACTCCTGGCACGAAGACCGAGAGATCTTGCAGTCGGGTCGAATCGTAATCCACCACCATGGACCAGCCAGAAGTCTGTTCCAGCAACTGACCCTGTAGGTCGATGCTAAAGGGACGACCGACGACTACTGTTGCAGAATCATAGAAGACTCTCTCGGTGAGAGAGACGGCACAAGCCGCGGAAGGCGCCGGGTGCTGGAGACCCTGGTGGAAGTAATCCCCCACGACGGTGTAAGTCCACACTCCGGAACCCGCAAGATCAGTAAAACTGGTCGAGGTACCATCCAGAAGGAAGTATTCGATGCTACCGAGCGATCCCGTGCGCTCCACGATGATCTCATCGTACTCGAAGGCGGTGGGCCCGTTCTGCCAGGTCAACTCGATGCTGGCACCGGCGCCATAGCATTGAAGGTTGGTGGGAGGTGCCAGCGGAACACTCACTTCAGGAGCATTGCTGACATTACTGGCTCCGCCGTCTCCGAACGCCTGCACCGAGTAAATGACCAGACCGGGGAACTGATCGTTCGCCACAAATTCGGTCTCATCTCCGGCCAGACTGGCCATCAGTACTCCATCGGCCAACAGTTGCAGCTGGTCATAGGATTCACCATTGAACCAGCTGATTCGTACATCGTCATCTCCGATCAGAGCAGCACTCACATCGGAAGGTGGAACCGTGGCTCCGCCGCCGGCATCCGTAACGCTGCACGGAGCACCCGCAGAACTCTGGGATCCCGACTGGATCGACATCAACTGGTAATCATGAGCGTTCAGATCGGTTTCATCGTTGTAGGAGAGCAGGGTGGAGCCAAGCTGGGCGATCAGGTTTCCATCTCGACGCAATTCCCAGCTGGTGGTTCCACTGACAAAACCCCACGACAAGAACACCCGCTGGGGCAAACTCACTAGCCTCTGGCATTGCAGGTCGGGTACCGGGATGACCGTCACCTGACACTGGACAGGCACCGATTCGATTCCCGACGACAACCCGATGAGGGTGTAATCGATGGTTCCATCGATGGTATTGCTATCGGTGAAACTGGTCGAGGTACCTGTAAGGGCTGCGAGGAGAATCCCATTCTTGTAGATCTCAAGACCGCCGAGGCTGTCATAGGTGATCGGATTGGTCCACTCGAGGAGCACTCCATCGACACCACCCACCGCCGAAGGTTGGCAGGTCAGTCCCTCAGGAGATGGTGTCGTCGATTCGATGGAGACGACCCCTTGTGCGGCAGAAATTTCGGCCGCGATGAGAGCTCCGTCCACCTCGAGGATCGCCTGGTTGGACCAGGGTACCCCTTCGATCAGCAGTCCATCTGCAAGCTGGTATGCTGCCTCTCCGAGTAAACTCGGTTGGGGCTGAAACACGAAGCGGGCGATGGGCAACCCACTCCCCGCCGGGAGGTAACCATTGATCAGCAGTTCTGCCGCAGCCACTCCGTTTTCCTGATCGATGTACTCGATCACCTCGACCGATCCGAAGGGGAAGGTCGATGGATCTGCCTCGATCCTCGTCAGTTGTAGTAGTTCTTGATCGAACTCGATGGCGAGGTTGAAGCGGGAGACATCCTGTTCGAATTCCGCAGTGAGCGGAATCTCGATCTGGGAATCTCCGGGACCTACGGTGACCTGAGAAGGGAGGCCGTAAGACAGCAGCGATTCGTCGGCACTGACCACCGCTGACGATCTCCACAGAGCCATCGCCGCGGATCCTGCGGGTTCTGACAGGTACAGCAAGACATCCGTTCCGCGATCGCCATCACTATCGACCAGCAGCAGAGATCCCTTCGCAGGATCGTTGGGGTATTCCAACGAGGTGATGCTGGAGTCTCCCAGGTCTGAAGAGAGGCGACGGATCAGGGTCAACGGGTCAGAGGTGCCCGATTGCAGCACCACGATATCGTCGATGTTGACGGGATCGCCATCGACTTCCCCGACCGCAAGATCCTGAACCAGTCCTCCTGTGAGGAGTGGGATCCCCTCCCAGGTACCCTCGGGAAGAGTGCCAGGATGGAGGTGAATCGACAGACCGGTGGCAGCCACCGCCACAGCGTCCATCCAACCATCTCCATCGACATCGCCCAGGGCCACTTCTCCCTGCGGTGCCGGAGAGAGCAGTGCCGCCTCCAGGAACGATCCATTTCCTGCTCCTCGAAGCAGGTATCCATCGCCGGCAACCACCAGAGCATCGATCTTTCCATCCCGATCAAAATCGGCGATGGAGATCGACTGTACCGGGCCACCCAGCGGCATCAGGCCAGTGACCGTCAATTCTTCGGTGACTTCAAAGGTGGCTGGATTGATGACGGTGATCAGACGAAGCACTCTCAATCCGTCCGCCGCTCCGACCAATAGATCAGGCAAGCCATCTCCATTGAGTTCGGCCCAGGCCAGAGCCTCGGCGACAACGCCCTGAAGATCGACAGGATCTTGCTCTTCGATGAGGTCCTGCCCCTGCACTCCGACGATCCGGATGGTGCCATCGACACAGGAGATCAGCGCTTCAGTGCGAGAATCCGCATCGATATCCACCAGCAGTCCTGCCACCGGCATCGAATCGAGTTGCATCTGGGAATGGACCGTCCACGTGGAGGCTTCGCCGCTACTTCCACTTCTCAGCAGACGTAGATCGCCGGAACTCCCCACCACCAGCATCTCGAGGCCACTGTAGGGAAGGAACTCCCCCAGTTCTGCCATCAGCACCGGGTCGGTTCCGCCAGCGATCAGCGATTCACGGGGCCCCAGTCCTCCAGTGGCATGACCGAGCCGCGCCCTGAATCGGGCCACATATGGATTGAGGAATCGAGGTTCGTCCTCCTCCGGTTGAATCTCCGAGAGTAATTCGTTGGAGAAGACCACTTGCAGCCATTCTCCCGGATGTAACTGCGGCGTATTCCCAGGAATCAACAGTTGAAGGGAACCAGAGATTCCCGAGTGTTGACCAGGATGGGCCAACTGAATATCTCTCCAGCCGGTTCTCGTACCCTGCACAGTGACCGACTGCGGAGCGCTGGAAGTCTGGTAGGGAAGATCGAAACTTGCGGTCACCGAAGGGCGAAGAGGAATCGACTGTGATCCGGTTAACGGACTCAACTGGTAAAGGCTGAATTCATCGTCGGCTGCTTCGAAATCTCCCGACGAAGCTCCTGCACCTTCAGTCGTGAACTGGATGGTGATCGCTTCGATGGGGATGTTGATCGCAGTTTTGATTCCATCCGTGATGGTGACGGTAATCGTCTCGCCCTGATCAAAGGGCTCATCCGGGGTCAGGGTCAGAACTCTCTGGTCTGTATCCAGCGCCCCGACGGATGTGTGGGCTCCCGAGAGAGAACCCTGGATACTCCAATTGCTGGAGTCCGTGGTAGACCCTGGATCCATCGCAGTGGTAAATGCCACCTCGATCGTCGAGCTCACGGGAACATTGGATGCTCCATGGGCAGGAGTCGTGTACGGCACCGAGGGAGGATTGGTGCAACCGACCAGCGCCAGCAGTAAGCCAAGCACGGTCAACATCGATTGTGTTATCAGGGCGATCTTCATCGATCGGCCTCCGTCGTCATTCTCGGAAATCAGCTTTCGCTGACTCCATTGGTTCTCCGGTTTCAACAGTGAAACCAGCTTCAGACGACCAGGTAAGCACGGCCACACAGACCGTCTCGACGGGTCGTCGACGATGGAGCTTCCGGAAGGATTTTCAGGCCAGACCCGGCGGTTGCGTGATCCCCGAGGCTAACTCCATCGTATCGGGAACTCCTCGGCAGTCAATCCTGTGCGCTGCTCCCATCGGCCTCTTCCTGACATTCTTACCGCCCCCACACACAAAAAAATGGTCCGATGCGGCGAACCGCATCGGACCTTCCCGTGTGTCCTGGAGCAATTTCGCTCTTAGGGGCAGTTTGAGGCGGATTCGCAGTCCGCTCCTTCTTCGGTACCGCACTCCGGGAATGGAGCGCTGGGTGTCGGGCCGCTGAGCAATCGGTAACTGATCACAAAGATCGCATCAGCAGTGTCGACGAAGTCGTCGGAGTTGGCGTCACAAGCCTCGGCACAAGTGCCGGCTGGTCCGCCCTGGAACATCTCGTTGAGGATCCAGATTCCGTCAGCAATATTCACGGACTGATCTCCGTTGCAGTTACCACGGACGAATGGAAGGTCAGGCGGAGCGTAGGAGGGGCTCAGAGTCAACGAACCGTCAGTCAAAGACGGATCGACGCTTCCTCCACCCACTACCACAATGTTCACAACCGGGGGGGATCCAAGCTCATTGGACCAAGCCAAGGCTGTCATCGTGTCGGTATCGAGTCCAGCAAGTGCAGAAGCGACGGTGCTGTATTCGACGTTCAGAACCGGTGTGGCTGTCTCGAAAGTCAAAGTCTGTTGACCGGTGAAACTGTAAACCACTCCAATGGTCCATCCGCCGTCATAGGCGTTCCCTTCCGCGAAGTCCGGATCGATTCCAGTATCAAGGTTCCAGGCGACCGAGTTGGCGGTCAACAAGGTGGAATCATGTGCCATTCCCATCGAGACTCCTTGGGTCGCGCTGGGGAAACCGGAGTTATCCGGATTCTCTTGAATGGTCGGAGTAACCGTGAAAGTAGCCTCTCCACTGAGACCATCGTACGAGATGGTTTGGTCGGCGACTGCGAAGTCGAAGGGAGGAGGTCCTGCAACCATCTCGATGGTTCCGGAGCTGGTCGAGGGAAGGATTGATTGTCCACCAACCACCACGAGGATCTCAACTGCTGGGTTTCCGAGAGTGTTGCAGAAGTCAACGCTCGTGGAAGAACCGGCTTCGCCGAGTAACTCGTAGGAAGCGACATTCAACTCGTTACCTGTAGTACCTGTCGGCAGTGTTGCACAACCGGTGAAACAGACCACGACTCCAACGGTGAAGCCCTGGTCAGAGACCACGTTGACCTGATTGAAGTCTGGATCATCTCCATTCTTCACTGTCGCAGTGGTAGCTCCATCTATGACTTCCGTCAGGCTGAGCGCCAGACCGTCATGACAGACTCCGAAGGACCAACCCTGGATTGCATCTCCATTGTTGTCTAGTAAGACCTGCAGATCGGCGCTGGAGCCTGGTGCTCCTGCTGCGCTGCTCAGCGACAGATCGTATTGCGCGAATGCCGGGGCTCCGAGCAGGAGCGCTAAGGCAAGGGTGAAAGCGATTTTTGTACTTTTCATTTTCATACTCACTTCCTAAAGGAAGTCCTTAATCTTTGGGTTCCTGATTCGGGGTTAGTTACAAGAGGCCGGCAAAGCACAATCAAGATCGTCCTCAGTGGGGTCGGCACCCGGCGTGTATGCGCCTGGCGCTGGTGTCGGAGGCCCGAACTTGAACAAGAAGTTAAGCAAGAAGACAGAGTCCGCGAGGTTGATCACGGAGTCGTCATTGGCGTCACAGGCGTCGAGGCATCCGACCCCGTAACCCTGGAACTGACTGGCGATCACGGTGGCGGCATCCGCCAAGTCGACCTTGGTATCCGTGTTGCAGTCACCACGCTGGAAGGCGGGGACCGGAATGATCTCGTAGGTCGCACCGTAGCGCTCGAAGGACTGGATCGACTGGTACTCGATAACAACCAGGTTGTTGATCGGGACCATACCGTTACCGTTGATTCCGTCGCAGAAATCGATGGAGAAGGAATCTCCACAGGCGGCTCCAGCGTCAACTTCAGCCTGCACACATGCGATCATCAGCGGCTCGATCGTTGAAGGCAGCTGCTGGTTCTCGAAAGGTGGAAGCGCGTCCATCAGAATACCAGCGACCAACTCACGACCATCTCCGTCATTGTCGTCATTGTCGATCTGGTAGTTGACGAATTCAGCACCCAGCTCGTCAGCGATGGAACCTTCGATGGTGAAAGTACCGTCGATCAGAAGAAGGTCGTCGTAGCAGACGGCCATCTGAATACCCTGGATGTTGTCGTTAGGATCACTGTAGAAGAAGCAAAACTCGATCTCCTGACCGGGAAAGCCGAGGCCACCATTGGTGCCGGTCTCCGGGAAGTCACGCTGACCGATGTAGAACGCCGTATCGTTGACTGGAATGGTGATATCCAGCAACGTCACGGTTCCGTCCTCGAGAGCGGGACTGATCGACAGTCCTGAGACGACGATCACGTTATCGAGAGCGGGACTGCCCAGCTGACCATTGACCAGCTCGATGGCGGTCGTGACTGGCTGATCAGGGCTTTCGATGATCTGATTGGACGAGTAGGTGAAACTGGCGATGTGATTGTCAGCACCGGTTGCGATGCTCTGACCCTCGAACGGGCTCTCGAAATCAAGCACCACTCCCAGAGTTCCTCCGTTGGAGTACAACTCAGGAACAACCAGTTCAGCACCTGCAGCGAGAGTCTCTGCACCCAGCGTGATCCCCTGAAGGGACATGAGAGCCGAGTCATGAGCCACCGCCAGGACGTATCCCTGGACAGCTCCGCTGGAGTTTGAAAGAAGGACACGCGCAGCACCACTGGAATCGGAATCGATCACAATCGACTCGAGACGCATGCTGTCGGGTGGAGGCGGAAGAAGCGTCATGGTGCCGTTGTTGAGCCCGAGGCCATTGGCGGCACCAATGCTTTGCCCATTCTGCACCAGCAGGTTGGACAAGGGCGGATTGTTCAGAACACCGTCAGAGAACTCAACGGCACTCTGGGTGTCCGTGGTCACGATGGTCTGAGGCGTCAGTGTGAAAGCTGCAATCTCCTGGCCCGACCCGGCAGGAATTTCCTGGCCGTCGAAAGGAGCACTAGCATCCACAACGACTCCAAGAGTGAATCCACCGGAAAGAGTTTCCGGCACGACTAACTCTGCAGAAGCTGCAGTCGTCGCAGATCCTGCGACGATATTGGTTACCGACAACAGTCCGTTGTCGAAGGTTATGGCAAGAACAAATCCTTCAACCGAGACATCAGCGTCCATCAAAACGCTTAATGACTCGGATGCGAGTCCTGCCGATTGACCATCGGTGATGGTCAGTGAATTCTGAGCGAAGGCATGGGTGCCGATCGCGGCAAAAAGTACCGCGAGAAGTGCGCTGCGAAGGCGCATAAGACTCCGGTTCATCACTTTCTCTCCTCGTCTCCTGGGGACACTTCGGAAATTCCAATCGGTCAAGGGGGGGGCCTTTCTACCCGGACCCTGACTTCTCGGAATGACTCCGATAAAATGGGGATTAACTAAAAATGTTAGTAAACAAGTCAGGAAGACCCAGGAGCCGGTCCAGGGGAGAACCGATTCCAGTATCTACCCGACAACAATTGCCGGTTATGTGGTGCTAGGAAGAGGTAGAACTGGCCGGGCGTGAGCCCGGATCTGCTGGGGAGTCGTGTCGGGACTCCTGTCTTCGAGTCTCGACCGTATCACTCATTGTCAAACATGTCTATATACAAAAGAGTTAACAAAGAGGCGCTACAGACTAGAGCCTCACTCGTGACGAAGACGGCTCACCAGAATCACCGTGATTTCCGGCAACAAGTGCCGTATTCCGGCAAGCATTACTTCCTTCACCACGGACCCACACCACGGACCCACACCACGGGGGTCCGCCAGCGATTTGGCGAGGTCTCGATTGGAATTGCCGGCTGGCGATGCGGGGGTCAGGAGAAGAGGAGGAGGATAGCAAGATGGAGATAAAAAGCGGGCCCAAAGCCTACTGGCTTCGGGCCCGCTTCAAGATCGACAGGAGGGCAGGAAACAAATCTACCGACGATCGATGGCTGATCTATGGACAGTAGTTGGTGGCATCACAATCGGAGCCGACCTCAACCCCACAATCGGGGAATGGGGCGGTCGGAGCCGGTCCGTCGAGCAAGCGGTAATAAATCACGTAGATCGCATCCGCTGTATCGTAGGAACTGTCGCCGTTGGCGTCACAAGCCTCGGCGCAGGTTCCGCTAGGACCTCCCAGGTGGAGCTCCTGAAGCATCCAGATCCCGTCCGAAATGTCGACGCCGCTATTCCCGTTACAGTTACCTCGAAGGAACGGCTGGTCGAAAACCGGCTGGAAGGTGATGGTTCCATCGACCATCTCGGGAGTCAGTGAAGCTCCATCGACCACCACAATATTGGCCACCGGAGGAGATCCAAGGTCTTCCGACCAGGTCAATGCGGTCTCGGTGGTGCCCGTCCCCGACAGGGCGCCAGCCACCGTCGAATAATCGGCCACAGCCACAACGAGGGGCTCGGTGAAGGCCAGGGTCACTCCACCAGTGAAACTGAAGACGACTCCCATCGTCCAGCCTCCTGCTGAGACTCCCCCCTCAGCAAAGTCTGCATCAAAGGGAAGAGAGACATCTGCACCGGTGCACTCCATCACCGCGGAGTCGTTGGCCATTCCCATCGAGAAGCCCTGAGTTTGATTGGGGAAATCTGCTCCGCTGGCACTGTTGTCCGTTTCTGAAATCTGGACCGAGACGCTGAACGAGGCGGATCCCGAGTTCCCATCGTAATTGATGGTCTCTGTCGCGGCGCTAAAGATGAACTCTGGATCTGGAACCGGGGGAGTTGCGAGAATCTCGACCGAGCCCGAGATTTGCTCCGGGGTCACTGACGCCCCGTTGACCACGATCACCGTTTCCACGGGAGGTGCACCCAAGGTGTCGCAGAAATCGGTGGTAGAGACGCCTTCGGCATCCGCGGTGTAGGTCGCGACATTGATCTCATAACCGGTCCCAACCTCGAGCACTGCACACCCGGTGAAACAGATCACGAGTCCCACAGTGAATCCATCGACGAGCACATTGGTCTGATTGAAATCGGGTTCATCGCCGTTCTTGACGATGAGTGTGGTCTCACCATCCATCACCTCATTGAGAGTCATCAGGGTCGAGTCGTGGCAGGCTCCGAAGGACCAACCAGCAACGACATCCTGATTGACATCGAGCATGGTGGATTGATCAAATGACTCTCCCAGGGTGGCGGTTGCCGGTCCGGAGACATACAGGAGGAAATCCTGTGCCCCCAGCGGACTGGTGGTCATCAGCAAGATCGTCGTGAACAGGCAGATCAACTTGTACATGGGCGGATTCCTTCTCTTCCAGTGTTGGTGGCCAAGGTCCGCTGGCCACTCTATTGAGACTCTATTCTCCATCCGAACGCCACACTCGTGGGCCGATAGGATGATTCAGACAGTACCTCTGGTCTTAATTTCATACTCCGGGAATTCCAAGGTCATACCTTCAAGCGGAGTCATCACCCGGTTCAGCAACTCAAGACCCGAGAATGGACCCTCCTGCAGATCCAAGGTGTCATCGTAAGGGGCAATCGACCTCGGTGCAGCCACGAAATTGCACCTATCTTGGACCCTTTTTCTCATGACAAGCAGTTTGTAAAGAACCGCACCCCAGTCCTCGAGAGGGATCGATCTCTTCCGATTCCCTCGAACCATCGGATCAGCCATGAAAAAAAGCCAGTTCCCCGACAAACTCGAGGAACTGGCTTCTATTTTCACCGCAGACACATTGCTGCGGACACATTGCTGCGGACACATTGCTGCCTGAAGAGCCTCCGCTCTTCTCAGTTAGCAGCCAGAATCGGAGCAATCTTCAGGAGTTTGCCCATCGACCTGACCACACTCGGGGAAAGGAGCAGAGGGCATCGGACCACTGATGAAGCGATACTGGACGATGTAAGTCGGGTCTGCGATGTCGTACTTGCTGTCTCCATTGGCATCGCGCGCAATCGCGCAGCTACTGGCGGGTCCAGAAACGAACAACTCGCTGATGATCCAGATCGCATCGGCCACATTCACATGGGAGTCACCGTTGGCATCTCCCCTGATCCAATCGATGGTCACCACCGGACTGAGGGCGATGCTACCGTCTGACTGGGCCGCAGTCAGCGACCCACCACCGACCACCACGACATTGGCCACTGCAGGAGAACCGAGGCCGTCATCCCAGGTCAGTGAAGCGATCGCGCCGTCTTCATTCCCCGCCATGCTGCCACCAGTCTCGTAGTCCACCGAGATCACCGTCGCCGCTGAAGGGAACGCCAGCACCTCGCCACCGGCGAAACTGTAAACCACTCCGATGGTCCACCCCTCGGGGTAGATGTTGCTCTCGCCAAAGTCCGCTTCGAAGGGCAACGACAGGTTCACTGCGGTGGCCACCACCTCGGAACTGTTGCCCAGGCCCATCGAGAAGCCCTGGGTATCGTTGGGGAAGGGCGCACCGAGTCCACTGTTGTCGGTCTCGGCGATGGTGATATCGACCGAAACTGAGGCGTTTCCATCCGCCGGGTTATAGCCGGCAGAGGCGTTTCCAGCACCGTAGGTGTACTCCGGATCGGGAACACCGATGCACTCGACAGCACCGGAGTTCTGCACCGGAACGAGGGAAGCGCCATCGACCACCACTACCGTATCCACCGCGGGTGAACCCAGGGTGTCGCAGAAGGAGACGGAAGTGCTCCCCTCAGCGGTGCAGTCATATGTGGCGATGTTCAACTCGTATCCGGTACCGCTTGTCAAGGTGGCGCAACCGGTAAAGCAGATCACCACACCAACAGTGAAGCCCTCGTCAAAGACGGAACTCTCGTTGAAGTCGGGGGTATCTCCATCATTTACGGTGGCCACGGTCGATCCGTCCACCACACCGGTACAGGTGAGAAAGGCGGTGTCATTGCAAGCTCCGAAGGACCACCCCTGCAACTCTCCACCATTGTTGTCGAGATTGACCGTGAGGTCTCCGCTCCCGTTATTTGGAATGCTGCCACTGGAGATGCTGAGGACATAATCCTGCGCAGAAATACTGGTGGCGACCAACAGGAATGCTGTTACTAAAAGATTTCTCATGACTCTCTTTCAACGAGTTGGCGAAGCACATCCATCAGATACACCTCAGGAGTGTCGCGCAAATGTGATTGATATACTCATTCTCACTCATAATGAATGGGCGAAGCCTTCGTTGCAAGCATTGCGACAAAAGCCTCGCCCGAATCTCGACCTCGAGTACAGGAATGTCATCTATGACCGCTATGAGCCGCCATTTACAACTGAATCCCATCGCTCCGCCGATCCAAGTTCCAGTGGGTGCGACCCCACTCTGGCCGCGGAGCCCGGTCTCATTCACTCTAACCAGAGCAGGACGATCCTGCACAATCTTCCGGTGTTTGCCCATCGACTTGACCACAACCAGGGAAAGGAGCGACCGGCATCGGTCCACCGATGAAACGGTACTGGATGACATAGGACGGATCCCCGAGATCATTCGCTCCATCGTCATTGGCATCACTGGAGATGCTGCAACTACTCGCGGCTCCTCCGGTGAACAACTCCGAGATCATCCAGATCACGTCGGCAATATTGACCACACTATCGCTATTGGCGTCTCCGCGGATCCAGTCACTGGTGACCACTGGGTTGAGAGCGATGCTCCCGTCTGACTGGGCCGCAGTCAGCGACGCACCACCGACCACCACGACATTGGCCACTGCAGGAGAACCGAGGCCGTTATTCCAGGTCAGTGAAGCGATCGCGCCGTCTTCATTCCCCGCCATGCTGCCACCAGTCTCGTAGTCGACCGAGACCACCGTCGTCGCTGAAGGGAACGCCAGCACCTCGCCACCGGCGAAACTGTAAACCACTCCGAGGGTCCACCCCTCGGGGAAGATGCTGCTCTCGCCAAAGTCCGCATCGAAAGGTAACGTCAGGTTCACTGCGGTGGCCACCACCTCGGAGCTGTTGCCCAGCCCCATCGAGAAGCCCTGGGTATCGTTGGGGAAAGGTGCGCCCAATCCGCTGTTGTCGGTCTCGGCGATGGTGATATCGACTGAAGTGGAGGCATTTCCATCCGCCGGGTTGTAGCCGGCAGAGGCGTTTCCAGCGGAGTAGGTGTACTCCGGATCGGGGACACCGATGCACTCGACATTACCAGAGTTCTGCACCGGAGCAATCGAAGCGCCATCGACCACCACCACCGTGGTCACCGCAGGTGCCCCCAGGGTGTCGCAGAAGGAGACGGAGGTGCTACCCTCAGCGGTGCAGTCATATGTGGCGATGTTCAACTCATATCCGGTGCCGTTTGCCAGGGTGGCACACCCGACGAAACAAATCACGACACCCGCAGTGAATCCCTCGTCAAAGACGGAGTACTGGTTGAAGTCGGGGGTACCGCCCTCATTCACGGTGGCCGTGGTGGATCCCTCGGTCACACCAGTGCAGGTGAGGAAGGCGGTGTCATTGCAGGCTCCATAGGACCAGCCCTGCACTTCTCCGCCATTATTGTCGAAAGTGACCGTGAGGTCTCCGCTACCGTTATTGGGGATGCTGCCACTGGAGATGGTGAGGACATAATCCTGCGCCAATACGCCGGTTGTCATCAGCACCAACATCATCAGAAACGATGTCACAAGAAGATGTCGCATGATCAATCCACCTTTATTCTGAACACGCCGCATACCCTGCAAGCGTGCGAGTTATATGAAAACAAAATTCCGTCAAGAATCAAATCCGCAGCAGTACTCCAGCAACATCGCTCGAGCATGGCACCGATTCTGAACTCAACTCCCTACCCACAATTTGTGTCGTCACTATCGCAAACAGGCAGAGAATCACCGGTCGGATCCTCTTTCATAACCGTTCCACGCTTTTCCAGAATCGCCCAACTTGAAGTCGGCACTTCCAGACCCTGCTCATGGCCACCTGGATACTAATCCTCGTCAGGGGCAACTATTAAAGCTCACGCAATCTGCAGGTGTCTGGCCGGCTGTGGCACCGCAACTTCCAAATGGCGCTGCCGGTGCAGGACCTTCGAGGAAGACATAAGTCGCGGTGTACACGGCATCAGCGGCATCGTTCATTCCATCCGCATTTGAATCATCCGCAATGGCGCAATCGGTGAAGCCCCTACCGCCGAACATCTCCGACAGCATCCAGATGATGTCAGCAATATTGACCACACCATCATCATTTGAGTCACCACGTTGAAAAGCGTTGGTCACGGTGCCGACGAATTCGATCGACCCTTCGATGAAATTGGGTGAATAACCTCCACTATCAAAGACCACCACGTTTGATACCGGTGGGCTGCCGGTGGAATTGTTCCACACCAACGCTGTCGACGTGGCACCCTCAACTCCTGCAAGAGCAGTCGCAACTCCATCGTAGGCGACAGAAATCACCTCAGTGGTAACATCAAACAGAGCGAGTTGGGAACCGCTGAAGGAATACACCACTCCCAGTATCCAAGCGTCCGGGTAGAAGTTGAACTCCGCAAAATCAGGCTCGAATCCAAGACTGGTGCTACCGGCGGTCGGAATGACCAAGGACCCGTCATTCCCGCACCCCATCGAGAAGCCCTGGGTAGCATTGGGAAAACTTGCGCCCTGGGAACTGTTATCCTTCTCCTGGATGGAGAAGCCGACCAGCACCGTGAGTCCACCAATTCCAGTTCCCGCAGGATAGTGATTGCCCGAGGAGTTTCCACCAAGGTAGTTCCACTCCGGGTCGGGGACGTCGACCACGGTGATCGTCCCTGAGTTTTCCCCAGCAGGGGGGATCGATCCACCATTGACCACAACGACATTCGCAACCGGCGGTGCTCCAAGGACCCCACCGCAGTACTCAACAGAATAGTCCCCTGGCGCAACACCGCCAGCGACGGTGTAATCCGCAGTGGCCATCAGAAATCCAGTGGTCCCACCCGCAACCACACAGCAACCGATGAAATCGATTACCACGCCCTGCGTAAAGCCTCCAGGATAGATGGATGTCTCGTTAAAACTCGCCGGATCGCCATTGCTGACGGTCGAGGTGCTATTGGCAGCACCACCTCCATCACCGATGTTCGATACGGTCGCCACCAGCTCGTCGTGGCAAAGTCCCCAGGACCATCCGCTGATATCCCCACCATCGTTGTCGAGGGTGGCAGTCAGGTTCACCGTCCCCCCAGCAGCAGTCGCATCGCTACTCACGCTGTAGGTCGCACCGCCACCAGCAAGTGCCATGTCCACCGAAAAGCAGCAGAGCCCCAGTAGCACACCTGGAAATACAAGTCTCCTCATAATCTCTTCGCCTTCGATGCTAGAGGCGACTCTTCCTCGCCTTGGCCCACTTACAATTACATTTCCCGAACTGTATATCATGAGCGGAATTTCTTCCTCCCCCACAACTTGTTGCGGAGTTAGTGCCCCCAGGATTCACGACTTCGGTGAATCCTGGGAGGCCCAACTCAAGTCCATTATCCGCAATTCGTATCGCCGCCGTCACAATCGGGCAGCGAATCACCGGTCGGATCCTCACCCTCATCGAATGGTCCTGGAACTGCCGGGACGTCTCCAAAATTGAAGAGCCAGTTCAGCAGAGACACGGAATCTGCCATGTTCAACAGGCCATCGTCGTTGACGTCGCAGGCATCGGAACAGTTGATATCATAGCTTCCGAACTGATTGGCCAGTATCGCCGCCGCATCCGCGAGGTCTGACTTGTCGTCGCTGTTGCAATCGCCACGCTTGAATGCCTGAGCCGCTTTCACCACGATGACGGTGTCGTCTCGCTCATACTCCTGAATCGACTGGAAGTTGATGACAACGTTGTTGTAGAGGTTGACGCTTCCGGTTCCGTTGATGTCGTTGCACCAGTTGAACTCGAGAATATCCTCACAAGCAGCGGTTTCGGCGATGGTGACAGGGAGACAACCGATCAGCAAACGGTCAAGAACCCCAGTCTGCGGAAGAGTCTGTCCATCGAAGGGCGGCAAGGCATCCAGCAGGATGGCCACTACCAGTTCACACCCATCTCCATCGGTATCCGAGTTGTCAGTCTGAACCGCAAGGTATTCGACTCCTACTGCTTCAACGATGGAACCGCCCCAACTCCAGAGTGGATCCACAGTTGCGTCGCAGTTGAAACAAGCGGTCATCGTCATACCCTGGATGTTGTCGGTCGGGTCAGCGTAGTAGAAGCAAAGGGCACCCGTTTCTCCGGCATACCCCATCGAATCGCGAAAATCGGTTTCCATCCAGAGCACTGTATCCTCTGAAGGAACCGCTGACGGTGGAGTCGTGAAGGTACCATTCACCACATCGGGCGCTATGGAAAGACCTCCCGAGACCACGACGTTGTTGAGTGGAGGGACTCCGAACGCCCCGTCGTCGAATGTGAGATTGGCGACCTGGTCCGCAGGAATCGGATCCCCTTCGATGTAAATCTCAACGGTGTCAGAGTAATTGAAGTTGGCAATGTGAATGTCTACTCCAGCAGCGATCGTTTGCCCGACGAAGGGCGCCACGAAGTCGAGGACCACTCCCAAGGTGCCCCCATTGCTGTAGGTATTGATCGCAGTGAACTCCGCACCAGCAACGTCGGTTGCCGATCCGTTGAGGTCGATAGATCCGAGAGCGATCTCGGTATCCACATGGGAGATCGAGAGGACAAAGCCCTGGGTCTCCCCTGAATTCTCCAGAAGCACTCTCACCGATCCATTGCCGTTCGAGTCGGCGGTGGCGTCCTCGATGCTCAGAGTCGCCGGTGGAGGGGCCCCGATGCTCATTGCTGAGGAATCTCCATTGAGGCACAGACCATCGTTCACACCGACTGATTGGCCATTTTGAACCATGATGTTGTGGAGTGCAGGGGTGTTCAACACTCCATCGACAAATTCGAAGCCGGTGGTCACCACAGGGTCTCCCTGGCTCAGGACGACCACTGACTGTGCAGTGAAATTGGCGATACTCTGGCCCGAACCGACAGCAATCCGTTGAGCATCGAAGGGTGCCTGTGCATCCACAACCACGCCCAGCGTGAAACCATTTCCGTGGATCTCCGGGACCACCAGTTCCGCCCCGGAGCTCTCCGTGACGGTTCCAATAATCGACAGATCAGTAATGGCCACGGCAGAGTTGTCGTAGCTGATGGCCACGACGAAGCCCTGGACCTCTTGATCGTTATCCATCGAGACCCCAAATGCGGCACTGCCCAATCCCTGCACCGATTGACCTCCACCGGTGACGGTGAAGCAGTTATCAGCATGGACCACACCAAGGCTGGCCACGCAAACAAGCGTGACTAGAATTGCTGTAGGTAATTTGAAAATCATCATCGAGTACTCCTCCTCAAGGATTCCCATTAGCCTCCAGAGAGTTCCACCTCCGCCTCAGGATCGAAGCGAGCGAGAAATCAACTGGTCGACTATTTATTCAAAAGTCCCAAAATTTTATCTGCACAGCCCAGCGATCCCCAGCGTCGGGAATCGAAACGGAAAGGAGCGCTGGAAAGTATGTGCCGATAAATTTGGCCAACGTTCCCACACCCTCGCCACACTTTTTTTTTATAAGGCCTGGTTACCCGTTGGCTTCAAGGCGCTGTTTTTTGCCCAGATGACACAACTCACTTTGATTATCGGTCCCAACTTACGGCTGGCGTATCCAACCTGTGTGACCAAACTCCTCCAAGTGACTGAAGTGACTATTCTGAGCCTGTCGAAAGACTAAGCGTATTTCAGGTCGATTGCCATTACGATCTTCTCGGCCCAGCAGCGATGAGATCCCCTCAGCACCCTCCAATTTTCGCGACCCTAACCTGTTTAATACTGGCCCTTTACCTCCCATCACCACTCGACCACAGCCGTTTTGCGGTGGATTGGACCTGGCGAACGGGGAAATAGTTTCTTGAAACCCAGGACTCACGGACTTTGAGGGGAGTGACGGCAGAGGGAACTGACGGTAGAGGGAACTGACGGTAGAGGGAACTGACGGTAGAGGGAACTGACGGTAGAGGGAACTGAAGATAGAGGGAACTGAAGATAGAGGGAACTGAAGATAGAGGGAACTGAAGATAGAGGGAACTGAAGATAGAGGGAACTGAAGATAGAGGGAACTGAAGATAGAGGGAACTGAAG
>Ga0209041_1000326_pt1 | contig 36383 bp, 28 predicted proteins | sample SaaInlV_100m_DNA_4_FD_184647 | JGI IMG/M metagenome (GOLD analysis project Ga0209041, IMG submission 184647) | Marine microbial communities from expanding oxygen minimum zones in the Saanich Inlet - SI037_S2LV_100m_DNA (SPAdes) (version 2) | ecosystem: Environmental > Aquatic > Marine >... | reverse complement strand
TTACGGAATCCCTTTCTGATAAAAGTGAGAAAGAAACCCTTGATTGGTTAATTACACAAAAGTTTATTCCATCCTATTTCAAGGATATTTCAACGCAATTAAACAAATTGATTCCTGTTATAAAAACCGAACAAAATGGAAAGCTTGTCGGCGGCGGAACTGATCTTTATGTCCAAAAAATGGATCAATTAATTGACCATGATGTAAACCTTATCACTCAATTCCCAGAAATCAGGTTTACAAAAGTTAAAAATGGAATTTGTTCACTTGGAGCCGGAAATACAGCTACGGATATGTTGGAATCTGATGAAATGCAATCCATGTTCCCCAACCTTACTGATCATATAAAATTGGTAGCTTCATCACCCATCAGAAATATTGCAACTTTGGGCGGTAACTTGGTGAATGCATCTCCAATCGGTGATTTTACTGCGTTCTTCCTGGCCTTAAATGCAAATATTACTTTGACTGAAAATGGGCGAGATAGAACCATTCGTTTGAAAAATTTTTATAAAGAATATAAAGATTTGGATAAATCGGCAGGAGAAATTATTTCAGTCATTTCTTTTGAAATTCCGAATGAAAATAGTCATTTCAATTTTGAAAAAGTCAGTAAACGAATTCATCTTGATATTGCAAGTGTGAACACAGCCATACAAATTTCTATGGCCGATAATGAAATCATTGAAACTCATCTTTCTGCCGGTGGTGTTGGCCCCATCCCAATGTATTTGAACGAGACTTCAGCGTTTTTAAATGGGAAAGAACTTTCAGCCCAAAATATGAAATCTGCCAATGATGTACTTCAACGTGAGATAAGTCCCATAAGCGATGTTAGGGGTTCCGCCGACTATAAACGCTTATTGCTGCGCCAACTATTTTATGCCCATTTCATCAAATTATTTCCAACCCAAATAACCCTGGAATCATTGAGATGAAAAACATTGATGCCAAAGGACATGTTACGGGCAAATCCATTTATGTGGATGATATTCCTACAATTAATGGCACCCTTTATGGCGTTATTTTTGATTCACCACTTGCACATGGTCATATTGAATCAGTTGATTATTCGAAGGCGCTTACTCTTCCTGGTGTGATTACGATACTCACCCATGAAGATATTCCCGGCGAAAATCAAATCGGCGGTATTATTCCGGATGAAGAATTATTCGCGTCAAAAGATGTCCATTTTGCGGGACAGCCAATAGCGTTAATTATTGCCGAATCAAACCAAATCGGATTTGAAGCGCGAAAACTTATCGACATTAACATTTTAGAAAAGGAAGTAATTGTTGATCCACGGGAAGCGCAAAAGAAAGACCAATTAATATTGCCGCCAAGGACATTTGAATTAGGCGATACGGAAAATTCGTGGGAAAAGTGTGCTCATATTTTTGAAGGACAAGCGGATTCAAATGGTCAGGAACATCTCTATATCGAAACCCAGGGCGCCTACGCCATACCACTTGAAAATGGACATATCCGAATTTCTTCATCTACCCAGGGCCCCACTGCCGTCCAGCGAATAACAGCCAGGGTTTTAAATATGGGAATGAATAAAATTGAAGTTGACGTGGTTCGGCTCGGTGGTGGTTTTGGTGGTAAAGAAGACCAAGCAACGCCATGGGCCGTTATGGCTGCGTTGGGTGTCCAAATTTTGAATAAGCCGGTTAAGGTGATTTTGAGCCGCATGGATGATATGCGCTTGACTGGAAAACGACACCCCTACAGTTCCGATTATAAAATTGGGTTTTCCAAAGATTTAAAGATCATGGCTTATGAAACAACTTTTTTTCAGAACGCTGGTGCTGCGGCAGATCTATCTCCGGCAGTCATGGAAAGAACACTTTTCCATGCCACAAATTCCTACTTTATTCCCAATGTGAAAGCAACCGCTTATTCCTGCAAAACCAATTTACCGCCCAACACAGCTTTCCGGGGATTCGGTGGACCCCAAGGGATGTTTGTGATTGAATCTGCTTTGGCCCATGCGGCGCAAGAATTGGGTGTTTCGGCCTATCAGTTACAGAAAAACAATCTACTTAAAAATGGTAATGAATTCCCTTATGGACAAATTGCTGATGGGGTTGAGTTAACAAAAATCTGGTCAGAGATGGAATCGAAGTTTGATATTGAAGCTGTTGAAAAAGAAATCAATTATTTTAATTCCAGTAATACTGATATTAAAAAAGGGTTTTCCCTGATGCCCGTAACATTTGGCATTTCTTTTACCAAAACACCCATGAATCAAGCCCGGGCTTTAGTTCACATTTACACCGATGGAAGTGTGGGCGTTAGCACCGGCGCAGTAGAAATGGGACAGGGAGTCAATACGAAAATGCTCCAAATTACGGCTCAAGTTTTCTCACTTGATCCAAAGCGCGTCAGACTGGAATCCACTAATACAACACGCGTTGCAAACACGTCTCCTTCTGCGGCCAGTTCCACAGCAGACTTGAATGGAAAAGCACTTCACCAAGCTTGTAGTGCTTTATTAGAAAGATTAAAAAACTGTGCCGCTGATCATTTTGGTGCGCAATCAAAAGATATTGAAATAAAGAGTGAAACAATTTATTGCCAAGGAGAGAGAACAGATATTCGTTGGAACGATCTGGTTTTGATGGCTTTTTTAAAACGAATCTGTTTAACGGAAAACGGCCACTACGCCACACCAAGAATTAACTTCAATATGGAAAAAGAGAAAGGGCATCCCTTTGCTTATCATGTTTATGGCTTGGCTTTGACGGAAATCACGGTCGATTGCATCCGCGGTACTTCTCAATTTGATTCTGTAAAAATTGTTCACGATTTTGGCAAAACCATGAACCCCAGTGTGGATTTTGGGCAAATTGAAGGAGGACTTGTTCAAGGCATCGGTTGGATGACCATGGAAGAAATTTCCTATAATGATAAAGGACAACTCCTTTCAAATTCACTGTCCACCTATAAAGTACCGGATATTTATTCCGTCCCCAAAGATGTCATTATCGAACCGTTGAAAACGGAAGGCAACGATATGGCAATCCTAAAATCGAAAGCGGTGGGCGAGCCCCCACTCATGTATGGCATCGGTGCTTATTTTGCCATTGAAAATGCGGTCCGGGCATTTAATCCAAATTTCAATTCAACATTTGATGCACCTTTCACCCATGAAAAAATCCTAATGGGATTATATGAGATTTCTGAATCTGAACGTGTGGATTCATGAATCCATCGATTTTGGATTCAAATTCAAGAACCAAATATTGGGAAACAGTTTCATCCTTATTAAACAGCGGACAATATGTATTTCTGGCCATGGTGGCGGAACATACGCTCCACTCTCCCGGTACAACTGGCGCCAAATTACTGGTGGCGAAAGAACGTGATCCTGTTGGAACTATCGGCGGCGGTATCATGGAATATAATTTGGTAAAACGGGCAAATGATATTTTAGAGAATGGAAGTTTCAGTCCAGAGATCCACACCTTAAGCCATCAAAAATACGGAGACGGGGAAAAGTCGGGCATGATCTGCGCCGGAAAACAAACCAATCTGCATTATCTTTGTCACCCTGAAAAAGATGGTAAAACTGTGGACAGAATCATTCATTATTTAAATCAAAATCAATCTGCTTTACTTTCAATTAGTCCAAGTGGAATGGATGTTCGGGAGCAAAAACATGATGGCAACAAAGCTCAAATTGAATTATCAAAAGATGAACATAATTGGATTTATGAAGAACAGCTCCAAAATTTTAAACGAATTGCTCTTATGGGCGGCGGCCATTGTTCCTTGGCTTTGTCTCGAGTAATGAGCCAACTTAGCTATGATGTTTGTGTGTTTGATACACGAGACAATGTATCCACGGTGGGCGAAAATAAATATGCAAATTCTGTTCAAATTCTGAATGACTATAGAGATGCTGCAGAAAAAATTAACTATCCTGAATTAACCCAAGTGGTTGTTATGACCACGGATGTTGATTCTGATGTTCGCGGATTATTGGGTGTCCTTAATCACCCCTTTCCATTTATTGGTATTATGGGTAGTGAGGCGAAAATATCCGAAATAAAAAAGCGCCTGAAGAATGAAGGTATTTCCAAAGATAAATTATCCAAAATTACGGCGCCAGTTGGAATTCCCATGGTCAGCAACACACCGGAAGAAATTGCTATCAGCGTGGCCGCACAAATTCTACAAATAAGAAATCAGGACTCAATATAAATGCGACCCATACCAGATTTTGCTATTGCCAGTCAACGGGTCCTAACTCTCGAAGGAGAAAAACCTGCTGCAATTCTGATAAAGGGAGAGAAAATTCTCGATGTAGTTTCTATCGAAAATATCCCGGAAAACTGCCCAACCGAAGAGATGGGAAATAATATGATTATGCCGGGGCTTGTAGATGCACATGTCCATATCAATGAACCGGGAAGAACAGATTGGGAAGGGTTCGAAACGGCGACAAAAGCGGCGGCGGCGGGCGGTATCACCACCATTGTGGATATGCCGTTAAATTGTATTCCAGTCACCACAACTGTAGATGCACTCAACCAGAAAATTATTGCAACAAAAGATCAACTTTGGATTGATTGTGGTTTTTATGGCGGACTTATTCCGGATAATATTCAGGATCTTGAATCGTTGGCCGATGCTGGGGTTTTGGGATTTAAGGCATTTTTAAGCCCTTCCGGCATTGATGAATTCCCAAACATTTCAGAAAAGCATCTTCGGGAAGCGCTACACATTTTGGCCAAAAAAGGAATTCCTGTTTTGGTTCATGCAGAACTTGAAAATGGGGCAACATCGTCTGAAGAGAACAAGACCTATAAGTATTTTCAAGAATCGAGACCCAAATCTTGGGAAAATAATGCAATCAAATTATTGATTCAGTTATGTCGAGAATTTAATGTCCATATTCATATTGTGCATTTATCGTCTGCTGACATTTTACCCGAAATTGCCCAAACTCGAAAAGACGGATTTCCACTTACGGTTGAAACGTGTCCCCATTATCTCCATTTTTCTTCTGAACGAATTTCAGATGGTGATACACGGTTCAAATGTGCCCCACCTATTTGGAATGGTGAAAACCGTGAGAATCTTTGGGCCGGATTAGAAGAAGGAATTATCAATTTTATAACGTCCGATCATTCGCCTTGCACTCCGGAATTAAAAAATTTAGAAGCGGGCAATTTTGAAAAAGCATGGGGCGGAATTTCTTCTATTCAGTTTGCACTCCCTGTTATTTGGACAGAATGCAAACAGCGTGGATATTCATTGGAGCAGCTTATAAATTGGATGAGTAAACAACCGGCAAAGTTTGTAGGGGTGGATGATTTGAAAGGTCAGATTTCTCCTGGTTTTGATGCGGACTTAGTATGTTGGAATCCGGACAAAAAATACATTATTAAAAAAGAAGCCATTCATCATAAAAATAAATTAACGCCCTACGAAGGTGAATCGCTTTATGGTGTTGTGAATGCAACTTTTCTTCGTGGACAAAAGGTGTATGAAAATGGGCAATTTTTAGGCAACCCTAAAGGGAAAATAATTTTAAAATAATGGATAATACATTGATTGATCTCGCTTCAGAAGCAAATGGCGGTCGTACCTTATTAACCAGCGATGACTTTTTCGCACCCAAAGAGAACCTGCTCAAACCCGGTCGTGGCGTATTTATTGAAGATAAATATACAGATCATGGTAAATGGATGGACGGATGGGAATCTCGTCGAAAACGAACGGATGGTAACGATTGGTGCATCCTACGATTGGGAAAATCTGGGGTTATTCGAGAAGTGGATATTGATACCAACCATTTTATAGGAAATTTCCCGTCTCATGCGTCTATAGAAGCATGTGCAATGCCAGAATTTTCAGGGTTAGACGAAATTATTGGAAATGGAGAATGGGTAGAAATTTTGCCCAAAACTGAACTCAACGGAGATTCACAAAATATATTTCAGATTTCAAGTGAACAATCATTTACCCATCTTCGACTCCATATTTATCCCGATGGTGGTGTGGCAAGATTTCGAGCATATGGAAGTCCAAGTTATACCAGCCAAAACGAAAATAAGTTAATTGATTTTGCATTGGGAGATAATGGGGGCGAATTGATCTCCTGTAGCGATATGCATTTTAGTCATATGAGAAATTTAATAAAGTCCACCACCGGCATTGATATGAGTGATGGCTGGGAAACGAAACGCCGTCGTGGACCAGGATATGATTGGGCGATTCTAAAACTTGGCTCCCCCTGTATTATTGAGCGCGTTTTGGTGGACACACTCCATTTTAAAGGAAATTTTCCAGATTCATGTTCGATTGAAGGGTGCAATGCACCTGATATAAAGAAGAAAGAAATTCTCTCAAATATTATAGAATGGAAGGAGATTCTATCCCAATCAAAACTTGTAGCAAATCAAGAATCCGTTATTATTCTCAACTTAAATTCTCCCATTACGCATATTCGGTTTAACATTTTTCCAGATGGCGGCGTGAGCCGCTTGAGAATTTTAGGTCGTTCGGTATTATGACTATTGAATCTTTTAATTCCTTAACTGATTCTGAAGCATTTAAAGAATTTGAAATGTGCTGTGGCGCAACGAATTGGGTAAAGCGAATTATTGCTTCTCGTCCTATCGATTCGAAAGGTGCGTTATTAAAAGTAGCGGAAGAAATTTGGTTTTCACTTAAATCTGAAGATTGGTTAGAAGCGTTTACCCACCATCCCAAAATTGGAGATATTGAATCATTGAGAGAAAAATTCCACAATACAAAATCAATATCAGAAAATGAACAATCGGGCGTCAATGATGCTTCTGAGAACACCTTAAAAAATTTAGCTAAATCAAATCAATTGTACGAAGATAAATTTGGGTTTATTTTTATTGTATGTGCCACAGGAAAATCTGCAGATCAAATGTTGACGCTCATAAAAATGAGACTCAACAATAATATAGAAACAGAAATGCAAAATGCGGCTAAAGAACAAAACAAAATCACACAACTACGTTTAGAGAAACTATTAAAATGACATCATCATTTACACCAGAGATTATTGACGAAATAAATAATCGTCTCAAAACTGCCAATGATGCATTCAATGTAGCGCATCCAGGTGAATCACCAGAGCGGCAACCTGTTCATACTGTATATGGCGGCGCACATATTTTCAAGGCAGATACTGCCAATAAAATGGGTGCTGCTGCTGCCAAGCACCTAAGAACTTATGCCCCGAATTTTATTGATTTCGCAAAAATGCTGGAATTAAAAGGACACGAGTTTCTCCCTGATTCAATGGATGAAATTTCATCCAATAATGATCAACAACGAAATGAAGCTACCATCTTTGCCCATACGGTATATCATCGTGTCCTGGAAAAACTAGAACGAGAACCTGTGGAAGATTTCCGAATTGATTTTGAAGATGGATACGGGAACCGTCCTGATGAAGAAGAAGATAATCATGCGATGTTAGCGGCTAAAGAAGTGGCCAAAGGCTTGGCTTCTAATTCTCTTCCCCCATTTATCGGTATCCGAATCAAGCCATTGACGGAAGAACAAAAAATACGATGCATACGAACGCTGGATTTATTTATCACGACACTTCTGGAAAATACAACCGATCAATTGCCAGAAAATTTTGTAGTCACTTTGCCAAAAGTAACAATTCCTGAACAAGTGACAGCATTGGTGCACTTGTTTGAAGCTCTGGAATCCAAGACGAGTCTTTCATCCGGATCCCTAAAAATGGAACTCATGATTGAGACACCACAATCCATCCTAGATAGTCATGGGAATTCTGCTTTACGGACTTTAGTGGCGGCGGCTCATGGCCGATGCGTTGGCGCACACTTTGGCGTCTATGATTATACAGCATCCACAAATATTACAGCCGAGTATCAAAGTATCACTCATCCAAACTGCGATTTCGCACGACATATGATGCAGGTTGCATTAGGCGGAACTGGTATTCGTCTTTCTGATGGCGCCACCAATATAATGCCTGTGGGGCCACATCGCCCAACACAAGACAAACCATTAACGAAAAGTCAAATGGCAGAAAACAAAGCAGTTGTGTATCATGCGTGGCGATTGAATTTTAATGATATACTTCATTCCTTAAAACACGGCTATTATCAAGGATGGGATTTACATCCGTCTCAATTTCCCCTTCGATATGCGGCCGTATATTCATTTTTCCTGGAAGGCTTGGCCACCACATCAACGCGGTTGAAAACTTTTATGGGCAAGGCAGGACAAGCCACCTTGGTTGGCGATGTGTTTGACGATGCCGCTACGGGACAAGCACTTCTTAATTATTTTCTCCGCGGTATCAGTTGCGGCGCCATCACGGAACAAGAAGCTGAAGCAACAGGGCTTACACTGGAAGAAATTCGTACACGATCATTCAAAAAGATTTTACAAGGGAGACAATCATGAAAAGCGCAATTACAACCCACGTATTGGATACATCATCGGGAGCGCCCGCAGAGAATATTCATGTGGTTTTAGAAGCGTTTCGAGAAGGAGAAAACTGGGAAACTATTGGTGTGGGGCACACAGATTCGGACGGACGAATAAATAATTTTTCTATCGAATCTGACACCATCTCTGCCGGAGCATATCGTTTAACATTCCATGTTTCTTCCTTTTTTGAATCAAAGGGTGTGGAAAGTTTTTATACATCAATTCCAATAATGTTTAACTTGGATGATCCCAGTTCCCATTATCATGTGCCCCTACTCTTGAATCCATATGGTTATTCAACTTACAGGGGAAGTTAAAAAATGGAATGGTACACATACACAATTTCTGAATACCTGAATTTGGCCTTTCGATGGTTTCATATTGTTGCTGGTATCAGCTGGATTGGGCAAACGTATTTATTCAATTGGATGGAAAGAACCCTTCCATTAGAAGTCGACCCCGATGCGGATGAAAATGTTTCCGGCCAACTTTGGATGGTCCATGGTGGTGGATTCTACTTGGTGGAAAAACAAACCAAGCCCAAAGTAATGCCCCGTACACTTCATTGGTTTAAGTGGGAATCCGCATTAACATTTTTAAGCGGATTTTTTCTACTCATCATTGTTTATTATATGGGCGGACTCATGCTGGAACCAGATTCAGAAATGTCCGAATTAACCGCAGCTTTAATCGGGATGGGTGTAATGATTCTCGGTTTTGGTATTTATCGACTTTTGTGGTTATCTCCATTGGGGAAAAATGAGTATATCGGTTCGACGGTTTCTTTTCTACTCATTATTGGCTTATTTGTGGGGATGGATCAAATATTCAGTTCTCGTGCAGCCATGTTTCATATTGGTGCTTTATTTGGTACCATTATGGCAGCGAATGTTTGGATGATCATTCTTCCGGCGCAACGAAAAATGATTGCAGCTGTAGAAAATAATCAACAACCGGATATGTTATTGGGGGTGAAAGCAAAAAACTGTTCAAAACATAATACGTATATGTCAATCCCCGTTATTTTCATAATGATCAGCAGTCACTTCCCTGTTACAACCTATGGCAATTCGGATAACTGGCTTATGTTAGGGGTATTTATTCTTATCGGTTGGGCAGTGGCAAAGTGGATGAGAGGATAATAACCTCATCATTTTCACATATCCAGAATAAAAATTATTTAACGACCCATCAACGCTGGGTATATTTTATGTGAATCCTGAAAAGCCACTTTCCGGTGGGACGGGGCACACCATCCGTGTGTGTAAACAAAACAATGTAACAGTACTAGACCAATCCGATTGGTTGAAATAAACTTCTTTATATTCCACCATTTTGAGTGACTAAACTACCAGTTTCACCTTTACAAAAAACCCTTTACATTCTTGCCTGACTCCTTATGAAAAGACAAGTCTTTATTATATTATTCCTATGCTTCAGTCATGCAGAGATTATTCATGAATCGGGCGAACTCATTGAATTCTTCGGGGGAAATGCACCCGGAAGTGATTATGATAATTGGGTGAGTCATGTAACAGAGGGCATTGCTTCTTCTGGTTATAATGATTATGGACCAGGTTGGCTCGATGTTCAAACCAATGGATTCGGGAATTACAATCGATTAAATAGTGGTCCAGAATTGATAATTTGGGAAACTATTTTTGAATTATTTGTATTGGGTGATACACTTGCCGTTGATTCAATTTTACAAGAATCATGGGATATATTCTTTTATGAAATCGTTATTTTTGAAGATACAACACTCAATAGAACTTTTCATATTTTACGGGAACAACTTGATTCTTCTTTTGTCGATGAAAATCTTCCAACAACTCCAGATGATGATGTTATCGGTTCATTCCGAAATGGGTGGGGACTTTACATTATTAATCCGGAGGCGGAACGAGACCAAGTTTTAATCCAAGTTCCCCATCCCTGTGATGATTTTATTGCACCCTATATTGCAATGGATCTTTATTTAGAAATTGATGCATTCGGATTTATGATTAATGGCGCCGGGCGAGAAGTGGATTGGGAATCTGACGATGATTATACAAATAGTTCATCTCTTTCAGATCCATCCCGTTATTTACATACTGTTTTCCAAAAATTCCAGGAGGCCATCACTGAACCCCTTTTTAATATGGAACCACATGAACCTATCGTTTTCGCTGTACATAGTTTCGATAATGCGTCCCACGAAAATCGTAATTCTGTTATACTTGCTGCTGGAGCGACCAATATAATTTCTAACAAACCCTTTCGAGATATTTCAAATGACAATTTTGATATAATCAATTTTACTGTCGAATTCCCAATACCAGCAGAGCAATTCACAAATACAGATCCGCTACATGTTATAGATTATTATGAAGCCAATTATAGCGGTGATTTTTATTATGATAATGGGACCGAACAATTTTTAATCCGAGAATCCACAAGCTTGAATGGAATTTATACTGGGCACCAAATGGTGCATCTCCAAAGTTTAGTAAGTGGGTATTCGGTCTATGAACCATGGGTACAAATTGAATTAGATGAAAATCCCATGTTATTTGAAGAATTAGATTTATCCGATGAATTGATTTATACACAAGGTCTCTATCCAACGAGTGTCCACAATTTCCCAATAATTCGAGATTATTATAAACCTTTCATTCAAGCAGTGGATTCATATATAACACATTGGGAAACAATACCAGATTTGATAGCTCCCGATTCTATTAAATTTCTTACGGCTTCAAATCAAGATGCTAATACTTGGATTCGTCTTGATTGGCAGCCTGAATTTGATACCAATTTTAAAACGTATGAAATTCAATACGATACACTAGACATTACTGAAAATTCTCCTATTATTAATTACACAAATTCCTCTATCCTTCAAAATATGAATCGGACCTATTTTTTTATAGGTGACGTTGATAATTCAATACCGTGGTATTTTAGAATAAGAGCAAAAGACTATTTTGGAAATGTGTCACCTTGGTCAGTGACCGTCTCAAATATATTGCCCGGGCATAGCCCGCCAGATACTTTAGTCATCTTCCATCTGGGGACAGAGTTAAATAGTATTATCGACGAAGATTTAGATGAAAACAGCTATGGAATTGACACATCAGAAACGATGCCCGGGACAAGCCCAACACTTGTTCTTTTCGGTAATACTTGGAAGTCCATTGAGATTGAACCCATTCTCCCAGATACTCAAACTATTTTCAAATTCTTTGCTAAAGTTGACAGCGTCTCAGAAATTCAAGGGATTGGTTTTTCTAATAATGAACATACGCTTCGATACTCTATTGCTGGCACAGAATTAGTATCAATTGAAGATTGGATTCCTGTGTACCAAGGGTCCGCAAATGTTGGCGTATGGAAATCATATCAGATTCCAATTGGAGATGATTGGGTAGCATGGTTTGATACACTTTCACCCATCACAGAAATTCAATTCATCAATGACAACGATGAATCCGAAACTCCCGGAAGTATCCATTTTAGTTTAGTTTTAGACCAAACGCCTGATTTACCTATTCCTCCCACAGTTTCAATCGATTTTGAATTAGGGAATGTTCGGTGTATTAATCAACAAGAAATGGTCCCAGTTTCTTTTACTTCTACTATTCAAGATACAGATTCTTATAACTTTACTTATCAATGGGAATTTGGAGACGGAAACACCGCCACAATTTCAAATCCATCTCACGATTTTTTGCTTGAAGATGATCATGATTACACCGTTATTTTAACGGTAGAGGATGAATTTGGTGAACAAGGATGGGCAACCGCATCCATTCAAGTCGATGAAGGAGAATCCACTTTCCCATTAACCATGAATTTTATTGGCGATATTATGATGGGAAGACGCTTTGAAGAATCAGATGGCATAATTACAACACAGGGTGTAACTTCATTATTTGAGCCCACTTATAATATTTTGGGTAACGCGGCTGATATTACCATTGCTAATCTTGAGATTCCCCTAACAAATCAGGGATACGCGCATCCCACAAAAGGGATAGTATTTCGATGTGCGCCTGAGAATATTCAAGGATTACTTGCTGGGGGAATCGATGTCGTTTCATTGGCCAATAACCATATTTTAGATTATATGGAACCGGGAATTATTCAGACACAATCCATATTAGATGAAGCGGGCATTTTCTATTCTGGAGCAGGCCTTAACAGTGATGAAGCCTATCTTCCCGCTATTTTATCTCGAAAAGGGCAAACTATCGCTTTTCTTGCTTCCAGTGATAGAACCGGACAATACAATAATTATCAACCTTTTTTGAATGCCGGTGAAAACAAATCCGGCTTTGCTTATATGACGCCTTATTATCTGAAACAACAAATCCATTCCGTCCGGGATATTGTAGATCTCGTTGTTGTAGAAATGCATGCAGGGAGTGAATATTCCTATTCTCCCGGTGCCCATTATGATTCCTATGAACCACCAGATGGATTTGAGACGATGCGATTTAATCCTGCCAGTGAATTTGGATTTATAGCGGATCCACAATTTGGAATGGAAGCGGAAGATTATTCGCCGCGCTTAGATCGCCCACAAATGTGGGATAGAGCCATTCGTCAATTTGCCATTGATGAAGGCGCCGACGTGGTTATTGTTCATCATCCCCATATTATTCAAGGCGTTGAAATCTATAACGGTAAAATGATTGCCCATTCACTTGGGAATTTTATTTTCGATTTGAATTACCCAGAAACATATCCATCCATGATATTAAATGCTGATGCGGATGAGTTTGGATTTACAGACTATTCTATTACACCTCTTTATATTGACGATTATTTGACGGTTCCGGCAACGGGCGAATTGGGGAATTATATTTTAAATCATATTGCGAATCAATCCCGAGACTTGAATACCTATGTCCATGTAAATCAAGAGACTCAAACAGCTCACGTCATTATGGATACATTATCTATGGAATCTCAACAATTAGACTATTTAATTTGGGATCCAATTTGGAAAGAAACCGAGTTTGAAGGTCAACCCTATTTTGTTTCAAATCCGCTACCAATTCCGGAAGCGGGAAGCTTATCAAAAATATTGGATGGTTTTGAAAATATTACACATTACCGGTTAGGTAGAGAAAAAGTTTGGATGAATAATTTTGAAAATGAAGGTAGTTCACTCTGGGATTTTAATAGTGGAAGCGAATTTATTCAAAATTCAATTTTTCGTAGAGGCGAAGCTGCAGCAACACAAATTCGCAATGAAAACTCTTCAGAGAATGTGATTACGAATTTAGAAGAAAGGTTCCCTTTTAAATCGGAATTAAACCATTCTCTTCATGGCTACATCAAAACTGATAATGGGAAAGATGTTACTTTACAAATTAGACTCTCTCAAGGCAGAAATGATGGCACTCTCCTTACAACATCCATGGATGAATTGGTTCAAGGAACCGTAGATTGGCGACCCTATTGGGGAGATGTTCCGAGCCATGAAGATGCTAATTTTTTTGATATCCGAATGAGTACGGACGTACCGGATACAGGGGAATCTCAAACATGGTTTGATAATGTGGGGCTTATCGAGTGGGATAGTCTTATGACCTTTGACAGTTTCCCAATTTCAATAACTCATCCAAATAATTTTGATTATATCCAAGTGTATTCAACCCAAACACCAGTTGGACCTTCTACGATTCAACTAATGAATACAATTATTGGAGATTTGCCAAGTTTACGAGCAATTCCTCGCGCGGCAAACCCAGTCATCACTGCACCGGGAAAAGTCCATTTTTATGACGAATCCAAAGGAGCCGTTGGGAATTGGCATTGGGTGTTTTTAGATCAAATAAATGTTTATCAACGTCATCCTTCAATCCATTTTACTGAACCCGGTGTTTATGAAATTTCATTAACGGTGACAGGATTAGATGGCGAAACAGATTCAGATTATATTACGGTGGTTGCTTTATCAAATGATGCGGAAGAATACAATCTTGGCGATATAAATGGAGACGGGATTCTTACGGCTGTTGATGTCCTTTTATGTGCCAATTATATTTTAGGATTTATGGATTTTGCGCCCGAAGAATTTGTAGCTGCAGATGTAAATGGGAGTGGATCGATTGATGTATTCGATCTTCTTCATATTTCCGATTTATTGGATTAATCTATTAATTTGTAAAATTTACTTAAGTTAGAAATTACTTTTCTGCCGGTTTTTTCTAATCGTTTTCTGCTAACATGTCCATTTTCCACAAGGACACAATCAATCCCCATGGCGTCTGCGACATCACTATCATGAGGGGTGTCTCCAACCATAATTATTTCATTTAAATCGTATTTTAATTCTTTTATCCATGCGAGTCCCACTTCAGTTTTTCCAGTGGCGTATTGGTTATCAATGCCTAACACTTTAATAAAATAATTTGATAAATCATGTTCTTTTATCCATTCAGTTAAGAAATCTTGTTTCCCTGCTGAAAGAATCGATTGGGATCGATGGGTATTTTGAATTTTATTTAATATAGGAATCGTTTCAACATGAAGGTTTACTCGGTGAAAATTATCTCCATAAAATTGGACAAATTCGTCCCCTGCTACTTGAAATGGTTCCTTCTCAAAATTGAAACCAACCTTTTCATAATACGTTTCCACAGGAAAACAAAAAACGTCTTTATATTTTTCTTCGGAAATTAGTTTCAATTCTCGAATGGCTAACGCTTGATTGATCGCTTCTACACAAAGCCAGCGGTCATTTAATAGTGTGCCATTCCAATCCCAAATGATATGTTTATATTTCTTCATAATTTCAGTACGAAACTTCGGGCAGAACAATTTAAAAAGGGATAACTTTTCGGGCACATGGATCCATTATTTATAAAAAACTTAATCCAACAATTAGAACAGCCTTTGCCGGGAAAATCTGCACAAATGAGTATGATGGTTACACCGAGACTTTTATTTCCGAAAATCAATTTCGATAAAAAAGGGATTCCCGCAGCGGTTCTTATTCTTTTATTCCCAAAAAATAATGATTGGTATTTTTATCTCACCAAACGTACCGATACTGTCGATCATCACAAAGGACAAATTTCATTTCCTGGTGGCGTAGTCGAAAATGGGGAATCTTTGGAAAATGCTGCCTTACGAGAAACGTGGGAAGAAATCGGAGTCAAGGAAGATAAAATTCAATTAATTGGAGCACTCTCTTCGTTTTATATTCCTGTATCGGGATTTGAAATGTTTCCTTATATTGGTTGGATAAAGGAAGAACCGAAAACAATCATTCATGAAAAAGAAGTGGATAGAATAATTTCCGTATCCTTGAAAACTTTTATGTACGATTCTACTCAAAAAACGAAAAAAGATACCTTACGTGGATTCCCTGTAAATATCCCCTATTTTGATTTGGATAATGAAACAGTATGGGGTGCAACATCCATGATTCTTGCAGAATTCAAAGCCATACTAAAGGAAATATTATGAGTTTGGGACAATGGCTCAACTCACTTAATGCCATGGATCATGGTATTTTAATTGGAATATTTTTGCTTGGACTTTATTTCAGTTATGCAACATTACAGGGACTAATTGAATTTTATCATTTAAAAAAGAAAAATAAAAAATTCAAAATTAAATTACGAATAACACCAGCAGCTCTCATCATACTCGGATTTATTTATAGTCTTCTTATTTACCAAATCCTGAAAGCCATGTTTGACTTTATCCCTTAAATTATTTTTTTCGTTTTCTTGCTATGTCCATAGCTTTCCAAGCGAGGCTCGGCATTCTTTCTAATTCATTAAATTGTCCTGCGCCTTTTAACCATTCTCCACCATCCATGGTTACCACTTCCCCATTCATATATCCCGATTCATCCGCCATAAGATAGGAGGCTAAATTTGCTAATTCTTCATGTTCACCAAATCGTTTAAGAGGGACTCGTTCCATCATTTTTTTCTCAATATTGAGCCCCGGTGGAACCAATCTTTTCCATGCACCTTTTGTAGGAAATGGCCCTGGCGCAATGGCATTGGTTCTAATCCCATACTTGGCCCATTCTACCGCAAGAGATCTTGTCATGGCTAAAATGCCACCTTTTGCACAAGCTGATGGTACCACATAGCCTGAGCCAGTAAATGCATAAGTTGTAACAATATTCAGGATGGCACCTCCGCCGGATTTACGCATAGCTTTCCCGGCCGCTTGCGTGCAATTGAACGTACCAATCAGTACAATATCGATAATGGTACGAAAGGCATTTTCAGACAAATTTTCTGTGGGTGATATAAAATTCCCAGCAGCGTTATTAAGAAGACAATCTATTTTTCCGAATTTATCCACAGCCTTCTTGACCATTTCCGTTACTTGATCCGAATGTCGAATATCAGTGGGAACAGTTAAAACTTCAGCACCCGTTTTATCATTTATTTCACGAGCGGCTTCGTCTAATACCGCCTCTCGCCTACTTGTGAGAACCAGATTAGCACCCAATTCTCCAAAGCGCGTTGCCATGGATTTTCCTAATCCTGTTCCGCCACCTGTAATAATAATTGTTTTATTTTCTAATAAGTCATTTTTAAACATCTGCTTTACTCTTATTCTTTGTAATGATTTGTTTCAACGGCTAAATTCAATCTACAACTGGAAATCTTACATCATATTCATTCAACTAATCAATAGCGAAAAAGACCTATGTCAAAAAACTTAGACAAGATTTTTGTTCTCGATACCAATGTAATTCTCCACGATGCTACATGCATTCATCATTTTGAAAATAATGAAGTTGTCATCCCCATTTCCGTCTTAGAAGAATTGGACCAATTTAAAAGAGGGAATGAACAAATTCATTTTAATGCACGAGATTTTTTAAGAAGTCTAGATGATTTGTCTACCGGATCCAATAATAGTGAGTTTAATAAAGGAGATGGGAAAATTCGGGTGCTTGTTAATCATGATTGGCATCCCGATGTTGAAGCATCATTTCAAGAAGATTGCCCAGATCATCGCATCATAAATTGTGCCTATAAACTCAAGATTGATAATCCTGATCGTGAAGTAATTCTTGTAACTAAAGATACAAATATGCGGCTAAAGTCCAGATCATTGGGACTCAGCGCAGAAGATTATTCTCGTGATGCTATTGAAGATTTAAGACAAGTTTATACTGGAAGTCGATTGGTAGAAAATGTTGGTACACGTGAAATTGATGAGCTTTATGCATCTCAAGGGATAGATGTTGCGGGTTTAGATTCTGTAACGAACCCCATTTCTAACGAAAATTTTATTTTAAGAAATGGGCAAAAATCGATATTAGCCGCGTATGATCCATTTGAGTCAAAAATAGTACGCGTTGATAAACCCACTGCATATGGGATTGAACCACGAAATGCTGAACAATCTTTTGCGATCCACATGCTTATGGATAACAGAATTCAATTAGTTACTTTATCAGGAAAAGCTGGAACAGGAAAAACCTTGTTGGCATTGGCCGCAGCGTTGGAAAAACGTTCCGATTTTCGACAAATCTTTTTGGCACGACCTATTGTGCCTCTTAGTAATAGAGATCTTGGATTTCTCCCTGGGGATATTCAATCCAAACTAGATCCTTATATGCAACCTTTATATGATAATTTATCCGTCATTCGTCACCAATTTACCCCCAATGATAAACGAGCAGTTAAAATAGATGAAATGCTTGAGCAAGATAAATTACAGATTACGCCTTTAGCATATATTCGGGGTCGGAGTTTACAAAAGGCTTTTTTTATTGTGGATGAAGCTCAAAACCTTACGCCCCATGAAGTAAAAACGGTTATCACAAGAGCAGGTGAAGGAACAAAAGTAATTTTTACCGGAGATATTCATCAGATTGATCATCCCTATTTGGATAAACGATCTAATGGATTAACTTATTTAATTAGCAGGATGAAAGGGCAAGACATGTTCGCACATATTACATTAGAAAAAGGAGAACGGAGCGAATTAGCAGAATTAGCCAGTAATTTATTGTAAGGTGTCATTGCAAAGGCAACGTGAGGCAGAATCAGTTAATCCCCAAAGACTTCATTCACTTTTTTTTCAACTTTTTCTTCTACAATTTTTTTGGTGGATTCTTTCGCATCTTCCAATGATTCTGAAGCAACATCCTTCACTTTTTCAAATTCTTCTGAAACGGACTCTTTAAATTCATCCACAGTTTTTGGAACTTTTTGTCCTGTATAATTCAAATAAACCACATAGATGACGAGTAAAAACCCTATGGTGAAGACTAATTTGATGACTTTTTTAATAATAGCGAAAACTAAAAGAATCGCCAGAATCCCGGCAATGGCTAAATATATTGGGTTTGAAAAAATCGTATCTATCATATTTTCCATGGTCAAAATCTAATTAATTTTTGACATGCAAAGGGTCTTCATCCTCTTCATTCTATTTTTGTCTTCTCTTTTTGGACAACTCAAGTATCCGGCAGATTCTTTACTGATTTCACCCGATATTTCTATTATACATAAGATCGGAATACTTCCTATTGCCGGATGGCAGCGAATTTCCTACAATACCAATTTATTTAATTGTCAATTTTATCCCAGTTGTTCCAATTATGGTGCCAAAGCAATTCAACAATTTGGCATCCTTCTTGGCGGCGCCATGGCTTCGGAACGAATTACACGTTGCAACCCGTTTGCATTTCATTATCATTTAAAATTAAGAAATGGTTTTCATGAAACCGATGGGAGATTGGTCGATCCAGTGATTCAATCATCAATCCCAGTATCTAGAAAATCTCCGTTGCTGGCGGGACTTATGTCAGCCATCCTTCCCGGATCGGGACGAATGTATGCGGGGCGGGTTTTGGATGGACTCATGGGTATGTGGGTTATGTATTCCGTAGGAAACCCAGCTTACTATGCAATTAAAAAAAAGAGACCTATTGCTGGACCTCTTTTCGGTATGATTGCCGGATTTGTATATTTGGGCGAAATCTACGGTGGATGGCGCGCAGCGAAATATTATCAGATTACAGATCAACAATCCAAAGAGAAATCTTTTAATATGGCAGAGTGAAACCGTAAGATTTAAGGCTTATTTTTAAATAATTTTGCAACCGTAGCTTCCTCCTGCATCCCGCAGATGAGGGATTACGGCGGACAGGCAGTTGGTAGATATTACGCCACCGTAGCTCAGTTGGTAGAGCATTTCATTCGTAATGAAGGGGTCGGAGGTTCGAATCCTCTCGGTGGCTCAAAAAAGGGGAATTTTTTCCGCCTTTTTTTAATAAACTTCTACTTCCAGCAATTCCACTTCAAATATTAGTGTAGCGCCTGGAGGGATTACACCGCCGGCACCTTGATCTCCATAACCCAATTCCGGTGGAATAGTTAATTTTCGTTTCCCACCAACTTTCATTCCCAATACGCCTAAATCCCAGCCTTTGATTACTGAGCCTGCACCTAAGGTAAAAGTAAAGGGTTCACGACCCGGGTTTAAAGATGAATCAAAAACAGAACCATCTTCAAGTGTGCCTGTATAATTCACAACAACTTTGTTATAATCTTGTGCCTCTGTTCCCTCGCCGACAACAAGATCTTCAATAATAAAACCATTTTCCATTTCTTCTATATGTCCTTTATCACATCCCATGCCGATAAACAGCAATGTAGATAGAATAATAATTTTTGAGAATTTCATGATTAGTTCATTCCTCGTCTGTTAAAAAAGGGTCGTAAATTAACCGTCTTATGAATTCACCACAAACGCTATTCGATTCTCATTTACCACCTTTGGCAGAAAGAGTCCGCCCCAAGACTATTCAAGAATTTTTTGGTCAAGGACACCTTGTCGATATTGGCAAAATTCTACACCGTCTCTTGGAACAATCAACATCCTTTTCCATGATTTTCTGGGGACCGCCAGGAACAGGAAAAACCACTCTTGCAAGGTTAATCGCAAAATCATCCGGTGCAAAAATCCGTGAATTATCTGCTGTATCCAGTGGCGTGAAAGATCTCCGAGAAGTCATTACATTCGCAAAATCGAATAGAGAAATGGGACAAAAAACACTTCTATTTATTGATGAAATTCATCGGTTTAGCAAAAGCCAGCAAGATGCATTGCTTCATGCTGTAGAAGAGGGGACGCTAACTTTAATTGGTGCCACTACAGAAAACCCATCTTTTGAAGTCATTTCTCCCCTGCTCTCTCGCTGTCGTGTATTAACACTCAAATCTTTGGAAACGAATCATTTATTAAAAATATTGAATTCGGTATTTGAAAATGATGTGATTTTATCCAAAGGCAACCTAAAAATTGATGAATCGGAAAAAGATTTATTGATTCATTCCTCCGGTGGCGATGCACGAAAAATGCTTAATACTTTGGAAGTGGCTTCTAGTTTAATCGGTGGAAAAGGACAGATTACAAAAGAGATTTTGGATGAGGCGATTCAATCCAAAACATTGATTTATGACAAACAGGGAGAATACCATTACGATACCGTTAGCGCATATATCAAATCTGTCCGTGGCTCAGATCCGGATGCCGCATTGTATTGGTTGGCTGTCATGCTGGAAGGTGGTGAGAAACCGGAATTCATTGCCCGGCGACTCATCATTCTAGCATCAGAAGATATTGGCAATGCAGATCCAAATGGACTCACTCTCGCCACCTCTGGATTTCAAGCTGTACACATGATTGGCATGCCGGAAGCATCCTTAATTTTGGCACAATTAACTACGTATTTGGCCAGCGCTCCTAAATCCAATGCCAGTTACAAAGCCATTAAGGCGGCCACGCAAGCGGTGCAAGAATCCGGAACTCCTTCCGTCCCTTTGCATTTACGGAATGCGCCCACAGATTTAATGAAAAACATAGATTATGGTAAAGATTATCAATATCCCCATTCTCACACTGAGCATTTTGTGGATGTGAATTATTTCCCCAATGGAGAAACACAAACATTTTACAAACCCACAAATCAGGGGCGAGAAGATTGGATTCAAAAACGCCTGAAATCTCTTTGGAAAGATCGGTATTCTTAAAAATGATTTTTTTAAAACCAATTTTATTAATTAAACCACCACTCAATACCCATATTTTTAAAAAAGAGAATACAAAGGTGACTTTACTAAAATATTGTAAAAATGTATTTTTCACCTTTTTATTCCTAACCTTATCATTCGCGGCAGACAATAGATTTCGTCTCAAAAAAGCCAATATTCTGGAAAGTAAAACTATCAATGGGGAATCTGTAAAATTCATTTCCGGGAATGTGGTTTTTACCAAAGGGACTTTAACGCTCAACTGCCAGGAAGGACGCCATTATGAAAAGAATGATTTGGCCATTTTATATCGACGCGTTACGGCACTCCAAGAGGGACGAACTCTCACTTGTGATACACTGAAATTTTATTCCGCTGAAGATCGAATTCTAAGTACCGGAAGTCCACACGTTTGGGATCGTGATTACGATTTGAAAGCGGACACAATAACCGTTTTTACAGAACAAGATAGCGGTGTAGCATTGGGGAATGTTTTACTTTTACAAAAAGGACAAATAATTACGGCTGACCGCATCGAATACCAGAAAGACCCGGAAAAAGACGGTGTCTCTTACACAGCAATTGGAAATGTTGTGATTGAAGATTCCTCCCGAATCGCCACCTGTGGATTGGCACGATATGATAGAACTAATGAAATTACGATTTTGGAAATTGATCCAGAAATTAATGATAATGGTCAAATCCTTTCCGGCGAAAAAATTATTCTAACTTATAAAGATGAGCAAATGGAGAAACTTCATATTCCCAAAAAAGCGTACGCCGTTACGCCAGTTAATGGATTTCAACACTCAAGATTTGATTCTCTGACTGTTGGGGATTCGTTGAATTTTGAAGACCATATTGAAGGGTCACTGCTCACCAGCTTTTTTAAAAATGGCGCCATGGATTCTCTTCGGATTGTTGGGATGGCTAAAACGTTGTATCATGTTTTTGAAGATTCTATTTACCAAGGAAAAAACAATGTTTCCGGCGATACAATTATTATGACATTTTTGGAAGATGAATTGGATCGCCTCAGAATTATCGGTGGATCGGAAGGGAAATATAGTCCCGATTCTGTAGCCAATGATGTTGGTTTCCCCGTTGTTTATTCAGCAGATAAAATCCAATATCGCTTGAAGGATGAAGAAACTGATTTTGAAGGTAAAGCCATTATTAAGCATGAAAAAACCAATCTTGAAGCAGGATTTGTTACGGTAAACTGGCAAAGCAATATGCTGAATGCTTACCCGAAATTAGAAAGTGATACTGTGAACGCCCCTCAATTCCCTGTGATTAAAGAAAAAGGGAAGGACCCCATGAGTGGCGATGCCATGACCTATAATTTGGAAACAAAAAAAGGTCGCGTCATCAAAGGACATACCAAAGCAGATGACGGATTTTATACCGGAAGCCAAATTCGGAACGAAACCACTAAAGTTTTCTATATCGAGAATTCTACTTATACCACCTGTGATTTAGATACAGCCCATTTCCATTTTGAATCTAAAAAAATGAAAGTAATTCAAAACGATCTTGTTATAGCGCGGCCTATTATATTGCATTTAGGACAAATTCCCATTTTTGGGATTCCGCTGGGAATTTTTCCCCATAAAGGCGGTCAACGTCATTCCGGCTGGATTATGCCCTCCTATGGAGAGAGTAATAAACGGGGGCAATATTTATCAGGATTAGGATTTTTTTGGGCACCCAGCGATTATTGGGATTCAAAATTTCTGGTGGATTTCGGAGATAAAGAAGGTGCCTTATTTAAGCTGAATAATGTCTATCGAAATCGATACAAGTTTAATGGTGGACTATCAATCCGAAATCAGCAATATTTATCAGGGTCTGATAATATTTCAGATATTACCGGAGCGCGAAAAAGCAGTACAAATATTCGCTGGAATCACACCCAAAAATTGCGGAATAACCAATCATTCAATGCCAATGTAACTTATTCCACTAGCGGTGAATATGATTTCAGAAAAAAATATGGCCAAACTGAAGCGGAAAGAATGAATCAGAAATCTATCTCTAATGTGTCTTATTCCAAACGGTGGCCAAAAGCAAAAAATTCATTTGCCACCAGTTATTATTCCAATCGTGATTTGCTCATCGATGATAAAGTAGATTCATCGAGTTCTTATTATGTGCTGCCAACAAAGGCAGGAACCCAACTCAATTCTGTAAATAAAACTTTTCCTAAATTGTCTTTTCGGCATGGACAAAGTGATCTTTTTCCTACAAAAGCCACTGACAAAAAATGGTTCAATACCATTAAATGGAATTATGGGCTCAGTTTTAATAATAAAGATCGTGACTATTTTGAATCAGTTTATTTGGACAGTTCCGATTCATTTAGCTGGATCGATTCCACAGGAAAATTGAATGCCCAGAATGAACAAAATAGTGGCTGGATTCATTCATCTTCAATCAATGCACCGCAGAAAATATTAAAATATATTTCACTTAATCCCAGTATGAATTTGAAATCCGTTTGGGTGGATAAATCATTTGACGGCATTTGGAATGATTCCACACATTCATTTACGAAAGTTGAGAAACAAGGTTTTGCAGCCCGGACAACGGGCAATTTTTCATTAAATGCGAATACGCAGATTTATGGACTTTTTCCCGTCCCAATTGGACCAGTAAAAGCTATTCGCCATGTCATGTCTCCGTCTATAGGATATTCATGGACACCGGATTTTTCAAAACCACTTTTTGGGCAAGATCTTGGTTATATTATTACAGAAACTGACTCTACAGGTAAAGAATATTTTCATGACAAATTTGCCGGAACCATGGGTGGAAGTACACCTCGGAATGAATCAAAATCCATGAATTTTTCTTTGAATAATGTTTTTCAAGCGAAAGTGAAAAAAGGAGAAGAAGATAAAAAAATCGACCTCTTAAGTTGGCGTATGAGCAGCAGTTATAATTTTGCAGCCGACTCCATGAATTTAACCAATTTACGTTCGACCTTACGGTCTAAAATTGCCGGAAAATTAAATTTAGATTTGAACATGACCCATGATTTCTATCAATATGATTCGGATCGAAAAAAGCGCATTGGCGATTATAATTTGAATGAAAATGGAATCTTAGAGCCAAGGCTTACCTCAGCAAGATTATCCACGGGATTTCGGTTTTCAGGTAAACGCTGGACTGATAAATCAAAAGAAGAAAAAATCGAAGACGATTCAACTTCTACAGAGGAAGACCTGGCGGGACCGGGATTAATTAATCCCATGAAAAATATGAAAAATACATTAAATGGGAAAAATCTCTGGAACACCAATTTGAGTTTAAGCTATTCCTATTCGGCGATAAATCCTGATAACCCTAATAAAACATTTTGGGTGAATACATCTTCGTCAATTAATGTAACGCAAAAGTGGAGCGTATCCTATCGAGCACGATTCGATATGATTCAACGAGATTTGGTCAGCCATTCATTTTCAGTCAATCGAGATCTTCATTGCTGGGAACTCTCGGTTAATTGGTCGCCTACAGGATTGGGTCAAGGAATCAATTTTAAACTGAATGTAAAATCTCCCACATTAAAGGATATTAAAATAGAGAAAAAATCCGGTGTTTTTTCTGGTCCACGGTTTTAACATGAAAAACTCATTCGCTTTTAACACAAAAATTCAAAGTCACAAAGAAAGAAATACATTAAAAATGATAGAACATTTATTAGATATCAACGAATTGTTATTCCGTTAATTATTAACAATTTGAGTCTCAGCGCCTTTGCATTGATAAATTTTTCAAGTTAATTCTTCGATTGAACTATCGCGTACAATGATGGAAATTCACACTACAAAATTGGAGTTATCATGATCTGTCCAGAATGCAATGCCGAATATTTAGACCATATGAAAGATTGTGGTGATTGTAAAGTAACACTGGTGGATGCTTGCGCCGTTGACCTTCCCGTTCCCGAAATGACATGGTCTGCCCTTCCGCCTTTTTCCGGAAAAATATATGCTGACATGGCAGCAGAAATATTGGATAAAAATGATATTCCATATTATTTAAAAACGAATTGGTCTTCCTCAGCTTTTGCTATAGAAGCGGCAAGTCTCCCCGGCGATGTAGTTCGGATTTTTGTCCCGGAAGCCTCTTTTGAAAAAGCATCACAATTTGTGGGCTCTATCACAGAAAAAAATTGATGAATCAAATACGCACACTAAAAGGCACCCACGATATTCTGCCTTCCGATTCCCAAAAGTGGCAACGATTAGAACAAATTGTTCATAAAGTCTCCCAACGATTTGGCTATGAAGAAATTCGAACCCCAATCTTTGAAGAAACGCGTCTTTTTTCTCGAAGTGTTGGCGAAGATACAGACATCGTTTCTAAGGAAATGTACAGTTGGGAAGATAAAAATGGCACATCCATCACCCTCCGCCCAGAATTAACCGCATCTGTTGTTCGCTCCTATATTCAACATAATTTGGGCGGACAAGCACCCGTCCAACGGCTTTATTATATGGGACCTTTGTTTCGTCGTGAACGTCCGCAAAAAGGACGACAAAGACAATTTCACCAATTTGGTGTGGAAGCGTTCGGCTCAGAGAATCCGGAACAAGATGCAGAAATAATTGCCATTGCCTGGCATATTTTATCTGAATGTGGACTCAGTGAAAATGCCACGCTTCGTTTAAATAGTATCGGATCACCACTGTGTCGTACAGCTTACAGAGAAGCGTTAAAAGATTTTATTCGTCCCAATCTCGCCCAGTTTTCTGAAACGAGCCAAACCCGATTTGAAACAAATCCACTTCGTATTTTGGATACTAAAGCTGAACATGAACAAAAATTATTAGAGGGTGCTCCAATCGTTTCAGATTGTTTTACAGAAGAAGACAAAGTTCATTTTGAATCGGTACAGCGATTTTTGAATGCTATGAATATTCCATTTTTAATTGATGAAAAATTGGTTCGTGGTCTGGATTATTATTCCCGGACTGTATTCGAATTCACCTCTACGAAATTGGGTGCGCAAGATGCATTACTTGGCGGCGGTCGCTATGATAAGCTCGTAGAAACATTGGGTGGTAAACCAACACCCGGAATCGGTTTTGCGTCGGGAATGGAACGATTTTTAATTGCAATGGGAGATCAAACAATTGAATCAAAAATGGATATTTATTTTGTCTGTTTAGATGAGGCTGGACTTTCCACTGCATTATCTCTTTCCAATGAATTACGACACGCGGGTTTTTCTGTTATTTCCGATCCACTCCGACGTAGCCTGAAGGCTCAAATGAGAGAAGCAAATAAATCGAGAGCCCGCTATGCTATAATTTTGGGAGAAACCGAAATGGAAACTGATTCAGTCGTTTTGAAAAATCTGGAAAAAGGAGAACAGGAAACAGTTTCGCAAAAAAATATCAAAGAAAAGTTGAAAAATTTGACAATCTGAATTATTTCCCCTTATATTATATACGCGGGCGGGAGACGCCCTATTTTGTAAAACTATATTAGGACTTAGAATAAAATGAGCCAAAAACCTTTATTGATTGTGGAATCACCCACAAAGATTAAAACGATTCAAAAATATTTAGGGAATGATTTTGAAGTCATTTCCTGTGTGGGACATGTAAAAGATTTGCCTTCCAATGAATTGGGTATCGATATTGATAATAATTTTGAAATTAAACTTACTCCCCTACCCGATAAGAAAAAATTTATTAGCGATTTACGGAAAAAGGCCCTAAAAGCTGATCGCGTTTTAATTGCAACTGATCCGGATAGAGAAGGCGAAGCCATTGCTGCACATCTTGCCAGTGAAGTCCCAGAAGAAAAAATTCAACGGGTTCAGTTTACAGAAATCACGAAAGCCGGTGTGAATGAAGGCATGAATAATGTACGAAAGATCGACCAAGATATGGTGGATGCACAGACTGCTCGCAGAGTGATTGATCGATTGGTTGGTTATAAAGTCTCCCCCGTTTTATGGGCTACACTTCAGAGTAATATGAAATTTGTTACCACAACATTATCTGCCGGACGCGTTCAATCTGCTGCTGTAAAAATTATTGTGGACAGAGATCGATTGCGGGCACAGTTTTTAAGTACAAACTATTTTGATTTGAAAGCAATTTTAAATAAATCAGGTGATAAAAATTCATTTAATGCAACTCTCATTCGCGTAGATGGTGCCAAGATTGCATCCAGTAATGATTTTAATTCTGAAACAGGTAAGTTGGTAAATAATGATGTATTATTATTAACAGAGTCTCAAGCAGATGCATTGGTAAAAGAATTAGAATCCGGCGATTGGACTGTTACAAAAATTGAAGAAAAGCCAAGAACATCTAAACCAAAACCACCTTTTACTACCAGTACACTTCAGCAGGAAGCATCAAGAAAATTGCGAAGTTCCGCACGGCAAACCATGAGTACCGCACAAAAGCTGTATGAAAATGGATTTATCACTTATATGCGTACCGATTCAACAAACCTATCAGAAGAAGCAATTGCAGGGGCGCGTCAAGTTATTCAAGACCTTTATGGTGATGATTATCTTCCTGGAAAAGCAATCCGATATGCAAGCAAAGTAAAAAATGCTCAAGAAGCTCACGAAGCAATTCGACCTGCAAATCGTGTTTTTAATACAATGAAAGATGTACAAAGCGTTTTGGGAAATGAGGCTGCAAAAATATTTGATTTAATTTGGAAACGAACCGTGGCTAGTCAAATGATGCCTGCCAAATTGAAACAAACAGCCATTACAATTCAGAATCAAAAAACAGAATTTAGAGCCAATGGACAAGTCATTTTGTTTCCAGGTTACATGCGCGTTTATGTAGAAGGAAGTGACAATCCTGAGCAAGATTTGGCAAACAAGGAACGGATTCTACCAGCCATGGAAAAAGGTGAATCTCTAACTTGCTCAGACCTTCATTCAGAAACACATACCACCAAACCGCCAGCGCGATATACCGAAGCATCGCTTGTGAAAACGTTGGAAGAAAACGGAATTGGTCGCCCATCAACTTTTGCTTCAATCATGGGCACAATTGTCCGACGAGGTTATGTGGATCGAACGAGTGGCAAACTTTCTCCAACCTTTTTAGGTTTAGCGGTTACACAGCTATTAGAAAACCATTTTTCTAATTTGGTCAATAAAGAATTCACGGCCAAGATGGAAGATGGATTAGATGAAATATCTCGAGGAGAATTAGAGTCTCTGCCCTTCATGAAAAACTTTTATCGCGGTGGCGGTCCCTTTGTTGGCTTAGAAAAGATGTTGAATGAGAAAGTGGATATTCCGGCAGCATGCACCATTGCTTTGCCAGAAGAAATTGCAGAATCTACCGAAGGGCGTATTGGACGATTTGGACCTTATCTCCGACGAGGAGACGACACCAGATCCATACCTAATAATACTTATTTTGGTGATTTAACTTTGGATATAATTGAAAATTTATTCAATGAAGAAATAAAGGAAGATGAACCACTTGGCAATGATCCAGAAAGCGGTGAATCCATTATAATTAAGAAAGGACCTTATGGACATTATGTTCAATTGGGTGAATCTAAAACGCGGAAAAGTATTCCAAAAACTTATCCACTTGATGAAGTGGATTTAGCCTATGCTTTAAAATTATTGGCTCTTCCAAGAACCGTAGGAATCCATCCTGAAACAAGTGAACCTATCACAGCAGATTATGGTCGCTTTGGCCCCTATATCAGATGTGGGAAACAAAATGCCAGCCTTCGTGGAATGGAAACGCCTCTGGATATAACAGTCGAAAAATCAGTGGAACTTCTGGCAAATCGCAATAAGCGTAGTGCAGATCTTCGTACAATAGGCGACCACCCAGAAACCGGTGAATCCTTGGTGGTAAAAGATGGACGCTTTGGTCCGTATATCTCTGATGGAAAGATAAATGCATCGTTAAAAGGAGACTTAACACCTGAATCTGTTACCTTGGCACAAGCGACAGAATTGATAAACCAAAGACGCCTTAATCCCCCAAAAAAGCGAAAACGAAAAACAACTAAAAAGAAGAAATAATTTTTATTTGGTATAAACCGTTAAAACGGTTTCCGCGCTTCTATATTCACACACCCATGAATAAATTCATGGGTTGCTCATATCAGCAAAATTCGTAAAAAGATGAACCAAGCACAACATATCAATCAACGATCATTCCACAATTTCAATCATGGAATGATAAAAAGAATAAAGAAAGAACCGTCGAAAGGCTCTCATGACTTCTATACGAGAAACCCACGATTTCAATCGTGGGACGATGGAAACCCAAACTATCGAACCGTTTTAACGGTTTAAAAATTAAAAATGATAAAAATCCAATCACCTAATCCCTCAATAAAATTTGTGGGATTTTTATTATTTTTATTCACAACCTTATTTGCCGAAAAAGATTTGACCATGGACATCAAACAAAGTTTAATGTCTCCTTGTTGTTGGTCCGGAACCGTTTATGATTTAGATCATAATCCGAAAATGGAAGAACAAATTGAGCGATTCATTACGCAAGGAAAAACCAAAGAAGAAATTATGGATTATTATGTCGAACTTTATGGCGAACGAATATTGGCTGTACCCAAAGCGGAAGGATTTAACCTAATGGTTTGGATAACACCCGTTTTAGCCGGAATGATTGGATTATCATTTTTATTTTTCTATTTAAGAACTCCCACCCATAAATATGCTGAGGTAATTTCCGCCCCATCTGATGTTCAATTCGATGATGAAATTGAAGCTGAACTACGTAAGATGGATTAACTTTATTAAATCACATTTCACAAGGCTCAAATGATTGAGCCTATTTATTTTGAATATGGACAAAACAATAGAAAAAATAGTCTCCCTTTGCAAACGCAGGGGAATTATATTCCAATCATCTGATATTTATGGCGGCTTTTCAGCTGTGTATGATTACGGTCCTTTAGGGATTGAATTAAAAAATAATATTTCCCAACTTTGGTGGAAGGAAATGACCCAAGTTCACGAAAATATTGTGGGCTTGGATAGCGGAATATTGATGCACCCAAAAATTTGGGAGGCTTCCGGTCATGTTGACGCATTCAATGATCCACTTGTTGATTGTAAACAATGCAAGGCGCGTTACCGCGCTGATGAATTTGCTGAAGATGTCTCATCTTTGAATTGGGAAGAAATTCAATGTCCAAAATGTGGTACTACCGGAAATCTTACTGAACCACGCCAATTTAATCTCATGTTCAAAACCCATGTGGGCCCGGTTGAAGAGACTGGAACTGAAGCTTATCTCCGTCCGGAAACTGCGCAAGGTATTTATGTGAATTACCAATTAGTCCAAGGTGCCATGAGAATGAAAGTCCCATTTGGAATTGCGCAAATTGGGAAGGCATTTCGAAATGAAATTGTTGCTCGGAATTTTATTTTCAGAACTCGTGAATTTGAACAAATGGAAATGCAATATTTCGTCAAACCGGGAAGTGATGATGATAGTATGCAAGAATGGAAAGAAAAACGTTTGCGTTTTTATCAAGAACAGCTGGGAATTAATCAATCAAAAATCCGTTTCCATGAGCATGGCGAAAATGAGTTAGCACATTACGCTAAGGAAGCCTGGGATATCGAATACGAATTCCCGTTTGGATGGTCAGAGATTGAAGGGATTCATAATAGAACTGATTTTGATTTAAGACGACATGAAGAATTTTCCGGTAAAAATCTTAGCTATTTCGATCAACCAAATAATGAACGATTTTTACCTTACATCATTGAAACGTCTGCCGGTTTAAATCGAATGCTACTCACCGTTTTAGCTGATGCATATTGGGAGGATGAAGAAAATAATCGAGTAGTTTTGAAACTCCATCCACGCCTTGCTCCAATAAAAGCGGTTGTATGTCCATTAGTCAAAAAGGATGGTCTACCAGAAAAAGCCCGTCAAATTATGGACATGTTAAAACCCCATTTCAAGGTTCTGTATGACCAACAAGGTTCCATCGGAAAACGGTATTACCGACAAGATGAAGCAGGAACGCCGTTTGGTATCACCGTAGATCACCAATCCATAGAAGACAATACAGTTACCCTTCGACACAGGGATACAATGGTTCAAGATCGTGTCTCTATTGACCAAATTCAATCTGCAATTCAGGATAAAATGTAATGGATCTTAAAACCAAAATTACCGCCGGGTTTTTAATTATTATCGGTTTGGCAATTATCGCAGATCCAAAAATTGAAACGAATAAATATGCGATTGCGATTCATGGTGGTGCAGGTACAATTACTCGAAAAAATATGACTTCGGAAAAAGAAGAAGCCTATCGATCAAAACTGACTGAAGCACTTAATACAGGATATGTGGTTTTGGAGAATGGCGGATCATCCTTAAATGCAGTTGAAGCAACTATCAAAATCTTAGAAAATTCGGATTTGTTCAATGCCGGAAAAGGAGCTGTCTTCACCAACGCAGGCACCAATGAATTAGATGCCAGTATCATGGATGGAAGCAATTTAAAAGCCGGTGCTGTTACAGGTGTTAAAACAGTAAAAAATCCAATTTCCGCAGCTCGAAAAGTGATGGAAGAAACTTGGCATGTCATGCTTTCTGGCGATGGCGCAGATCAATTCGCTGCAGCACAAAATTTAGAAATTGTTAATCCAAGTTATTTTTATACCCAGCGACGCTGGGACAGTTTGAAAAAAATTCAATCAGAAAAACATGGTACCGTTGGTTGTGTTGCATTAGACCAAAATGGTAATCTTGCGGCTGGTACTTCTACTGGTGGACTTACCAATAAACAATGGGGACGAATTGGTGATAGCCCAATTATTGGTGCAGGCACTTATGCAAATAATAATACATGTGCTGTGTCTGGAACGGGACAAGGAGAATATTTTATTCGCGGTAATGTGGCTTTCGATGTTTCTGCTGTGATGGAATATGAAAATTTATCTGTGGGAAAAGCTGCACGGAAAGTTATAGGTAAATTATCTGATTTAGGCGGTGAAGGCGGCGTGATTGCCATGGATAATCGCGGAAATATTTCAATGCCATTTAACACGGCTGGTATGTATCGCGGGTTTCGGACCGCTGGCAATCAACCAGAAATTTTAATTTATAAATAAACGTTTATTTTTTCTTAAGTGCAGAATTGGTCTCATTTGTGGATACTTTTCCTAAAAACTCAAGCAATTTAACATTAGGGTTAGCAGGACGATAAACCAATCCTAAATCACGCTTAATTGTTTTTTCACCAAACGGAGAGACTACCAAATTCTTTTTTAACCCACGAGTGTGACTTCGTTGGGGAATAATTGACACGTTGGAACCTACCAATTTGCCCGAGGACCCGTTATGTTATCCGACTCTCCGGAAATTGAAACAAATCCGGCACCAGAATTAGGCCAAGATACGGTTGAAGTATTATCAAAAATTCTTGGCTATAACGATACCCAAATTGATAAATTACTTAATTCTGAAACCATAGAAAAGAGACCTTAGACATGAAACAAATCCATATTGTATTTACGACTTTTATTTTTTCTTTTCAGCTGCTAACCGCAGCTAATTCTAACCCAGTTTTTGGTGAAAACGGAATGATTGTTTCAACCAGTAAACAAGCATCTGAAGCTGGAATTCAAATTCTGAAAAAAGGTGGGAACGCCGTGGATGCTGCAGTTGCAGTTGGCTTTGCACTGGCAGTCACATCTTCAAGCAATGGGAATATTGGTGGCGGTGGATTCATGGTTGCAGCCATGGCTAATGGCGAAACATTCACATTAGATCATCGAGAAAAAGCGCCAGCAACAGCCCATCGAGATTTGTTTTTAAATGACAGTGGAAATGTGATCCCGGGCATGTCCCTTTTTTCTCGAGCAGGGAGCGGCGTTCCTGGAACGGTGGATGGATTAATTCGAGCCTTGGAAGATCATGGATCCGGAAAAATTTCTCTTCGTCAAGCTCTCGCCCCAGCTATTCGGTTGGCAGAAAAAGGATTTAAAATTTCACATTATGAAGCACGCAGATTTAATGGATATAAAAGTTTTTTTGAACGGAACGATGCTGCAAGCAAAATCTTTATTCGACAAAATGAAACCCCGTGGTCTACAGGTGATAAATTCGTCCAGAAGGATTTGACCAAAACCCTAAAACGGATTGCCAAATTTGGTCGCGATGGATTTTATTCTGGTCCGGTTGCGGATTTAATTGTAACAGAAATGAAACGTGGAAACGGATTGATTTCACACGACGACCTTGAAAATTATTCATCCGTGTATCGCGACCCGGTAAAAGGGATTTATAAAGGGCATGAAATTATTTCTATGGGGCCGCCTAGTTCAGGTGGAGCCTTATTAATCAATATGATGAATATGTTAGAAAATTATGCTGTGGATTCTTTGAGTTGGAATTCCTCCGACTATATTCATCTTGTTACAGAAGTTGAGCGACGCGCTTATGCAGATCGTGCCGAGCATATGGGAGACCCTGATTTTTGGGATGTTCCTTTAGATATGCTTACTTCTAAAGAATATGCTCAATCTCGGATAAATGATATTTCTCTTGAAAAAGCAACACCAAGTTCTGCTGTTTCTGCCAGTGGAGCGCCGGGATATGAATCACGTGAAACCACCCATTATTCCGTTGTAGATCAATGGGGAAATGCTGTTAGTGTTACCACTACAATCAATTTAAGTTACGGCAGTGGACACCTTGTAAAAGGGGCTGGCTTTTTTCTAAATAACGAAATGGATGACTTTTCATCCAAACCTGGAGTGCCCAACGCATTTGGTCTAGTGGGGAATGAAGCAAATTCAATTCAGGCAGGAAAACGTCCTCTATCATCTATGACACCAACCATAGTTTTAAAAGGCGGAAAACCATTTATGGTAATTGGTTCTCCCGGTGGATCGACAATAATTACTACCACCATGCAAGCAATTTTGAACGTGGTTGATTATGGAATGGATATCAAAGAGGCAGTGTCATCTCCTCGATTCCACTCACAATGGGTTCCTGATGTAATTATGACGGAACCTCGTGGATTATCCAAGGATGTGATACAAAATCTTGAATCGAAAGGCCACACATTGGTTCCTTACAAATGGGGATATATTGGTGAAGCGAACGGAATTTTGATCTCAGAAGATGGATTTTATGGCGGAGGCGATAGCCGTGGAGAGACATCGGCAATTGGGTATTGATCTATAAACAGAAATCATTAAACCGTTAAAACGGTTATGTTAATATAAGATTTTATATCCCATGACTTAAGTCGTGGGTTAATCTGTAATAAAGTAAAGGAACCGTTTTAACGGTTTAATTAATGCCAAGCAAATCATCAATTAAATTCAAATAAATTGAAGGTCCAACCAATAAGGCTTTTTCATCGAGCGTAAAATGAGAACAATGATGAGGCGTTTCAAATAGTTTTTGATCATTGGGAGCCGATCCCACAAAGAAAAAGCATCCGGGAATTTTTTGTAAATAATAAGAAAAATCTTCTCCACCCATGGATAAGTAAGGCAAACCCGCTTTTTCCCCCACAACCCTTTTTGCCGCTTTTAAAACATTTTTCGTTGGTTCTGTATGATTAATGGTTGGAGGGTATCCATCTTCATAATCAAATATAATTTCAGCACCGAAAGTTTTTGCCACACCCTCAATAATTTCCATCATCCGAGTTTTAATGAGTTGTCTGTTTTCTTCGGTATAAGCTCTAGCCGTTCCAGACAAAGTAACTTCATCCGCAATAATATTAAAATTATGTCCACCATTTATTTTTCCAATAGTCACAACAGTACTGTCCAATGGATTTGTATTTCGACTCACAATAGTTTGAAGCGCCTGAATTAAATGAGAAGCAACAACCACAGCATCAATCGTTCCTTGTGGTGCAGCACCATGTCCGCCAATTCCTTTAATTTTTATATCGAACATATCGGCGGCGGCCAAGACGGGACCATCTTTTATTCCAACCTCTCCAACGGGCTGATAATTCCAAACATGGATGCCATAAATTTCATCCACGTCTTCTAAGCATCCATCTTCAATCATATATCGTGCACCGCCGGCACCTTCTTCTGCCGGCTGAAAAATGAATCGAACTGTTCCATTGAATCTATCTCCATTCTGAGTTAGAACTTTGGCAGTACCTAATAACATGGCCATATGACCATCGTGTCCACAGGCATGCATCACGCCATCATGCTGAGAAGAAAATTCCAATCCGCTGGTCTCTTGCATGGGGAGTGCATCCATATCGGCACGGAGAGCAATGGTGGGGCCTTCACCAAATTTCAAATCTGCTGTTACGCCCGTTTTCCCCACATTCATTTTTGGGGCAAGCCCCATTTCTCTTAAAGCTTCACCAATTATTGTAGAGGTTCGATGCTCATCAAATGACAATTCAGGGAAGCGATGAAAATCCCGACGCCATTCTATAATGGATTGTTCAAGTTCTTTAATTTCTGCTCGAATGTTCATAATTGCCTCATTAAATCTCTAGCTTCAAAATCAAGTTTTTTATTGATTCCAAATTCGATATTTTTATAGAAGATAAAACGTAAATATGTAAAATGTAATTGAAATTTATTACATAATTACGTTTTAAATAATTAACATAAATCTCAAATCATCATCTTTTTCGTGTGGGACCAAATTTAGTCAGTCAAAAAATAAATATGTTTTTCTCTTGGTGAATCTTTGATCACTTGGTGGCTATTAATTTAATTTTTGATCGAATTCGTTGCTAATTGACCACAGCCAGCATCAATATCTTGCCCTTTACTCCATCTTACTGTTACAGGGAAATTTGCCCTTTTTAAGGGTTGTAAAAAAGCTTCAATTTTTTCATCAGACGGTCGGCTATACTCTCCACCAATTTCGTTATACGGAATCACATTTAGCT
>Ga0209041_1000313_pt1 | contig 37233 bp, 58 predicted proteins | sample SaaInlV_100m_DNA_4_FD_184647 | JGI IMG/M metagenome (GOLD analysis project Ga0209041, IMG submission 184647) | Marine microbial communities from expanding oxygen minimum zones in the Saanich Inlet - SI037_S2LV_100m_DNA (SPAdes) (version 2) | ecosystem: Environmental > Aquatic > Marine >... | reverse complement strand
AGTAGGTGTTGTTGGAGATTTAAGTGCTGGTGAGTATGAGCAGTGGTTCTATAACCACCCAACTAGTGGAGCAGTATTCTGGAACAGTCAAGAAGATGACCCAGTAGAGATAGCAGGAGGAGATAGTATATGCAGTGTGATTCCAGACAGCCATATAAGTTGTCTATACTATCCTCAAGTTTATGCTGATAATGTGTACAATCAACAGTGTGACCTTGACCCTTTGTATGATTACGGATGTGATGGTTGGGATGATGCTTACATAGAAGAATATGTAGAGCCAGATGAAGAGGAAGTTTGGGAAGTGGAAGAAGAAGATTATGAAATATTTGTACTTCCAGAACCAGAGCCTTATATAGAGATTGCGATTGAACCTATAGAAGATTATACAATTGTAATGGCTGAGATTGAAATGCAACTACCAGAGATTGAAATGGTAGAGATGACTCAAGAAGAGTTTGAGGCAGAACTACAAGCAGAACTAGAAGAATTTTTTGAACCTCTACCAGAACCTACGGAAGAAATACTGGAAGAGCCTATAGAGGAACTAGATGAGCCAGAGCCAGAAGAAGATACCATTCAAGAAGAACAAACAGAAGAAGAGCAGGAACAAGAGGAAATAATTGAAGAAGAATCAGAAGAGGAAGAGGCTGAAGAAGTTGAGGAAGAAGTTGAAGAGGAACGAGAAGAGCCTGAACCAGAGCCTGAAGTAGAAGCTGTAAAAGAAGAGCCTAAAGTAGTAGAGAAGAAAAAGAAGGCTAGTAAGCGAGATAAGATGAGAGAGATTATTAGTAATAAACTCCAGAGTCTTGCGATAGAAATGGGTGAGGCTGCTTCACTTGAAGAACAACAGAAACTACAAAGTCTAATACTTGCTCTCTTAAACTTCAATGCTGGGTTCAATAGTTATAATACACAGATGTTAATTGATGGTGAGTTCTATACAGATGAAGGTATCTACTTAGATAAAGACATACCAGACAACCAGAGAGGACTTAGGAATGGATTGGCTAATGAAATATTACATAAAAAACTAGTGGACTTACAATGGCAGAAGTAGAATATGGTGGATTAAAGGTAGGTGGAAGTAAACTTCTATTAATAATTCCTCTACTTAGTATGCTTGGTGGTGGTGCTTGGGCTGGATTTGAATTATATAATGAGTTCAGAGTTCTTAAAGCTACTGTAATGGAATACCAACCACCTGATATAAGTGGTATAGAACAGAATATAGCAGTCATAGAAGAAACATTAGTAAGTGTAAGTGAGTCAGTAGAGCAAGCTAAAGACTATACGAGAACAATTAAGAATGATTTAAAGGATGACTTAGCTAGACAAGAAGCACTTATGGAAAGATTAGAAGATAGAGTTAATGCTTCACAAGATGAGATAGATGAAACTATTGATGTAGCTGGAGAGAGGTTTGATGCAAGAAGAGATGCTCTATATTCAGACACAGATAGAAAGATTAAAGAATTAGAAGATAGGCTTGGTGCTAAGTTACAAAGAGCCTTAGATAACCCATTAGCAAATTAAGGACATTATGGAAGAGAGAATTATTAGAGTGGAAACAACATTAGACAAACATAGTACACAAATAAACAAACTGTTTAGTCGTATTGAAGATACTAATAAAGCCATTCAAAAAATTAATAATAGTATGTTGCAGATTAAATGGAGTGTCTATGGTGCTATTGGTTTCTATATTGTTACTCAGATTGGAATTATTGAAGCATTAAAGGTGGTAGTATGATAGCATTTTTAACCAATGTAGCACCAATAATGTTAGGATTTATTGGTAAGTTGTTTGCTCTAAAGAGTCAAGCAGCAGCAGAGAATCAAAAGCTAATGGTACAATCACTACAAGTTCGTAATGATTCTATTAATATGGCTAGAGATAGGGCAGACAAAGAGAGTCCTATGGCTGCACTTAATAGAAGAGTAATTATATTTGTAATATTAGCGTTAGTTATATTTACACAAGTAGCACCTGTATGGTTTGATGTACCTACTGTCATACCTACAGTAATAAAAGGAAGTAGTATATTAGGCTTCCAGTTAACACCTGATGTGGTAGAATATGTAACTGTAGAAGGGATGTTAAAGTTTGATGAAATATTCAAATGGGCAACAATGATAATCGAATTCTACTTTGGAGCACAACTAGCAAAAGGTAGGTAAATATGAAGAGGGCGATTGTTATACCCGACCAGCATTTTCCGATACATGATGAATCTGCGGTCAAGGTGGTACTAAAGGCGATAGAATTTGTTAAACCAGATATTTTTATTAATCTGGGTGATGTTGGAGAATGGGAGTCTGTATCTGCTTGGAAGTATAAAAGAAGAAAACGACCACCACTTGAATACCAACTCAAAGAGATGGTTAAGGAAATCAAAGAAGTTAATAAGTGTATTGATAGATTTGATAAAGTTTTAGATAAGATTAAATGTAAAGAACGACATATACTAGCTGGTAATCACGATGAATGGTTAGATTCATTTGTAGAAGAGAATCCTTATTTAGATCAATATACATTTAGAAATGCTTGTAAGTGGGATGAAAGAGGTTATGAGTATAAAATATGGAATGAAGTTCTAAAAATAGGTAAGTTGAATTTTATTCATGGTGCATATACTACAGTTAATCATGCTAAAACACATTTAGACAAATATGGTGCAAATATTGTTTATGGTCATGTACACGACATACAACGATATTCACACACTAAATTAGATGATGATGGTATAGCTGCATGGTCTATGGGTTGTTTAAAAGATATGTCTGCCGAGAAGAATAGATGGCTTAAAGGTAGACTTCATAACTGGAATCACGCTTTTGGAATTATAACTTGGTTTGATGATGATTTATTTCAACTTGAAACCATAGAGATTGTAAAGGGTAAATGCTCAGTTTGGGGAAAAATAATTAAAGGATAGGAATATGACATATAGAGAATTAATTAATCAAGTGCTAATAAGACTAAGAGAAGATACAATTAGTAGTGATTGGTCTGGCAATATTAATGATAGTTCAGTAATATCTGCCTATCAAAAAGTAATAGGTTCTTTGGTTAATGATGCTAAACGCAGTATGGAAGAAAGACATGATTGGCTAAACCTTAGAGAAACAGTCGATATATCTACTGTAAATGGAACAAAAAACTATAATTTAAGTTCTGGTCAAGAGATCAAGATTATAGACTCCATAAACAACGATACAGGGATGCACTTACGACAGGTAAGCAAAGTGTACATCAACACAGTAAAGTACCCTTCAGACCCTACTGGTGAACCTCTGTACTATGGTTTCAATGGTAGTGATGCATCTAATAATTTAAAAGTAGATTTATCACCAGTTCCCACAGAGGCTCATACCATCTCATTTGATATTGTAAAGTATCAAGATGAATTAGCAACTGCTACTACAGTATTAAAAGTTCCATCTAAGCCAGTTATATTAGGTGCTTGGGCAAGAGCAATAGCAGAAAGAGGTGAAGATGGTGGAACACAATCTAGTATTATGGCTAATGAGGCTAATGAGGCTCTAAAACAAGCTATTATGCTTGATAGTGGTAACACAAAATATGAAACAGATTGGTTCGTAGAAACAAATGTCTAAACAAGTATCATACCAACCTTTAACGGATATAGGTCTTAATGGTCTTAATACGCAGAGTAATCCTGCTACCCTAGATCAGTCTTGGTTAACTAAAGCAGAGAATGTAGTTTTAAGAGAGTCTGGTCGTATTGCTTTTAGAAAGGGGTTAAAACAAAAAATTGCACCTTCTGGAACAGCTATAGGCTCTATGGTAGAACATAATGACCAGGGTACAAATAAGATATTCGCTAGTTATGGTACATCTATATATACAGTAGATTTTACTTCACCTGCTAGTGCATTTCCTTCTAGTGGTGCTGATGTTAAACATACTGTAGGAAGTTCGACAGGTGATTGGCAATTTGTGAATTTTAATAAAAGACTAGATGCTTTTCATGCTAGTATAGTACCACAGAGATATGATGGTTCTTTAGGTTCTGGGTCTAAGTGGGCAGCTTATGATAATGCACATAGACCATCTAGTGTTACATCAGCACAATTTAAACCTAGTTGTGGAATGGGTTATTATGGTCGTATGTGGGTAGGCGGAGTTGCAGAAGAGAAGGATGTTGTTTATTATTCTACTCTTTTAGATAGTGATGACTTCAGAACTACCGCAGAGAATGGTGCTTCAAACGGAGGCTATATAGATTTAAAGACTGTATGGGGTACTGATGAGGTAGTGGCAATAGCACCTTATTTTGGTAAGTTAGTTATATTTGGTAAAAACAACATAGCAATCTATGATACTCCAGATATTATTGCAGACATGGTGCTTAATGAGGTTATAAGGGGTGTTGGTCTGGTTTCAAGAGATACAGTCCAGGCTATTGGTGATGATTTAGTATTTCTTTCAAATACAGGATTACGCTCTTTAGGAAGAACAACTGAGAAAGATAAACTTCCTTTAACTGATTTATCTTTAAATATTAAAGATACAATTATTAGAAATATAGGTCAAAGTTCAAATGTTAAGAGTGCTTATGTAGAGAATGAAGGTATATATATTCTCTCTTTTGTTGATTTAAATATAAATTATGTATTTGATTTTAAGCACTTCACTCCGAATCAAGCACCAAGAGTAACAGTATGGAGTTTTGATAACGATAGAGAACCTTCAGCTATGATATATACAGTTTTATATAGTGGTTTATTAGTAGGACAGAAAGATGGTAGTATCGCTGGTTATGAGAAATATTATGATACTGATTTAGCAGGTGCATCTACTTATACAGATAGTTCGTATACAAGTAATATAGCAACAACTTGGATTAATTTAGGTGAATCTGTAGCAGCATCTCTCTTAAAGAGATTATTTATGGTGTTAGAAGGTGGTTCTGGAGCAACATTGGGTTTGAAGTGGTACAAGGATTTTAGTCCTAGTCCATCACCCACAACCTCAATTACCTTAAATCCAATTACAACTGGTAGTTCATTTCTATGGGGTGCTTCTGATGCTTTATATGGAACAACAACAGTAACACATACACACGATGCTACGGTTCATCCATCTAACACTACATATAAACCTGTATTTGGATTACAAGAATATAAAACACCACTAACAGGATCAGCAAAGAACCTGAAACTAGAAATATCAATAGAATCCAATGGATTTGATGCTTCTTTACAAGACTTAACACTTTTACATAAACAAGGGAAAATACGATGAGTAATTATACGATAGCAGTAGCTTGGTCTGGAAAGGATGCACTAGCTGACTCAGATGCAAACAAGGTAATTTCTGGTGCAGACTTTAATACAGAGTTTACAGCAGTCCAAACAGCAGTAAACACCAAGGCTGACTTGAATGGTAGTGCCTCAGAAGCATTTAGTTGTACTACAGCAGCAGCAGGTACAAATACAACACAGGTAGCTACAACTGCTTTTGTAACTGCCCAATACGCTTATCCAATAGGTGCTATTTTTACTACAGTTACAGCTTATGCTAATTCAGCAGCAGTAGTTAGTGCTATAGGTGGAACAACTTGGGTAGCCTTTGGAGCAGGTAAGGTGCTTGTAGGTTTAGATTCTGGCGATACAGACTTTGATACTGTAGAGGAAACTGGTGGTGCTAAAACTGATTCACATACATTAACAACTGCTGAAATACCTGCTCATACGCACACATATGGCAAGTCAACTACATCTGAGGCTATGAGTATTCACGATATAACTGGACTTAGGGGAGCAGCAGATACTCAAACCAGTTCTACAGGTGGAGGTGGCGCACATACACACGACATCGTACAACCATACATAGTAGTATATTTTTGGAAACGAACAGCATAATAATTAGGAGATAGAGATATGGGAATGGTAGGACAATATGGACTAGGTGGAAATATAGGTAAGTTTATTACACCAAAACCAAAACCGAAAATAATACCAGGAAACTCCAAAAAGAGTGGTTTCTGGGATAGTGCAGCAGGATTTGCTGAAAATGCATACAATCAAAACCTAGCATCTCAGAATGTTGCTGCTAACCAAGGAATGTGGCAGGATCAAATAGCTGCTGCTAGACCTGGGAGTACAACTGGTACAGCGTATGGTGATGCTATATATGATGAGGCTACAAATACAATAAAGTATATGCCTAATCAAGCAGCACAAGGGATGTTAGGTTCTTTATACTCTCAACAACAAGGTTTGATGGATCAGGTATCAAACTTAGACCCTTATTCTTTAGGTCAGCAAATGTATGACCTAAAAAGACCAGCTATGCAACAAGCACAGGATTATCAAACAGCTCAATTATTAGAGCGTTTAAAAGCAGGGGGTATGCTTAGTACATCCCATGGTGGACAACTACAAGGTGGATTGGCACAAAATCAATATATGGCTAATCAACAGGCTTTATCTGAAGATATATTGGCTGCACAAAATATGAAAACTGCAAACTTCCAACAACAACAACTTGGTGGAGGACTGATAGATGCTATAAACACAGGTCAGCTTAATCAATTTGCTGCAAACACAAATATGGGTGTTGATGCAAAACCACCAGCATCTTTAGGAACTGCTTTTACAAATGAAATGGCAACCAAGCAAAAACAAGGTAGTGGTTTAGCTGATATATTAGGATTAGCAGGTAACGCATTCTTTCCTGGTGCTGGTGGAATTATTAAGGGTTTATTTAGTTAGGAGAATTTAATGGGATTATATGACAACATACTAGCACAAGAAAGAGAAAGAGTTGCAATGGCAGCAATAGATGTTCCTGCTGCACAAGCCACACAATATGGTGCTGCTAGAGGAATGGAGAGAATGAAACAAGGTGTTGAAAGTATGTTAGGCATAGAAAACCCTGCAATCACAGCACACAAGAAACAAGCTGCAAGAAAAGAATTACTGGATAGTATCTTAACTCAATTTCCCAATATGGAAACTAGGGCAGACTATATAGGTGCTATAAATAAGTTGTATGCAAGTGGTTTTATAGAAGAAGCTAATAAGGTGGCTTCAATGCTTAAAGATATACCTGAAGCAACAGACAATAGAACTGATGATACAAAGAAATGGGAATATATGCAGGGTTTAGCTCCAGAATTACAACAACAATATCAAGATTTTGTCAATCCTAGTTCAGTTCCTAATACTTGGGCAGAATATATAAGAACTGATGACACTCCTACTGGTGCAGAGTTTGTAACATACATGGGTAGTGGTAATGTAGAACAAACAAAAGAGTGGAAAAATTATGTAAATACTACTGATACTCCTACTAAAGAAGGTTTTGCTATTTGGATAGATAGAAATCAATCAATGGATAAATTTGCTTCTGCTAAAATAGCAAGAATATCTTTATTAATGAATGATCCTGAGTTTTTAGTTAAACCTCAAGAAGAAAGAGATGAAATACTCAACTCTATAGAAAGTGAATATGCAGACATTGATTGGATTACACAAAATGGTGTTGTTTATAACGCAGATACACGAGAGGCAATGATTCCAGGTTCTAAAGAAGTTATACCAACTAAAATAGTTGGTGGTAGGATCTATGATGCTAGAACCATGAAACTACTTAACGATGAAGGCGTTGAAAGAAAAATGGTTAAAAGGGCAGATGAGAAATGGTATTACGAAGATAATGGTGCGAAAGTCTTTGACAATGATCTTGCTATTAGTGATCCAGAAGCTAAAGCTGCTGAATTATTCAAACAACATGAGGGTGCTGTAAATAATGAAGAACAGAGAATTGAACTAGCGAAATTATTAGTTCAACAAGGTCTTGCTGGTACAGATGTATTTAGCGATATTATGTCGCTTATTAGTGAAGATGGTACTAGAGCCATACAATCAGAAAACCTAGTTGTTAAGTCTATAGAAAGACTAGGTGAAAATTATGTTAAGAGTGGCGTTGGCACAATGGACACAATCCTATCACCTATTGAAGCAGAAATTTCTCGACACATGAAGAAGGAAGTTGTTAATGGGCAAGTTGTTTGGACAGGATCATTACCAGGTTGGGCAACTGTTAATAAATATCAGAAATATCTTCGTGGTCAGAAAGGTTATGAGGCTAGAGAGTTTGCAGAAAAAGCCACATCATTAATCAATAATATTCTCAAAACTCGCTCTGGTGCTGCGGTAACTGAACCTGAATGGGAAAGATTAGTGGCTGAATATGCTACAGGCTGGACAACATCAGCAGGATTTGCTGGTTGGGTAGAAAGAATTAGAAATTATACAGAAAAAACTAGAGAAAATGTTTTAGGTGGTTATCAACCCATTGTTGTAAATAGATATATGGCAAATCAAGGTTCGTATGAAACCCTTGATGATCCTGATAATCAATTACATACAATACCAATAGGCGGTTATTTTAGAAGTGCTGAAGATGGTAAAATTTACCAAAGATAGGAGAGGTTATGGGATGGAGAGATGAAGTTACACTTATAAGTGAAGGTGATTCAAATGATTCACCAGCTAATGTACCAATAAGTACAGAAACCTATTTTCCTAAATATACTAAAGATAGTGGTGTTATTGAAGCATCAGCAGAATATCCAATTTCTGAGGATATGAATTTTGGTTATAGGAATCAAATCGGTGAGGAGATAGGTGGTGCAGCAGCAGCTATATATGGCTTAAAAAAGGGTATAGATATAGCAGCTAAGTATGTTCCAAGTCCTCATACAAGACTTGCTAAAGCAGCATCTTGGGGGATTCCTTTTGCTACTGGTGTAGTTACATCTTGGGTAGGTGGTGCTGGTGGTGAACTTGTTCAAGGTGTAGCAGCAGGTGAAGTTAAAAAAGGTGATTGGGCAGTTGCTTTAGATAAGGCTTGGGATTCTGGTAACAGACAGGCTATATATGAGGCTTTAGGTCAGACAGTCTTTGGTATAGCTGGTAAAGGACTTAAATTAGCTGCTGGTGAGAATTATAAAAACATTGATTGGATTCGACAAAAAATTAAAGCCTCTGGTGGTCAATTAACTGCCTCACAGGTTGTTGATGGTACTCTATATGATACTGTAGAGGGATTAGCAGAAGCAGCATGGGGTGGTTCTATATTAAGAGAATCTAGGGTGCAAATGGCTAAATCTATAGATCATTATGTTAATTCCTATCAAAATACTTTTTTAGAGGCTGCTGATGCAACTTTAAATACTGCTGGACTAGGAAGATTATATCAACAAGCTCATAAAGTAGCAGATGATACCCACAGAGCAGTAGGTGGTCAGAAGTTTACAGACCTACAGGAGTTATATACAAAGAAATTTAGAAAAGAAAAGTGGACAAAAGTAGACGAATCACCAATTCTTGATCCTGCTGGTAAGAACTTTGAAACAATTACTAAAGGAGTAAAAAAGGTAGAGATACAACCCATTAAAACAAAGTCTTTAAAGACATGGGCAAGAAAAGAATTAAAGAAGTTAAAGGGTTCAGGTGGTGCTGGTGCTGCCTCAGATTGGAGATACAAAGAATACGAAAAAATTCTTAAAATGGATGATGCTATTGCTTTTGATGTGGCTCAAGAAATGAGAAGTACATGGCTTTCAAAATCAAGGAATTTTCAAAATAAAGTCCATGCTGATTACAACATGAAAGATGCTGCCTCTGTTAAATTATTATCAAGGCAAATGGATATAGCAATGGATGTAGGTGCTAGAGGTCAGGGTGCTGAATTTTATAAAGAATTTAGAGCAGCAAATCAATTTTGGAAAACAGGAAAAGAACATCTTGGTAATAGATTTATAGCAAAACTAATTGCTAAAAATCCTGAAGAGATCGGTGAAGCTATATTTAAAACAGGTAATCAAGCTGAAATACAGAAGGCAAGGATTGCTTTACGATATATGCAGAAGGTTACAAAAGGCACAGATGGAGCAGTAAATTTTAATAAAGTCTGGCAATCTATGCAAACTGGTTATTTAAAGTCAATTCTAGGTGGAGCAACAGATACTACAGCAACTCAATTAACGGAGATGGGTGTTAAGAAACAGGTTGGTTCAAATGTTTCAGATGTTGAGGGTAGAGGAATGAATATAAATAAGTTAAAAGACTTGTTCATAGAAAATACACCTACAAATGATACCTTTAAGGCTGCTTTTACAGAACAACAACGAAATGGAATAAAAAACTTTGTATCTGCACTAGAAGGAGCACAAAGAAAACCAAAAGGTACTGGAACATTTATGGTTACAGTTGGTCAAGCAGGTATAGTTATAACCACTATGGCTGGTGCTGGGGTAGAAGCTGGTATGGGTGCAATCGCTGCACTTACTATAACACCTGCTATGTTATCCTGGGTATTAACTCGCCCTAAGTATGTTGCATTTCTCTCTCAAGGTATGCACACAGGAATAAAATCTAAATCTGCTGGTGGTTTATCTGCTAAATTTGCAGCAATGATTACAGATATTGGGCAAGAACAATATGGGGAGTTAACAAACTAATGCACGAAGCAAATTCAGAAAAAAATAAAAACATGATGTCGCAATTTATGGATAATTTTCCTCATAGAAGTTTGGTTAAGGCAAATGATGGTTCATGGAACAATGAAATATCTGCTGACCATATAGCAGATTATCAAAGATCACTAGATTACTCTGGACACTCTATTGATCCTGTAGAAGTAGAACAATCCATTTACGATCAAGTTTGGTCAGAGGCAGAAATACTAAAAGCTGAAGAAGCAGCAGAAGCAGGTCAGGCATTTAAAAATGCAGTTTTAGAGTTAATGACAAATCAGGGTGCGTTGGATCAAAAAATTACAGATATGGAAAAAGGGATGTTGACAACAAACCTAAAAACAGAGGCAGATAGAAAAGCTAAAGAAGTAGAAGCCAAAGCCAAAGAAGTTGAAGCCAAAAGAATAGCAGATGCAGAAGAAAAGGCAAAGATCAGTAAAGATGTAGTCAAAGACTTAGATGAAGATTCTGGTAGAAGAAAACCTGTCAAGAAGATGGAAAACCTAAGAGGTGAGAAGCCAGGATTTGTAATGGCTGAAGGAACTAACTGGTGGAGTGTAGATGAAAAAGATGACTACTGGCAGACTAAAGAAGGTCATAAAGAAGCTATGAACCTGTATGGTCAGAAACCAGCATGGGTAAAAGAATCCACTCTTGAATACAATCCTAAAACTGGCAAGTATGACTCTATTAAAAAAGAAGAGTTTGCTGAGATCAAACCTAAGAAAAGGATAAGTCTTTAATTATGCACGGAATGTTCACTCAAAAAGAGCAACAAGTCTTAGATAATTTAAGGAAGTTAGATTATAGCGAAGATTATATAGCTGCTCTTATGGCAAATATTGCTGTTGAAACTGGTTCATTCGACTACACCCAAAAACAAGATAATGGTAGTGGTTATGGTTTACTTCAATTTACAGATTCTCCTGCTGTCAAACATTTAAGTGATTATTGGGCATGGCTGAAAACAACAGGTCGTACTGATAGTGTGGAAAGCCAACTCCAGTTTTTCACAGACAATAAGAATTATAAGAAACCAGCCACATCTTCAAGGGATGGGTATGGACATGATATAGGTTGGAGAGCAAGGTCTAAATTAAATACAAGTTTCGACAAGAACCCACACATTGAAGATCCTGTTGAGCGTTATACCGAGATAATTCAAAATTACTACCTAAACCCTGGAGTACCTGCCTCACAAAAAAGGCTTGACCAAGCGAAGCATTATAAGGGAATGTTGAGTCCTTAGTTTCTAACTAAAAGGTGATATAGGTGCTAAAGGTGGTGGTCGCTTCTTATCTTTCTTTTTCTTCTTCTTACCAAACAATCTGATATATTCAGAGTCCTTTGTAAAGTCTATCACTCTATTAACCACCCATGACAATCTTTCTTATCTGCTGAATCACATATAAGTAGAGATTCGTTTGGTTCACATACAGAGTGGACAGGTGGAACACAACTTAATCCATTCATCTCATCCATCTTGTTTTGCATAACACTACATCCTGTTAGTAGAGTTACCATAACTTGTAATACTATTATTAATACTATAGTTTGCATACACCATCCTCACAATCATCATCACTTTTCGTGATAATATATTCATCATTTCTATTAGATTTAATGACAGTCGGAAATTTCTTGACTGTTGAAAAATGTTGTAGTAGATCTTGGAAACTTCTTTTCTGTGTTCGTTCCATATAACTCTCATAAGACTTCTTGTAGTCCATTCCCCTGTTAGATGCCCTCTGGGCATAGTCCTCTGACAAAAACTCACACATTTCCAATTTCTCTACAGTCATTCTAACTCCTTCATTGCGAATTTAATGTTAGGTTTATCACTATATCGCTTTCTAGCGTAAACCTCTACGACCTGTCGGTCATCCACAAAAAGAACCCCATTTAGGGAATCAAGTATTGCCTTTAGATAGTTGTCTATATCACAACCATTATCGCAATATTGTCCATTCTTTTCTTTACTTTTCTTCTTAGACCAGGACTTTGGAATCCTGACATTGAACTCTATATCAACACTAATGAGTTTTTCAGAGGGAGTCATATCCATCTCACTTGTTAGTGCTTTCATTTCTTTTCGGAACTGAGTGTACTTCTTAGGGTAATAAGTAGACCACCTGGAAACTCTTGGTCTTGAGGCAGGGCAAGGATCTATATCAAAAACCATCCTCATAATTTCCTGCATAAAAACCACCTGTAACAACATCGATGGTTTGTATTGCTGATTTCAAAAGTGTTCTCATTTCAAGATCCCTCTCACTATCTTCTTCCCTTGCAATTTCCATTACTTCTCTTAGGGTGTCGTTAACATCCTCTAATTTCTCTTTATGATTTCTTGTAAACATTGTACATAGCCAAATTATAATCTTCGTTTCTAGGTAATTTTATTTGATATTCACCACCAAAAAAATCATCAATATTTCTTAGAAATTCTACAAACTCCTCAACTTCTAAGTCTTTAGTTGACACAACATTGAATTTTTTTTTGATTTGTTTTTTGGCTTCTTTCTTAGACTCACCTATTTCTTGTGCAATTATATCTCGCCAATAATGAAAAAGCCTACTTTGAGCATCACTCCTCTTAGGTTTATCTTTGGTGATTGATATTGTTGCTACTTCACAGTTGGGATTTTCTTTCCAAAAGACCTGAACTAAAGATCTAAAGATGTCTGCTTTAGGCTTATCCCTATAGATTATTCTGTTTATAGTCATTGCACCACAATCCCTTTTTTTTACTTTCTTTCTTCTTATTAATAATTACCTTTGGACACCACAACACGCTATGTCTTACTGCGTGTTGCAGTTTGTTCTTAATAGGATGTGGTTTGTTATGACTCAGAATTACAGTCCTAGCCATGATGCTATTACAACCACCAAGACTATTCCTACAAAAATAGACATACTACGATTTTTCTTAATCATTTGCATGAATGTTTCCATAGTTTATTACTCCTAAATTAAAGTTACTTAGATAATTCGTTTGTGATGTCTTTATCTAATAATTTGTAGATAATTACGGCACTTATGATGCCAACCAAACCAGCATTACCAAGTGTCCAAACTATATCTATTATAGAACCAATTACATTCCCAGTTAGAAATGCTACATTATTACCAAATATAACTTGCAATACTATAGATAAACTGATTAATTTTATGCCAATATCAATCGAAGCATCAGCACCTTTCATAATTTTCTCTAACATATTTTCTCCTTTAAAGTAAAAATGGTGAGAGGACTACGCTTTACAGCATGGTAGTTTTAGCCTGAAACCTCTCGTAAAAATTTATTTAAAAACTATAGGGGGATTATACCAGTTTTTGCCATCAACCTTTGAGTATTTATTACTGCTCTTAGCATTTCTAATTCAATAAACTCTCTTTCATAAGGTGGATCGGCTTGTTTCCTACCATCATAAATATCATGGCAATTCAAACATAGGTACGCACCATGTATAGGAAGTGCTTTCAAACCCATACCAGCACCACTCAAGTGGGCGAATACTACAGTTTCATTATCAGGCATACAACCCTCTAATCTCATTTGGCAAGGTTTTCCTTTTGCCGATTTAGTATATTTATTTACTCTTATCAGATAATCCATATATATCAATCTCCATGTCTTTAAATTTAGAATAATCTCCATGAAACTCACACTTCACAAAACCTATTTGCCCCATTCTATTCTTAGCAACGATCAGTTCTGCTAATCCAATATCAGGTGTATCTTTATGATAATATTCATCTCGATAAACAAACATCACTATATCAGCATCTTGTTCGATTTCACCTGAAGAGCGTAGGTCGCTCATATACGGTCTTTTATTCTCTCGGCTCTCTACCCCCCTACTCAACTGAGATAATAGGAGTATGGGTATCTGAAGCTCCTTAGAAAGGTATTTTAACTCTCTTGTTATGTTACCTAATTCAGAAATCTCTCTCCCTTTGTCATAACGCATAATTTGTAGATAATCAATCAGGATAACATCAAGTTTTCTATCTGTATTCATTTTCTTAGCCATTGAAGAAATATCTTTCACGCTTAATCCACCCCTATCAACAATGCTCATATTCTTGTTACCAGCCTGTGCAAGTTTCTCGTAAAAAATCTGTTCTTCATTTTCAGATAATTGGTTTCGTTCAATTTTGTGCATGGGTAGGTTTGTTTCACTTGATACCATTTTAAGCATTAACTGTACCTGGCTCATCTCTAATGAGAAAAAAAGTACATTCTTAGAACTACTTAGGTGGTTTGCTATATTGAGGGCGAGTGTAGATTTACCCATAGATGGTCTACCAGCCAGTACATTTAATGATCCTGCCCTAAATCCTGAAGTGAGAGCATCTAAAGACTCAAAACCACTCGATAACCCAGTACCATTTACAGTAACATCATCTATATAATCTATTGTTTTAGATACAATATTCCTCATAGAGTTTTCATCACTATCTAATAATTCATTTTCTAACTTCTGAATTTCATCAACAGTTTCTTGATAGTTATCATAATCAATGTTGAACTTACATAATTCAATATCATTAGAAATTCTACAAGTACGGATGTGAGTTGCATAAACCTCAATATTATCTATACCAATACAATCTTCAGTTAAAAAAGCAAGGTCTTGGAAGTCTACTGCCCACGATATACTTTTAGGTTGTTCCTGGAGGTTGATATAATCTCTTGTAGTAAGTATATCAACAGGCATCTTCTTGTCTGTCATCTCTATAATACAACAAAATATATAACTTAATTTGTCATTACTAAAGTCATTTGATACCAAGCCAGTACCTAAGACACGATCTAAGCAAGGATCTATTAATAGACCACCTACAACAGACCTTTCGGAATCTATAGAATCAAAGGTTTTTTTTAATTCTTTATATATGGTTTTCTTGTTAGTTATCATTAGAAGTCTGAAGTTCTTATTCGCCTATCATCTGCCCAATGCTCTGTTTGTACTTCTTGATCTGATTGTTCTTGAATAGATTTTCCGTAATAACTCATAGGCGTGTCACTAAAAACTTCCTCACCATCTCGTTTCCTATTTAGGTGGCGTAAATAGTCTGCTTTTGATAAAAATTCTCCCTCATCAGGTGCTTCACCATTTACCTGTTCCCAAATCCATAAAGAACTATGACCATATTCCTCTAAGAAATTAGGTAAAGTCATTCCATCAACGGCATCTTCTTGTGCCTGTATAACTATTGCTCCTATTTTACTCATCATCTTTCTCCATTGGGGTTTTCATACACCATCCATGATCTCTTAGGTGTTCTTTAGTTGTTATTTCATTACCATACTCATCATAACGAACAAACCCATCAGGAAGTTTGTATTCTTCACCTACTGACATACCATGAAAAAAAGCATCTCTATTGTTTTCCTGATGAATAAAAAAGTCATTTTCATCTTCTTCTATTGGTTGGGGAAACCCATATTCTAAAGCACACTTAAAGCCAACATAAAACCATTCAGCAGAAGTCCAATTACCAATAGGGTGTATTTGTCCATTTGTTAGTTCAATATCTATTTTAGGTTTATTACTCATTTCTTTCTCCAGTTTGTCTTTCTTTTTTTCTTTTTATCTCTCTTGTAGATAGTAGTAGTGAATGTTGAGTATTTGGATGATAAGGGGTAATTTGTCCACGACTAACTCTTTCGATAGATCTATTTCCTCTATTTTTTGTCATTTCTTTCTCCAGTTAAATTCTTCATAAGGTTGGGGTTTTGGTTTTCCTGGTGTCATCATTTCCCATTTCCTTTGATTGATAAAAGTCTGTAAGTGAGGTATATATCTTTTCTCAGTTACATCAAAATCTAAGTTTACAGTAGAAAGTATTGGTAAAACTGTTTTCCAATCTTTTATTTTTTTAATAAAGTTATTTAACTCTGTATCAAGTCCTCTTTTCTTTCCACTATAGCGTTGTCTAAAATCTTCAAACAATTGTCGATCTTCTGTAGAGATACTCTCTTTCTCTTTAGGAATCTCTTTCTCTTTAATATCGGTATGCATTTCCGTATGTACGGAAAGCCGTAGGTACGAAAAAGGATATATATGGAACTCATTGCTAAAGAACCTATGCTTATCATCTTTTAATCTTACAACACGATATAAACCTGCCGTTCTTAGACACTTCATTGCTTTAAGATATTTAGATCTGCCCATATCGAAATGAGATCGAACTTGATCCTCTAGGACTATCCAGTTTTGAGGTTTAGATTGCAGATAACACCATATAGCCAAAGCATCAGGATTATCAATAGCCTGGACAACCTCTCTACTTAGCATGAAATAGTGTATATCTGCTTGGTGAGTTTCTAACTTATGGATTGGCATTGGGAGATTTTAGCATAAGTTTAACTAATGGATCTTTATACCATGTTTTCCCATTAATCCAATTATTTGTATCAACCCTATCTTCACCCTTGTTTTTAGTTTTTCTAACATTAGCAAAAATCTTTTTAGGATCAGATATTCTTTTAAGCCTTGCTCTAGCAGTAACTGTTGAACAACTTATTTTTAGTGATAATTCATTAACAGTTATTTTTTTTCCATTATCTAAAGTATAGAGTTTTACCCAATATCCCGATAATCCTCTGACATATTCTATACCATCTTCAATTTTAGTTTCCATGATTAAAAAGGTATATCATCTTCAGGTTCATCTCTACCTTGATCACCCATTGGTCTTTCATAAGATTCATTATTAGGCTCACTATTAGGCTTCCACAAATCTACTTCGACTTTGTGAGTTTTACCATGCTCATCTGCACCATCTTTAAGAGGAGTTACTTTAAACTTTAAGTAATTAGAACCTTTAAATTCTATTACATGTTCATTTTCTTTTAACCACTCGGCTTCTTGTTTAAGCCTGGTCATGTTGATTGAAAAAGAAAAAGCACCACCATCAAACATATACTTACCTCTTCCTACATAGATTTTTTTCTTATCTTCCATAATTATTCCTATTAATTAAAAAAAGGGGGAATATTATCGTAATTCCCCAAGCCGACTAGTCATAATGGCTTACGCACTTAATTATTGTGAATGAAAAACCCCTGATAACCTTTAAAAACAGGGTAAAAGCACATTCACTTCTGCTAAGTGATAACAGAACAATCACTTTCCGTTAAATACTTTTTCGTAATAGTCTACCATAGGAATGTACCTAGAAGTTTCTATTAATTTTCCATTATCATTTAGGGTTTTTTCTTCAAGCCATTCCCAAATTTTAGTGGCTTGTTCAAGATCGCCCTTTTTCTTGGCTTTATCAATTTTAGTTTTAATCTCGTTGATATGTTCGTTCCATGATTGAGTTGGTGTTTTTGGTTTGGTTTTAACCGCTCTCTCACCATCATCATCTTCAACTTCAAGAGAGAAGATTGAAATGAGAGAATATCTACGATTGTATGTAATACTCGATCCTAAACTTTGGGAATCTTCCTTAACCATAATTAACCTGACATTAGACTCAATGTATTCTTCAGGATGATCGACCAGGAAAACCCTTGTATTTAATAAATCAATTCCATCAACATATTGAATAGTTTGTACATAACCCATTCCTAAATCATATAGAACTGGTTTAATTGTGTCGATTATGTTATTGATATTAGCGTAATGATAATTAAGAAATTCATTTTTAGATGTTCTCTCTACTGAATCTACTTGAGAACGAAAATCCATTAATGCTTTATAGATATTTGGTTTTTTCTTTTCCATTATTTTGTCCTTTTTTAGAATGTTAGATACAATTATAACCCAAAAAATAGTTTTTCTTGCCTCTTTTTTTAATATATAATTAGGTTTCAAAAACAATAAAAGGAAAGAAAATGAGTGAAACAAAAATAGTTTATAAAAAAAACAAAGTAACCATAACAATGGATAGTGATTATTATAGAAATTTGTTAGATGGATTTAACAATCTTAAAGATGCTACAGATATGCTAATGGAGTGTAATGATTTATATATAAGTAATGTTGATAAATTAAAAACACTTGAATTTCGTATGTACCAGGCTTTAGGTTTTTGTAAGCCTACTGGTGGTTGCTATGGGTGTGATGCAGTTATGTCAAATGATCCAAATGCAGAGGTGAAAAAATGAGTACATTTAATGCAGATTTTGATGGATCAGATTACAAACCTAAACACGACAAGAATAGATTAAAAGGTCAAATCCTAAGAGTTTTTAATGCAGTTAAGTTTGGGGATTGGTTTACCTTAGATGAATTACATCATATAACTAATGATCCCCACGCAAGTATATCAGCACAACTTAGACACCTAAGAAAAGAAAAGTTTGGTTCTTATAATATAGAAAAAAGACCAAGAGGTGAAAGGTCTACTGGTCTATGGGAATATAGATTGTGGGGTTCTTTAAAATGAGCAATCACTTAATAAAACAATTAGATAGAGAAGTAGACTCTCTAAGAAGTAATATAGGTTTCCAGGTTTCTGTTCGTAATAAAATTGTTGATTGGTTAGAGGGCGAGATAGAACACAACGAACCTGTTATAAATGGTGATGAAGTATTAACTGATGGTACTCACGATATTCATGTTGGGCGTACTGAATGTGCTGAAAGTTTACTAAGTATGATAAAAAAATGGGAGGATTAAATGAATGAGAAAGATTATAGGAAGTCAACAATTCTTGTAGAGGTTACTGAAAATGATTATTGGGATAATTTCTATAATCTAATACAAAAGGGCAAACCATTTGAATGGTCTTTCCCGACTTTGGAAGATAAATCACATTATATAACTATTAAATTTATATCTGAGGAGGATTAAATGAATGATAAAGATTTTGTAACAAGGCTTAGAGAAATTTTTGATATGGATAAAGATTTGAAATCTATGATAACAACAAACGAAAGTTTCATTGACCTATTCAAATCTCATACTGAATTACTTAAAGATATATTGGATTTAAAGATATTACCAAGTGAACCAGTATTAAGTTTACATGATCCATTGAAATTTGAAATCTATGACCAGGAGGGGTTATATATGTACACTATTGACACCACTCCACATTACAACCTCAATCAAAAAATCAAAAAAGAATTAAAACTTGATGATTATTACTTATAATTTCTGATATACTGAAAACAGAAGTTAGGGTTCTTCGTAGTGATAAGTGGTTGTAAAATCAGATTCGGTCTACCACTAGACACCTGATGAACTACATAAAAACCCACCTAATATACCTCCGAGTCCTGAGTAAGACTTAATAAAGGCTCACTAATTTAATATAAGGAAAGCAAATGACAACATATAACTGCGTAGTAAGACTTGAAACATTCCATGATATTGATGCTGAAAACCTAAAAGATGCATTTAAAAAGGTTAAAAAGTCATGGAAAGAGATGCATGATATTGAATTGAATGATTTCGATATAACGGCATATAAAGATATGGGCGAAAGATTAAGTAAAGGAAATGTGCCTTATAGACAATTTGATGAAATTAAAAGAGAGGAGGAAATATGAAGTATTGACAGGAAAGTTATTGCAAACAAATAGGGTGGAATTATTTCTGCCCTTTTTTTTTTGCTTTTTTTGTGTTATACTAAAAACTCATTTAATAAATGGAGGTTTAAAAAATGGAATATTCAAAGAAAACTAGAGATAAGATACAAAAAATTTTAAAAGAGGAGGAGGAATACCCCTTTAAAACTCTAAGAAATTTAGATTTTAAAAACTTCCCTAAAGGTGAAACTGTTTTTCCTCACCAATGTCAGCATTGTGGTTGTGGAATGGGGGAGGGTTATTTTTTAAATGAAGATAATTATGCCTGTTCACAACATTGTATGATTAGTTTGCTTTACAGTCAAAATGCTTATTACTGGACAACATGGGAAGAACACTCACAACAATATATTAAAGATGGACAACCTGTCTATGATTCAGAGGGTAACTCTTACTATGCAACTGGGGAGTTTAAAAAGGAAAATGTTTATCTTGGTGAATTATCATTTGAGGGAGGGCATGACTATGAATACTATTAAAGCAAACATAGAAAGCGATATTGAATATAGTGAGCGTATTCAGGAACTTTGTCCAAAATGTCAATCTCATTTAGAACACGATAGAAACTTAGATTGGGAAAACGAAATATGGATATGTGCTAATTGTAATACTGAATTTTCAGTCCATATCGAGTTTGTCAGAGATTGGGAAGATATAGAGGAGGTAGAGTAATGTGGACAGTATGGGTTGGTGGTACAGAAGTTACAGATAATTATGTAGATAGAGATACTGCTGATAGTATTTTGACAGACTATTTACATCAGGGATATGATGATGTTTATATTGAGGAAGTGTCCAAAGAAAGAGATCATAATTTAAAGGAGGTGAAAAATGATTGACCAGGCTATTAACATAGTATTAGTAATTTTCGTTTTATTATCGGCTTTAGGTATATCAATATTAATAACTTTGTTTTGTTATTATTACCTATTCAAATAGGGGATATTATGCTTAGATGTAATAAATGTCATAAGGCTTTACAAGTAGCACATAAAAATAATAATTGTTTTGCTTGTAAATATTACAAGGGTTTTATAAGTAATAAAACTGGTTTTAGATATAAAATTATCCAATATTTTATAGGTATATTATGAGTAAATTTTTCAGGGTAGAAAAACAAAAAAATGGTTCTTATTTAGTATCATATTATTCTACTAAAGGTAAACTTATTCAGGGTATATATCGTAACTGTTTATCTTATACTGCTTTAAAGAAATTTAAAAAAGATAAAAAACATCTCTTAAATTGATTTATAATTAAGGTTCTTTAATAAAGAGAGGTATAAAAAATGAAAATTAAAAAACTCCCTGATGTAGAACCTGAAGAAAAAATATACGGCTTTCAGGTATTCTTAAATAATTGGATAATAGAAATATATTTATCTTTAAATACAGGATTAAATTTTTACTGGTCGTATGATAAAATCCTTAAAGATTTGGCAATATCTTTTGCTATTTTAAAGATTGGGTTTATTAACTTAAATAAAGAGGTATAACAAATGGATAATAACAAAAGAAAAAAAGAGGGTTTAAACTGGTTCGATAAAAACCTAAAATCAGTTTTTGAAAATGCTTATAACAAACACCCCAAAATATTTAATACTGAAAAATATATGTATATGTATTCTAAAGGTGATTGGGATTATTTCAAAAATAAAGATACTAAACATTATGAAACTGTCAGGAGGGTGTAATTATGACATTAGATAAAAATAATATTGTTAAAACCTATAATGCTTTATGTGAAAAATATAGAGCCGTAAATAGTATAGATTTAAACGATTTATCCAATAATGAATTAATCATATATATTACAGGTCAAACATTAAAAATGCGACCTTTTAAGGGTTCGTATGATAATGCTTTATATTGGGTTAATGAAGTTGGGAGGGATAAAGCAATTCAGACATTTATGAAAGCAAAAAAAAATATTGATTTGAATTTTTAAACACTAACAAAACCCCAAAACATAACCCCCTTTATTGGGGGTTTTTTAATTATATTGCCACGATCATAATATATAGTTTATAATTAGGGTTCTTAATTAATAACCTATGGAGGTTAAAAAAATGCCAGTACATCAAAAAATGATTGATAAAGATATAAACATAGCACTTAAAAAACATGGGGGCTTTTTTGCCTTTGGTAATGACCAATTTAAAAAAGCACATAACCCAAAATTAAAATATATTTCTTTAGGTTCTGGTTTATATGCACCTAAAAAAACCTATAAAAACCTAATTATTGATATTGAAAAAGCAATACAAGGTGAAATAGAACTTGATTTAAGGGTTAACAGTATTAAAGACATTATATGGAGGGAATTAGCAAATTATGAATGTCAAATTGTGGGGAGTGTTTCCGATTGTGTTGACGCTTTAAAGGGGCATGGGATAACTAAAAAGCAAATTATGAACGAATACCCAGCCTATTTTGATTATTGCATAGAAAATAATTATTTTTAAGGGTTCAATAAACCCCAAAACCTAAACCCCCTTAATTGGGGGTTTTTTATGGTATTATTTAGGTTCTTTAAATAAAGAGGTGTAAAAATGGATAAAGAACAATTAGAAAATTTTAAGCAAATGAAAAAATTAATCAAAAATTGTCGTTATGTGTTGGGGTGGGTTCGTACTGGTGAGGGTGATGGGTGTTACTTAGAGATTAAAAAATGTAGTATATTGCATAATATGAAAGAAACCCCCCATGAATTTGATATTAATCAATTTCAAATGATTAAGTCAGATTTATATATTAACTAATTAATACACCCTGAAACTAAGCCCCCTTAAATGGGGGTTTTTTTTGTCCTGTTGAAAGTAGAACCCCCCAAAAGAAGAAACACCAAGTTTAGATATACGATCATTTTTTAAATTCGTTTAGTTTCTTCTGTTTGTTCAAGCTCTAAAACCCTAAAAAGTTATAGTTTCTTCTGTTTGAGTATCTTAAATGGTGATTAATGCCTTTAGACCTCCAAATTTGCCCTAAATCCAATTAAAAACCTAAACCCTAAACCAACACCAACAGATAAAAACATAAAGCCAAATAGATACAAAGAGTTAAACAACAGATAATAGTTAAATACCACAAAGGAACTATAGAACCATAGACAAAGAATAAACCAATTCAGGGGATTAATTCAGGGGTTCAAGGTTGGACTAATTCAGGGGTTCAATAATGGGGTTAATATGGTCTATCCTAAACACATATACTTCTATTCTAAACCCTAAAATAATACCACTCTCATAATTTCACCATATATATACTAAAACCCCTATATCAAAGGGTTTAAAGGGCATATAAGCACTTCCAAAAACAGGATATTATGTTAAGTATGGGGTAGGGAGGCTCATCTCCATCGAAAGCTAATTGTGCACCCTCCCTAACACAAAAAACGAAGTTTCAAAAAACACTACCAATAATCCGATATTATGTTAAGTTTTATGGTATAATACTTACTATTATTTAAAAGGTTGTATTGTGAGCAAAAAACCCAATAATCCCGCTATGAAGAAGGGAATGGTTTCTCTAAATCCAGCAGGTCGACCAAAAGGTTCGGTTAATAAATTTACCGCCCTCGCAAGAGAGCTGATGTCGGATAAGAGTCCTGAAATAGTGGAAAAGGTGATTTCAAAGGCTTTAGAAGGCGATGTTCATTGCTTAAAGATGTGTTTGGACAGAATACTACCTGTACACAAGGCTGTAGACCCTAATCGTGCTAAAAACGACTCACAGGTGATTATTAATGTATCAAGTATAGAATCAATTCAAAAACAGATTGGAGATACGCCAAAAGAGAAGTTGGTTAATCCTAAAGAGAGGAATGATGAGGAAACTATAGTAAATGTAGCTAGAAATGTCTGAATTAAACATTGATCTACACCCAGCACAGTTAGAGATATTCAATTCTGATAAGAGATTTAAGATAGTTGCTGCTGGTAGACGATTTGGAAAGTCTTATTTGTCTGCCTGGTTATTGTTGATTAATGCTATACAAGCTGAAAGTAAAGATGTATTCTATATTGCTCCTACCTTTCAACAAGCGAAAGATATTATGTGGGGTATGCTGAAGGAATTAGGTCGAGATTTAATTTCTGCTGCCCATGAGAATACTGCTGTATTGACATTGATAAATGGTCGTAAGATATACCTCAAGGGATCTGACCGACCTGAAACTCTGAGAGGCGTAGGACTTGCTTATGTCGTGCTCGATGAATATGCTTCTATGAAGCCTGTTGTATGGGAACAGATTATTCGCCCTACTCTTGCTGATGTTCGTGGTGGTGCTTTGTTTATAGGAACACCTTCTGGAAAGAATCATTTCTTTGATTTATACCAGGATGCCTTTGAAGATGATGATTGGGATGCTTTTCAATATACTTCTGTTGATAATCCCTTTTTACCTGCTGATGAAGTAGAGGCTGCGAAGAAAACAATGTCCTCTATGTCATTTAGGCAAGAATTTGAGGCTTCGTTTGAAACATTCTCTGGTGGAATCTTTAAAGAGGAATGGTTTAAGGTTGATGAAGAACCAGAAGAAGGGAGTTATGTAATTGCTATTGATCCTGCTGGTTTTGAGGAAATAGAGAAAGAACGGAATTTAAAACGATCACGATTAGACGAAACTGCTATTGCGATTGTTAAAATAGATAGAGATAAGTGGTGGGTGAAGGATATACTCCACGGCAGATGGAATATTAAAGCAACTGCTAAAAAAATTCTTCAAAGTGCAATAAAAGTAGAGTCTGCTACAGTTGGAATTGAAACAGGTTCTCTAAAAAACGCAATTCTTCCTTATTTGGAAGATGAAATGAGAACAGAGGGTAGATGGGTAACTATTGTAGAGTTACGACATGGTGGCAAGAAGAAAACTGAAAGAATTACATGGTCGTTACAAGGAAGAATGGAACATGGGCAGATAACCTTCAACCCAGATAGGGATTGGAGGGATTTCAAATCACAACTGCTGGATTTTCCTAACCACTTGGCACACGATGATCTTTTAGATGCTCTTAGTTATATTGACCAAGTAAGTGTGGCTGATTTCGCCCACTCAATCGAATTAGATGATGAATGGAGTCCAATAGACAATGTTGCTGGATATTAAACAGTTTAATGATCTAACAGAAGAAGAATTTAATAAATTAGTTGAATTTAGTAATAATCAAGATAATTTACAGGAACGCTATATCGTTGCCTGTCAGATTATATCGAATTTAACAGATGAAATAGATCCAGATTTCGGGGATGATGAATCGGTAGATTTAACGATTTGTAAGTTATTAATGGATGGATTAATTGAGGTTGAACCAATAAGTAGGATATTACACTAAATATGAATACAGAAAATAAGTATCAAGCATTAGCAAGTTGGTTGAATTACAGACTTGAAGGCTGGAGAACCCATAGAAACATCAATTATATTCCCATGTGGGATGAATATTACAGATTATGGCGTGGTATTTGGTCTGCTGAAGATAAAACTAGGCAATCTGAACGCTCTAGGCTTATTGCTCCAGCTTTACAACAAGCAGTAGAGTCCTCTGTAGCTGAACTAGAAGAAGCAACATTTGGGCGAGGCAAGTGGTTCGACATCAAAGATGATATGCTTGATGAAGATCCAAGCGATGTTGAGTATGTACGCAATCTCCTACAAGAAGATTTGGAAAAAACTGGTGTAAAAGACGCTATTTGTGAGGTTTTCCTCAATGGTGCTATCTATGGAACAGGTGTTGGAAAGATTGTAGTCAAACAAACCATTGAAAGAGCACCCTCTGAAGAACAAATTGAAGGAACAATGGCTACTACACGCACAATAGTCGAATATCCATCCATAGATGTTCATGTTGAGCCGATTTCACCTAAAGAATTTCTTATTGATCCATCTGCGAACTCAATTAATGATGCTCTTGGGGTTGCTCACGAAGTAATTAAGCCTAGATACCATGTAGTTGAGGGTATTCGCTCTGGAATTTACAGAGATGTACCTCTTGATGGTGATTATGACACAGTTAAATTTGGATATGATCCAGAAACCAAACAAGCAGACGAATCTGACTCCGTAAAGATTTGTGAATATTGGGGAAAAGTTCCTAAACGCTTTCTTAAAGCAAATGCTGACAAAGATGACTTTGAATACAGTAAAAAAGACAAAGATGAATTAGTAGAGGCTGTTGTTACAATGTGTAATGACGAACATATCCTTAGAGTAGAGGAAAACGCCTTTATGATGGTTGATAGACCCTTTATTTCCTACCAACACGACATTGTACCCAATAAATTTTGGGGTAGAGGTGTGTGTGAGAAGGGATATAATCCTCAAAAGGCACTAGATGCTGAAATGAGGGCAAGAATTGACTCTCTGGCTTTAACAACTACACCTATGATGGCAGCAGATGCCACTAGATTGCCAAGAGGAGTAAAGTTCGAGGTGCGAGCTGGTAAAACTGTCCTGACCAATGGTTCTCCAAGAGAGGCTATCATGCCTTTAGACATGGGTACAACAGATCCCAATACATTCAATCAGGTCGCATCTCTCCAAAACATGATTCAGATGGGTACAGGTAGTGCTGACCAGGCTCAAGCTGGAAGTGAAACAGCTAGTGGTATGTCAATGTTACAAAGTGCAGCAATTAAACGACAAAAGCGTACTTTAATGAATTTTCAAAACACTTTCCTTATTCCTTTAATTAATAAAGCTATGTGGAGGAAGATACAGTTCGATGTTGAACGCTATCCTGTGAGTGATTACAAGTTTGTGCCTTATTCGACTATGGGAATTATGGCAAAAGAGTTAGAAATGACACAGATGGTGCAGATGCTACAAACCATACCTCAAGATTCACCTGCTTTCAATGTTATTTTGTTGGCAGTATTCCAAAATTCAAGTATGCACAACAGAGATCAGATTGTTAATGCTCTTATGCAAGGCAATGAGCCTGACGAACAACAACAACAAATGGAACAGATGTCTGTTGAACTACAACTTCAATTAGTACAAGCCGAAATTCAGAAAACATTGGCAGAAGCAGAAGAAGAGAAGGCTAAAGCTGTTAAATGGACTGCTGAAGCACAAGCAGAAGCTCCAAGTGAAATTAATATCCAGGAGAAGATACTTAAACTTCAAAAAGATCAAATTAGTTTAGAGAAGATTGCAGCCGACATTGAAAACAAACGATCTGAAACTGCTAGAAACATTCCAGAAGTAGAACATCTGAAGTCAGAAACAATTTTAAACTTAGCGAAAGCCAGAGAAGCTGGAACTAAGTCAGTAATAAATACAATACAGTAAATTATGCCAAAAACCGATGCACAGTTCCTAGAAGATAGGATTTCCATGACAGGAACAGATGGTTGGTTAGATTTATTGGAAGATATAAAGAATTTACAGAGTAGTATTGCTAATGTAGAGAATATTAATTCTGAAAAAGACCTTTGGGAAATCAAAGGTCAGTTGCGAGTGATAAACTTTATTTTAAGTTTAGAAAATGCAACACACCTAGCGTTGGAAGAACTCCAAGACGGAAATTCAACATAATATAACTTCATAACCCCAAGTGGGCGGAGAACACAATGAGTGAAAGTATAGTAGTAGACGAAGCACCCTTACAAGGTGAGCCAATAACAGAAACACAGGAAGAACAAGTAACACAAGAGGCACAGACGGAGGAAACCTCACAATCTGAACCTGAGATTCCTGAAAAGTATGCTGGTAAATCCATGCAAGATGTTATTAAGATGCAGCAAGAAGCTGAAAGTTTGATGAGTAAACAAGCTGATGAACTAGGGAAGTCTAGGGCATCAGTAAGAGAGAAAGACCAATTACTTACAGCCTTACTTGAGGCACAAAATAAAGCAACTGATACTACTCCACCAGAAGAAACTGTTACACAGGAGGATAACTTCTTTACTGATCCAGTTAGTGCTGTGAATCAAGCAATAGAAAACCACCCAGATGTAATAAAGGCAAGGGAAGAAAGAATGGGAAATGTGCAGAAGCATAATTTGGAGTCTTTAGAAAAGGCTTATCCAAATTGGCAAGAAACCGTTAAAGATTCTTCTTTTCAAAAATTTATTGGTGATAGTGAAACAAGAACTGAAATGTTTCGTAAGGCAGATGCTGAATATAGATCAGATTTGGCTATTGAACTTTTTGATTGGTACTCACAAACAAGAATGTCGAGTGCAACGCAAGAAGCAGTAGCTGAAGAAAAGTCTAAAGTAGAAAAAGCGATGAAACAAACAAGTTCTGAAAGCAGGTCATCAGGAGATTCTGTAGGTGGGAAGAAGGTTTACCGTAGAGCTGATTTAATCAATCTACAGGTAACAGATCCTAACCGATATGCCTCATTAGCTGATGAAATTCAGTCAGCGTATGCGGAGGGTAGGGTTAAATAATAATACTATAAAGGAGAAGTAAAATGGCTTTAGGTTCAAACCAAGTAACGACTTCCGTAGCTAATAACTTCATCCCCGAGTTGTGGAGTGATGAAGTTATAGGTGCGTATAAGTCAAATCTAGTGGTAGCTAATTTAGTTAATAAACTATCACATAAAGGGAAAAAAGGGGATACTATATATATCCCTGTACCAGCAAGAGGTGCAGCAAGTGCAAAAGCAGCAAACACACAAGTAACATTGAGTGCTGCTACTAACACGGCTGTCACAGTATCAATCAATAAGCATTATGAATACTCTAAGCTAATTGAGGATATTGCAGAGGTACAAGCACTAGCAAGTATGCGTAAGTTTTATACTGACGATGCTGGTTATGCTTTAGCAAAACAAGTAGATACTGACCTAGTTACATTATGGGAAGGTTTTCAAGCTGGAACAGTAGGTGGTTCTACTACAGCAGCTTGGGAGAAGGCATACATCGGTTCAACTGGTGCATCTTTCTATACAGGTAACTCATCTAACGCAGCAGACATTACGGATGCTGGAATCAGAGCATTGATTCTTAAACTAGATGATGCGGATGTTCCTATGGACAATCGTGCAATGGTTGTACCACCAATTGCAGCAAATGATATGCTTGGAATCAACAGATTCACAGAGCAACAGTATATTGGTTCTGGCGATGCTATTAAAACTGGCAAGATTGGTATGATTTATGGTTGTGATGTTTACATCTCATCTAACTGTCCTACTACTACTACAGCATCTACTGCAACTGACAGAGTTGGTTGCTTATTCCACAAGGATGCTTTATGCCTTGCGGAACAGGTTGGTGTTCGTAGTCAAACACAGTACAAGCAAGAGTATTTAGGTGATTTGTTCACTTCAGATACTATTTACGGAGTTGCAGAACTACGTGATGATGCTGGTGTTGCGTTTGTAGTTCCAGGAACTTAATAGTTAGTTAGTTAAGTTGTAACCCCTTCTAATCTGAGGGGGTTATTCTGAATTAATTAGGAGTAATCATGCCTTTTTATGATTATGAATGTAAACATGGTCATGTCTTTGAAGAGATGTGTTCTATGTCAGATAGAAATCGAAAGAAAGAATGTCCAGAATGTGGCTCAATGGGTGATGTAATATTGTCAATCAATCAAAATCGCCCTCACTTTGGAAATCAAGATACTCTTTGGAATATGAGAGAACGCAAACGCATAAGCGAAACTGATAAGCACGGCAAATATAAGGATAAATTTAGTGGACATATTTAAAGATACCTGTGAAGAACATACTGGCACAAGTTTAGAGTTAGAACGCTTTAAAGCCAAGATAAGAGAAATCTGGTCAAGGATGCTCGTGGAAACTTATAAATTGAATTATGATTCAGAAGATGAAGATAGTATGTCAGAAGAGGAATACATCGAACATAATGCTCTTAAATTTGCAGATGAACCAGAAGAAGAAACAGAACTAGATTCTCTTATGGATATGCTTGATGGTCTATTAGACCCTAAAGAAGAATTGGATAGTGTTCAATCCGAAGGCAAAGCACCTACCTATAGTGGTGGTGGACTTAAATCAAATAACGAAAAAGGAAAAATAGAGGCAACAGTTTATGAAGTTAATCACAAATCTACAAAAACTCCAAGCGATTCTCGTTCTGGAGTTAAAGGTGGCTCGTATGAGGGTACGCCTAGCGGTAAGATTTCTAAGAAAAAAGATGACCCAGTTATCACAAAGTATTCGCCACTCTTAGAGGAAATTAAAGATGAGCTTAAAGCTTTAGCGGATAGACAAAGAATTGGTAGAAGAAAAATGAGGTTCAGACTCTAATGTCACCAACAAGATTGCATTGGAAGAAAAAGAAACTTCTAACTATATTAGCAAATAGAAGGCAATGGCAAAGAGAGTTTGACCCTGATGAATCTTCTGCTCAAGAAATAGAGATGGAACATTTAAGTGGTTACTATCTTATTACAGAAGCCTCTTCTTCATCATCACCTAACTATATTATTACGGAGTAAACAATGGCAACAACTAAAGTATCGGCATTAACAGAATTAACATCACCAGATGGAGCAGAACAGTTATTAGTTAATGATGGTGGTACAAGTAAACGACTTCTTATAAGCAATCTTCCAGTAGGTTCGCTAGGTGCTAACACAGTAGACTCTGACCAATATGTAGATGGAAGTATTGATAATGTTCACCTTGCAGACGATGCTGTAGGAGTTGCTGAACTATCAGCCACAGGCACAGCGAGTTCCTCAACATTCCTAAGAGGAGATAACTCTTGGGTAACTCCAACAGATACTAATACTACTTACACAGTAGGTGATGGTGGTTTAACACAAATTAATTTTACAAGTGCTGATAATACTAAACTAGACGGTATAGAAGCAAGTGCTGATGTAACTGATGCTACCAATGTAACCGCAGCAGGTGCATTAATGGACAGCGAATTAGCTGGACTTGCAGCAGTCAAAGCAACTACAGGTACATTCCTAACTGCCGACCAAACTAAATTAGATGGAATAGAAACTTCTGCGGATGTAACAGATGCTACAAACGTAACTGCTGCTGGTGCTTTGATGGACTCTGAAGTTACAAATCTTGCTGCTGTTAAAGCGTTTGCTACTTCTGATTATGCTACTGCTGCTCAAGGAACAACTGCTGATGCAGCCTTGCCTAAAGCTGGTGGTACTATGACAGGAACAGCAGTTGCTTCGACTAATACAGACGCAACTAACACAGGTTCAGTAACACTAGACTTTGCTACTAATCAAAACTTTGTACTCACCTTGACAGGTAATGTAACCCTAGCCAATCCTACAACGGAAACAGTAGGACAATCTGGATTCATAGCGTGTATTCAAGATGGTACAGGTTCACGAACATTATCACTTGGTACAGATTATGAAACCGCAGCAGGTGCAGGGATTACCTTAACCTCTACAGCAAGTGCAACCGACTTAGTTCCTTATTTGGTTGTAGCAGCAAACAGAATTTTATTAGGAACACCACAACTGGCTTTCTCATAATATGCCTTTCGGTTCAGAACAATGGATGTACGCCTCTGGGGCAGATTTCACTATAGACCAGAGTCTTAGGTTTGAAGATGGTTCTAGTGCTAATTTAAGTCGGACTCCAGCTAGTGCTGGTAATCGTAAAACTTGGACTATAAGTTTATGGCTTAAAAGAGGTAACACCGCTCTTCCTGAAGGAAATATATTCTCAGCAAATACTGACACGGGTGACAATAGAGGTAGGATAAATATTAACAGTGATGATGTATTTACTTATTATGGTAAAACCGCAGGTGTAATAACCCACTTGACAACAACACAAGTGTTTAGAGATACATCAGCTTGGTGGCATCTTTTAGTTGCTGCCGATACCACACAAGCATCCGCATCAAATAGAATGAAGTTTTATATTAATGGTACTCAAGTGACGGACTTTTCTACAGCAACATACCCAGCATTGAATGTAGATTTAGACATAAATAATAATAGCATACACTCAATAGGAAGTACCGCTAATGTACTGGGTACATATCCTTGGGATGGCTATATGGCAGAGTTTCATCATATAGATGGTACTGCCTTAACCCCATCTTCATTCGGTGAAACAGGTGATTATGGTGAGTGGAAACCTATAGAAGTAAGTGGTTTAACTTATGGTACTAATGGATTCTATCTAAGTTTTGCAGGTGGTGGAGTTATGTCTGCTACTGGTGGAAATTCAACAGCTACCGATGGTGATTATAAAGCAGCAAGTTTTACTGCTGATGGTACATTCACTCCTAGTGCTGATGGCTTTGTTGAATACTTAGTTATTGCAGGTGGTGGCGGAGGTGGTTCTAATTATGGAGGAGGCGGAGGAGCTGGTGGTTATCGTACTGGATATTTACAAGTTACTGCATCAACAGCATATTCAATTACTGTAGGTGCTGGTGGTGCTGGTGGTGCTGGTTCTTCTAACTCAGGCGCTGATGGTAATAATTCAATATTCTCCACCATAACATCAGACGGTGGTGGCGGAGGTGGTGCTGCCGGAACCGCTGGTAGAGCAGGTGGTTCTGGAGGTGGTGCAGGCACGGGCGTTAATCCTTGGGCTGGAGGTACTGCTACAACTGGACAAGGTAATGCTGGCGGTTATTCTAATGCAAACGGTGGTGCAGCAGGTGGCGGTGGTGCAGGTGCTGTAGGAGCAAACCATACATCTAATGATGTCGGTAGGAATGGCGGTGCTGGGTTATCTTCATCAATAACTGGTTCAGCAGTTACACGAGCTGGAGGTGGCGGTGGTGGTGGTTACGGGTCTAGAGGTATTGGCGGTAGCGGTGGTGGTGGCACTTCAGGGTCTATAAGTCCAGCAAATACACCAACAGTAGGAACTGCAAATACTGGCGGTGGTGGTGCTGGAAGTGGTAATTATGGTAGTGCTGGTAGTAATGGTGGTTCAGGTATTGTTATTTTACGATACAAGTTTCAATAGGGGAATTATATGAGTAATGAATTAGGATTAGATAGGTCAGGAAATAATAACAACTGGACTGTTAATAATATGACATTAGCAGCAGACCAGATGCTTGATAGTCCTACGAATAACTTTTGCACGCTTAATGCTTTACATCACGATTCTGACCATAATGCAGTTCCTAATGCTACATACTACGAAGGCAATTTAAAAATAAGCACTACTGCTCAGGCTGGTGGTGCATCATCTAACTTTTTTGGAACTATGGGAGTAACTTCTGGTAAATGGTACTGGGAGGCTATTAGAACAGGAGGTAATGTTGCTGGTGCTGTTGGTTTTTCAGATTATAACGGTGTAGACCAGCGGGTATATTATGGCGGTAATGGATATGCATATACTTATTCTAGTAGTGCTTCCTATGGAGCGTCTTGGACTACTGGAGATATTATTGGTATAGCTTTTGATGCAGATACTCAAGCATTAACATTTTATAAAAATGGTTCAACTCAAGGAACAATTTCTAGTGCTGTAGGTTCTGGTAAAACTTATTTTCCAATGGGGTGGGATGGTTCTGGTAGTTTGTATTCTATTTTTATAACTAACTTTGGACAAGACTCAAGTTTTGCTGGTACTGAAACAGCACAAGGCAATCAAGATTCTAATGGTATAGGTGATTTCTATTACACTCCGCCTACTGGCTTCTTAGCATTATGTACATCTAACCTACCAGCAGTAGCTGTTACACCTAGTGAGCATTTTAATACTGTGCTTTATACTGGTGATGGTAATACAACACAAGATATAACTGGTGTTGGATTCCAACCAGATTTTTTATGGGTTAAAAGAAGAAGTAGTCCAAGCTATAGTCATAATAATCACGATGTGGTAAGAGGAATAACTAATCGTTTACGGGCAGATAATACTGATGCAGAAGCCGCAGATGGTGCTTCTAGTGGATATGTAAGGGCTGTTTTATCAGATGGATTTACTATAGGTAATAACTCCCACACAAATGAAAATGCTAAATCCTACGTAACTTGGAACTGGAAAGCAAACGGTAGTGGCTCATCTAATACTGATGGCTCTATAACTTCTACAGTTAGTGCTAATGTAGATGCTGGGTTTAGTATTGTTAGTTATACAGGTACAGGAAGTGCTGGAACTATAGGACACGGATTAAGTTCTGCTCCAGAAATGATAATAGTTAAAAGTAGGTCATTTGCAGACAACTGGGAAGTTTATCACGAAGGATTAAACGCAGATGCTCACGATTATTTAATAAGATTAAATTCAAGCGCTGCTAGTGCAACTGTTGGAGATTTTTGGAACACCAGTTCATATCCAACTAATTCTCTTTTTGGTATTTCAGTATATGACCAGTTAGCAAAAAATAATGAAACTTTTATAGCCTACTGTTTCCACTCTGTAGATGGCTACTCTAAGGTCGGTTCATATACTGGTAATGGTAATGCTGATGGTACATTTATTTACACAGGATTTAAACCAGCGTTTTTAATGGTTAAGGCTACACACACTACAACATCTTGGATTATTGTAGACAACAAAAGAAATACAAGCAATCCAATGAAATCTGCTGTATATCCAAATAACTCAAATGCAGAAGAAGATTGGACTTCACCACCATTTGATTTTACTTCTAATGGTTTTAAAACAAGATATGCACACGGATTAATAAATGGTAGTGGTGGGCATTACATTTACATCGCATTTGCAGAAACACCTTTTAAATATAGTAACGCGAGATAACAGGAGATAAAAAATATGTGGTACTTTAATTCACAAACAATCAAGACACCAAAGACAATGGTGATAAGTGGCATCACACATCCTAGACAAATCTTTAGAGATAGTGCGATGCTAACCTCACTAGGAATAAAGTCCTATAGGGAAGTAACACCAGATAGTAGATACTACTGGGATGGTGCTTATACTGTAGATGCTAGTGGTGATGAAGTTGTGGGTACTTATGCTGGAACTGCTAGAGATGTAGGTACGCTTAAAGCCAATATGTTATCAAAGGCTAACTCAGCAGCAGCCAGTAGACACGCTACTATAGATTGGTATTGGTCTAGGGCAGATAAAGGTGGTACAGCAGTACCTTCTGATATTGCTACTTATGCTACAGCTTTGTATAGTGAACACGAAACAATCAAGACAGCAATTAATGCTATATCAGATTTAGCTGGAGTAATGGCTTACGAGAATAAACCTCACACAGAAACAAGAAAGACAGCTACTTATAATGAAGATGGTGAGTTTGTAGCTTATGTAGGAACTGAAACAAGCACCAGACATATTGATATGTGTACACATTATTCAGCTAATCCTACAGATGAAGTAGACCCAGCATTTGTGAGTTTAGTGGCTGACTAATGAGCGATAGATTACGCAACAATTTAGTTGCAGGGTTGATAGTTGCAATACTCTGGATTACATTAGTAATTCCTACAGTTGTAAGAGCAGCAGACCCAATAGTAACTCAAAGCACAAGCAACAGTACAGTTACAAGTAATACAACTTCTAAGTCTACTGTAAGAACTAATCCACCTAGTGCTATTAGTCCAAGTATAAATGCAAGTAATTCAGATTTATGTATGGTAGGAGTTAGTGGAGCAGTACAGACACAGATATTAGGTATAAGTACAGGACAGGCTTACACAGATGAGAACTGTATGAGATTGAAGAACTCTAAAGTATTATATGATATGGGTATGAAGGTCGCAGCAGTTGCCTTGATGTGCCAAACGAGGTCGGTATATGACGCAATGAAATTTGCAGGAACACCCTGCCCGATTTATTCGCCCACTACTGGTGAGGGGTTAATAGGAACAGAGGCTACAGCAGAATGGAAATTGAATCCTAAGAAGATTCCAGAGAAACATAAGACAGCCAATATGGATAGAGGAGTATTTCTTGAGAAACTTGTTAACGGTATTATTAGCGTTGTTCTTCTCGCTTTACTCGTGGGCTGACCCAGAGGTAATTGAGCATCAGATTTCAGATGACGGATGGGTTGAAGTACCTCTTGACTTTACCTTTCCTTTTTATGGAAATAGTTATGTTACTAGCTTTATGTTTAGTAATGGGGTTGTGGGGTTTCTTGACCCTCTTGATGTTGCTGGGAGTGGTATTGTATATGATGGGTTGTGTTGTGATGGACAGAATTTAAGTTCGTTTACAGGTGTAAGATTCAATTACACCATAATGCCTTGGAATACAGATTTAATAGATATAGGTGTTGGTAGATTTTATACACAAGGTGATTCCACATTCCAAAAATATATGTGGGAAGATTTATCAGAATACTACCTACCCAATACAAGAAATACATTTGACCTAACAATATACCCAATGGGTAACATAGCTGTAAACTATGAAGAGGTACAAATAAATAACCACGCTATTACAGTAGGTGTTGTTGGAGATTTAAGTGCTGGTGAGTATGAGCAGTGGTTCTATAACCACCCAACTAGTGGAGCAGTATTCTGGGACAGTCAAGAAGATGACCCAGTAGAGATAGCAGGAGGAGAGAGTATATGCAGTGTAGTTCCAGACAGCCACATAAGTTGTTTATACTACCCTCAAGTCTATGCTGATAATGTGTACAATCAACAGTGTGACCTTGACCCTTTGTATGATTACGGATGTGATGGTTGGGATGATGCTTACATAGAAGAATATGTTGAGGAAGATATACCAGAAGTTTGGGAAAATGATGAGGAAGATGTTGAATCAATATTCCTCTTGGAAGAGCCAGAGGTTTTTGAAGTAATTGAAATAGAACCTTTAGAAGATTTTACATTAATGGCTACTGTATTTGAAGAAGCTATACCAGAGATGGAAGATTTATTCCAAGAGATGAGTCAAGAGGAATTAATAGAAGAACTTGAAGCAGAACTAGAAGAATTTTTTGAACCTCTACCAGAACCTACGGAAGAAATGCTGGAAGAGCCTATTGAGGAACTAGATGAGCCAGAGCCAGAAGAAGACACCTTACAAGAAGAACAAACAGAAGAAGAGCAGGAACAAGAAGAAGTAATTGAAGAAGAATCAGAAGAGGAAGAGACTGAAGAAGTTGAGGAAGAAGTTGAGGAGGAAAGAGAAGAGCCTGAACCAGAGCCTGAAGTAGAAGCTGTAAAAGAAGAGCCTAAAGTAGTAGAGAAGAAAAAGAAGGCTAGTAAGCGAGATAAGATGAGAGAGATTATTAGTAAGAAACTCCAGAGTCTTGCGGTAGAGATGGGTGAGGCTGCTTCACTTGAAGAGCA
>Ga0209041_1000281_pt1 | contig 40108 bp, 37 predicted proteins | sample SaaInlV_100m_DNA_4_FD_184647 | JGI IMG/M metagenome (GOLD analysis project Ga0209041, IMG submission 184647) | Marine microbial communities from expanding oxygen minimum zones in the Saanich Inlet - SI037_S2LV_100m_DNA (SPAdes) (version 2) | ecosystem: Environmental > Aquatic > Marine >... | reverse complement strand
TATCCACCCGTAAATAAATGATCATATTTCTCCAGCAATCCAGGCATCCCTTGATCAACGGATATAAATACAACCAAACGCGGTTGGCTTTGCAACGTTGAACATCCTATAAATATAAATACGATTGCGATCGGCACGAATAACCAATTTCTCATTTTACCCTCAAAAATCTTCTTTTACCAACTTTAATAACAACTTCTTTTCTTTTAAATAACATGTGATTCATGTCAGATATTTTTTCGCCTTCGACTCGAACTGCACCTTGCTTAAGCATTCGCCGTGCATCACCTTTACTTTTCGTTAATCCTTCTGCCGTAATAATCTCGATTAAAAGTTCGTCTTCTTTTAATACCACCTCATCCATTTCATCCGGGATGTCTTTATTTACAACCACGCGGTCAAAATATTGTTCTGCCGATAGAGCAGCGTCGTTTCCATGATATAATGCAACGATGGCTCTAGCCAATTCCCTCTTTATATCACGAGGATTTATGGATGGGTCCTCCAATTGTTGATGCACTTTTAATACTGTCTCAGTATCTGCATCGGCTGCCAATATAAAATATTTTTCAATCATTTCATCAGAAATAGACATGGATTTTCCATACATATCTTCGGGAGAATCTGTGAGGCCAATATCATTCCCATAAGATTTCGACATTTTTTCCACGCCGTCAGTCCCCTCTAATAATGGCAATGTAATAATTGCTTGAGGTGCTTGATTGTATTCGCGCTGGAGGTCACGTCCCACCAATAAATTGAATTTCTGATCAGTCCCACCCAATTCAACATCCGCTTTTAATTCAACCGAATCCATCCCTTGCGCCAACGGATACATAAATTCATGGATGGAAATTGGAATTTCAGATTGGTAACGCTTAGTAAAATCATCCCGTTCTAACATTCGCGCTACTGTATAATGGCTGGAGAGTCTAATCACATCACTAAAAAGCATTTTATTCAGCCAAGTAGAATTATAAACGATTTTTATTGATTCACTATCAAGGATATGACCAGCTTGTTCGATATAGGATTCAGCGTTTGCTTTTGCTTCTTCTAAAGTGAGTTGTGGCCGTGTTTTATTTCGCCCGGAAGGATCGCCTATCATAGCCGTAAAGTCACCAATGACTAAAATCGCTTGATGACCCAAATCCTGGAAATGTCGCAATTTCCGAAGAACAACGCCATGACCAACATGAAGATCTGGACGACTGGGGTCACAGCCCAACTTTATGTTTAAGGGCGTACCGGAAACCTTCGATTTTTCTAATTTTTTCTTGAGTTCTTCTTTGGGAATAATTTCTTCAGCACCTCGGCTGATGAGTTCCCATTGTTTATCTATACTTAAAAATGTCATTATCTATTCCGTAATTCTCTTTGAGTGTCCCTTTTAATATCGCGTTCACGAATTGAAGCTTTTTTATCATATGTCTTTTTACCTTTTGCAATTCCAACCTCCAGCTTAGCCCATCCTTTAGTATTGAAATAGATTTGCAATGGAACCGCCGTTAATCCTTTTTGATCCAAAGACAATTTAATTTTATCAATCTCACGTTTATGAAGTAATAGTCGTCGATCTCTTACTGCTTCAGGCCCTTCGAAACCAGTGTGAGAATAAGGGCTTATATGTACACCAACAATCCATGCCTGTCCTTTCCGGATCACGACATAAGCTTCTTTTAAATTGGCATTACCTTCCCTGAGGCTTTTGACCTCACTTCCCAATAATTCAATACCGGCTTCGAATTTATCCAATATATGATATTCGTGGTAGGCTTTGCGATTGGTGGCGGCAATCTGTTTATTCATAGGCAAATTTCTGACGGCAAAAATACGGAATTAGCCTTTGTCTATACAAGTTTATTCCTTGCCGAATCTATATCCAAAAATGTAATTTTAAAGTACTGTTTTATGCCCGGGTGGCGGAATTGGTAGACGCGCACGGTTCAGGTCCGTGTGTCTTAACAGACGTGCTGGTTCGATTCCAGTCTCGGGCACAGCTATGTATTATACCTATGTACTTCGATCAATCGATGGAAAGCACCGATATGTTGGCCATTGTAAAAATCTTAAATCGCGTTTGAATCAACATAATTCAAGGAATGTGAAAGCTACCAAAGCATCTCGTCCTTGGAAAATTATCCATTCTGAAAAGTTTAAAATCCGAGAAGAAGCTATAACAAGAGAACGATATTTAAAATCTGGGGTTGGGCGTGAATGGATGGATGGAATGAATTTATGAATTGCTGGTTCCCTGCCTGCCGGCAGGCAGGGATTCCAGTCTCGGGCACAATAAAAATGCATTTTACTTACATCATCAAATCTGAAGATGGTAAACATCGATATGTTGGCCATTGCAAAAACCTAAAATCACAACTGAATCAACATAATTCGCGTAATGTAAAAGCAACTCGCGATAATCGGCCATGGCAAATAATTCATTCGGAAAAATTTAAATCTGAAAAAGATGCCATTTTTCGGGAACGGTTTTTCAGATCCACCGAAGGACAGAAATGGCTCCTCGAGCGCGGATATTAAAAGAGTTCGTATTTGCCTTTTTTATTCTGTTTTAAAATGTAATTAATCTTTTTTTCTACAGCTTTTATCTCTTTTGCTGTTAATCCTAGTTGAATCACATTTCCCTCTTGGCGAACACCTTTATTCGGGTTAATATTTTTTGTTGGATCAACAGATTTTATGTCACCATCAGCAAATTCAAATTGGGCAATAACACCCATCTTTTCGTGAAGTTGTTCAGAAGTAAGTGAACTTAATCGATCGATTGTTTTCTTAGGTAAGCGTTTCACCCGGATGTATTTCCATTTGGCGCCACGATTGCTTTTTGGACTACTAAACGTCACACCATTATCGACCGTAAATACGCGGGGATTTTTCTCATCGGTAGATGTAAGCAGGTTCCCTTCGTTGCTATCTTGGTGATTAATGATATAGGTCATGATATTCGTGTTGGCAAAATGTTTTGCATAAAGAGAATCACTATTAAATTTTTTCTTGTTATATACTTCCCCACCAACCGTCACCTCATTTAGCCAGTATTGAATCATGACCAATACAATATCAGGATTATTAAATGTAGGGCCCGCATCAGCTTCAATCGCTTTATAATCTTCTAAGGTATAACATCTTGCCAAGGTAGGCGGCACAACAAAATCACTTTCATCCAAGAATAATTTTTGCAATTCGTACGCTGCAATTTCGAATCGTGGTGCATTGTTAAATGTATGTCCACCCCTTAATGCCCTTCGCCATTTAATTTGAAGATCCTTGCGATCTGGGTATCGTAAAATAACGCGTTTACCTATATCTCCTTCAAAACGCAAGTCTCTGAAACGAAATATTTCAAAATCATCGTGTTTTAATTTTTTTTCGATTTCCGCCACAGGAAATGAAATATTAGAATCCTGGGCAACTAATAATCCGCCCAAAATACACAAATGAATAATAATTGATTTAGTAAGCGTTGTCTGTTTCATTGGAATCTCTCCTTCGTCATGAAATTTTATCCCTACTGAATTTAATGGAATGTTCACTTTGTAAAAAGGTGAAATTTCTGAAAGTCCACCCGTAATTTACATGATGAAAATTTTACTTTTAGAGCCTTACTTTACAGGATCACACAAATCTTGGGCTTTAGGCTTTCAACTACAAAGCCACCATCAAATTGAAATCTTATCTATGAAGGGTCAATTTTGGAAATGGCGTATGCATGGCGGCGCCGTAACAATGGCCAATCAATTTAATGAATCAGATTTAAAACCCGATCTCATTATGGCAACGGATATGTTAGACTTCACCACCTTCCTAAGTTTGACTCGAAAAAAGTCGTCAGAAATCCCAACGGCCATTTATTTTCATGAAAATCAATTATCCTACCCTTGGTCACCATCCGATCGAGATGTTCAAGGAAATCAAAAAAAACATTACGGATTTATCAACTACACATCTGCTTTTGCGTCTGACCACGTCCTCTTTAATTCAAAGTATCATCAAGATGCATTTATTTTTGAAGTTAAAAAACTATTAACGAACTTCCCTGATCATAATGAATTGGAAACTGTTAAACAAATTGAAGCAAAAAGTACAGTCCTTCATCTCGGGCTTGATTTAAGTCGATTTGATATTTCTCGAACTACCAATAATGGACCGCCACTCATCCTTTGGAACCACCGTTGGGAATATGATAAAAACCCTGAAACATTTTTTAAAACATTATACCGATTGGATAGCGATGGCATTGATTTTCGACTGGCAGTCTTGGGAGAAAATTTCAAAACAACACCATCCATTTTTGATGAAGCAAAAATTAAATTAAGTGATAAAATTGTTCATTTTGGTTACAGTGAATCATCCGATGATTATGCCAAATGGCTCTGGAAAGCGGATATTATTCCCGTCACTAACAATCAGGATTTCTTTGGCATTAGCATTATGGAAGCAGTCTACTGTAATACCTATCCACTCTTGCCGGATAGATTGACATACCGAGAATTACTCCCAAAGAAATTTCATGTAAACCATATTTATAAAAATGAAATCGACCTTTATGAAAAACTGAAATCGGCAATTGCAAATATTTCTGAAGTTAGAAAATTGAGATTTTCCTTAATAGCAAAAAAATATGATTGGTCAAATATGGCCTCCATTTATGACGAGTTATTCTCGTCCTTTATAAGTTAATTCTTAAATAATTCCGGAAATTTCCGGAGAGCAGTGGTTACTTTTTCAAAAGCATCAATAATATCCCTAATGTCCTGGGCATCGCCAAGCAAATGATTCTGCTTTAACCACACCGCTTCTTCATCGGCTAATCGTTCAGTCACTGACATCTGTAAAGCGCCATAATCATATCCTTTTAACCAAGGATATTCATTCGCATCAGTCACGAATAACTTTTCGCGGTAAAGCGGCGTATATCCCATATATGTATAAACCCCTTCCGCTTGCATGGCTTTAAAGAATTTTTCCCGAGGAATACCATGAAATGCATTTGAATCGTATCGAGTTAAGTAAATATGGTTGGATTCCCGTGTGGTACCATCATATTTACCATTCAACGAAATCCCCTCTATCTGCCCAATAGCATTATCAAGCTTCTGACGGTTCATATCTCTGAGTTTCATATCAATTTTAATAGAATCAATCTGAGGAATGAGCATGCTGGTCGCCATGGCATTCAGACGAAAATTGCCACCAAGAAATGAATGTTCATAAAATTCTCCACCCTTCGTTCTACCACAATTATGATAGGAAAAACATTTTTCATAAAAGGCTTCATTATTGGAAACAATGGCGCCCCCCTCTCCTGCAGACATATTTTTTGAAGTTTGAAAACTGAAAATGCCACCGAGACCTAATGCACCAACTTTTGCGCTATTCCATTCAGCTCCGTGGGCTTGGGCTGCATCCTCAAGAATTGGTATACCATGTTTTTTCCCTATCGCTAAAATTGCATCCATGTTAGCAGGATTACCCGAAATATGTACCGGCATGATTGCCTTTGTTTTTTCAGTAACGGCCGCTTCAATCAGATTTGCATCAATGTTAAAAGTATTGGGATCAATATCCACAAATACGGGTACGGCATTTGCCATAAGTACTGCAGATGCAGTTGCTATAAAAGTATAGGGTGGAACAATCACCTCATCTCCCGCTTTAACACCGGCGGCTTTGAGTAATACCCATAGAGCAGTCGTACCGGAACTGGTGCTGATACAATATTTCGCATCGTGAAATTCGGCAAATTTTTCTTCAAATCGACTAATAGCCGAACTGCCGACCCCCCATCCTTCATTTTCTAACGTAGCTATAATGGCGTCTTTCAACTCAGAAGTCGGTCTTGGCCATTCTGGGAATGGTTTCCTACGAATCGGATTGCCACCGTGGATTGCAAGTTTTGTCATTGTACTGTTTATATTTCCTTAATTCTTGAAGATGAATATTACTGAATTATTGAAATGCAGACCAATCAACCAATTGAATCTGCCTTTAATTCATAGTCATTTGCCATTTGTACACACCGCAATGTCAATTAGACAGCCATTTATGAATTATCGGCAATACAATTAGTGTGGCACGAACATTGTGAATTTTAGGATGAATATTTTTTAAACTAAATAAACAAAAGGAGTCTACGATGACTTTAGTAAAATGGAACCCAACTCGCTCTCTAACCACCGATTTCGATCGTATGCTGGATGGCATCTTTAATGATGGCTGGAATACAACCCCAACCGTTCGGAGAAATTCACTTCCTGTTGATATTAGCGAAAATGAAAAGGCATTTATCCTAAATGCAGATTTCCCAGGGTTTGAGAAAAAGGATGTAATCCTTTCAGTTGAAGATGGCGTTTTAACATTAAGAGCAAATCGTGAATCGGATAATGAAACTAGTGAAAACTCATTTCGAATTCGCGAAAGACGCTCCGGTTCATTCAGCAGAAGCTTCTCATTACCAGAAAATGTTATAACTGAAAACATCAATGCCAAATTCAAGAATGGTACATTGACAGTTTCAATTCCAAAAGCAGAAGAAGTCAAACCGGATATACGTCAAATTAAGATCGGTTAAATATCGGGTCGTAGGGGACGCGATTATGCGTCCCCTATTTTTTTATACGAGGTCAACCAATCCTTGAAGGATTCGTTTAGCCGAATCTGCATTCAGGGGTTTGTGGTTTGAAACCGAAATAGTCCTTGCCAAAACATTGGTGCCCAAATGTTCTAATTGACTACGAAAGCTGCTTAAAAACCGCCCACCGGGACCACCACTATGGGTACAGATTAATGCGAATTTTCCATTAAACCCGTCGCGCCACCCATCTGTTGTTACAGATATCCACGACAACGCATTGGAAAGAATAGGTGCAACGCCGCCATTATATTCAGGGGAGCAAAATACAAATCCATTTGATTCTTTGAATTTTTCTGATAGTGCATCGATCTTTTCTGTGGGGCCTGATTTTTTCGGAGTATATAGTGGCAGATCAACATCTTCCAGATTCAACATTTCACTTTCAGCACCCATTTCATCTAATAAAATTTTGAGATCTTTTGCCAAAGACAAATTATTCTGAGAGGTTGCCGATATAATTATAATCTTCCCCATCAGACCACAACTCCACCATCAACATTTAATACAGTGCCACTAATATAGGATGCTTCATCACTGGCCAAAAAACAATATGCATTTGCAACATCTTCTGGTTCTCCCCACCGTTTGACCGGCACCTTATCTCCCATCATTTTAATGATATTCTCCGGCATTTGGGCCGTCATATCAGTTTTAATAAATCCCGGCGCCACAGCATTCACTCGAATGCCATCTTTGCCCAATTCGCGAGCCCATACTTTTGTCATTCCAATTACGCCCGCTTTGGTGGCCACATAATTTGTTTGACCAAAATTTCCATAATGTCCCACAACCGATGACGCATTCAAAATTACACCACTGCCCTGCTCTTTCATGATTGTTGCCACTGCGCGAGAGCAAAGATAAACGCCCTTCAAATTAACCTCAATCACACGATCAAACTGTTCTTCTTCCATTTTAACCAATGTGCTATCCATGAGAATACCAGCATTATTCACCAGCACATCCACACGGCCATAAACATCCATGGTGGATTGAATTAACGCATCCACGCTTCCTTTATCCGCTACATTAGTTTTGACAAATAATCCTCCAACAGCATCAGCAGTTGATTGCCCAGATTCTTCATCAAATTCGGCAATAACAATCTTGGCGCCTTCTTCCGCAAATTTGATTGCAGTGGTTTTTCCGATCCCCCGGCCGCCGCCAGTGATAATACAAATCTTTCCATCCAGTAAGTTCATTGATATAACTCCAGTCTAATTACATTAATTTCTAGGCTACGAAATTACTTGTTGAAAATGATTTAAAGAAAGCAATCCCATGATTTTAGAAAATATTTTAGGTGCCATTGGAAATACTCCAATTGTTAAACTGAATTCTGTCGGCAAAGAATTAAATTGTGATTTATATGCCAAGTGTGAATTTTTTAATGCAGGCGGATCTTTAAAAGATCGTATCGGCCGCCGTATGGTTGAAAATGCAGAAAAATCCGGACGCATTAAACCTGGCGACACGCTAATTGAGCCAACTTCAGGAAATACAGGAATTGGTCTCGCACTCGCGGCAGCGGTGAAGGGATATCGCATGATTATCGTTATGCCTGAAAAAATGAGTATGGAAAAGGAATATACTCTTAAAGCGCTTGGCGCAGAAGTGGTACGCACACCGACCGAAGCAGCTCATGATGATCCGGAAGGATTGATTGAAGTGGCCAAACGAATGCAACAGGAAATCCCCAATTCACACATTTTAGATCAATATGAAAATTCCGATAATCCTGATGCCCATTATGATGGAACTGCGGAAGAAATATGGAATGATTTCGGCGCCGACTTGGATATGGCTGTCATCGGTGTGGGTACTGGCGGAACTATCACGGGAATTGCAAAAAAACTAAAAGAAAAGAATCCCAATATCCAAATTGTTGGCGCCGACCCATTTGGTTCAATTCTCGGTGGCGGCGATGAAATATTCCCTTACCACGTAGAAGGAATTGGATACGACTTTTTCCCCGATGTGCTGGACAATTCGTTCGTGGATCAATATGTAAAAATCAATGATCAAAATTCATTTGATGTGGCACGACGATTAATCAAGGAAGAAGGATTGCTTTGCGGCGGCTCCAGCGGCACGGTGGTTTGGGCAGCACTCCAAGCAGCACAATCATTAGACGCAGGACAAAAATGCCTCTGCATACTCGCTGATGGTATACGTAATTATTTAGGCAAATTTGTTTCGGATGACTGGATGAAAGAAAATGGATTTACTGTTTGATTGATTCTGAAAAGATCATGACCCTCCACCCCGATCCAATCAAAAAAGGGGTGAATATATCTAAGGTAAAATATTATTAAATGAAGTCGGCCATTATTAAATCAATTGAATCGGCCGGTGAAATTACATATTGAAGCACGGTAATTGGTTGAACGATTTCCCAATAAAAAACCGCAATATTAACATGTGGTGCAGTAAACAAAGTTTGGTGTTAACTACTTATTTTTTTTCGCCAATTCAATAATCGCCTCCGCGATTAATACAGGAAACCCCAATCGTTCTTTCAATTCTTCCGGTTTTAGTCCAGCAATCGTTTTTACATCTTTATATTCCGACAATATTTTTTTCACCCGTTTTTCTCCCATTCCCGGTATCTCATGAAAAATGGATTTGGTGACTGAATCGGTTCGTTTTTGTTTTTGATACGTAATGGCAAAACGATGTGCTTCATCCCGAATTCGTCGTAATAAGATTAATCCCGGCGATTGCTTATGTATTGATTGGGCTTCAGACTGCCCCGGCACAAAAACTTCTTCTAATCGTTTTGCCAAACCGACAATAGGCAAATAATCCAAACCCAATTCTCGTAGCGCTGAGACAGCCATGCTCAACTGTCCTTTTCCCCCATCAATGAGAATTAAATCTGGAAGTCCTTTTCCTTCCTCTTTTATTCGTTTATAGCGGCGAAATACAATTTCTCGCATAGATGCATAATCATCAATTCCCATTACAGTCTTTACCTTGAATTTTCGATATTCCGATTTTCTCGGTTTCCCATCAATAAAACACACCATGGATGCTACCGTATTTGTACCGCCCAAATGAGAAATGTCAAATCCTTCAATTCGTCGCGGCGGTACTTTCATTTGCAAATCATCCTGGAGTTGACTGAGCATTTTCGGCACAAGTTCTCGGCGTTTTTTCCTGTTAATCATCCACTCGCCTAATAGTAATTTTGCATTTTGATAGGCCAATCGAACTTCTTTTGATTTTTCACCTTTTTGTGGCACAGTCAAATGAATGGCGCCATTTCGCTTTTCTTTCAACCATTTAATTAATTGAACCGAATTTTCAGCTTCAGTCGGTAATGATATTTCTTTAGGGATAAAATCCGATTCCAAATAAAAACGCGTAATAATGGTTTCCATCATAATAGCATCAGATTCATCTAAATTTCGAAGCGATATCTTTTCACGACTGGTAATGCGTCCATTGCGAATACGGACAATAACGGCAATACCGTAATCTTCTTCTTTGGCCAAAGCGAAAACATCTCTATCCTCAAAATCCGCCGTTACTTTGCGCTGCCGATCTTTAAATCGTCCAATGGCATGAAGTTGATCTCGGTACATACCCGCATCTTCAAAGCGCATTTCACCAGACGCATTGTCCATTTGCGTCTTGATATATACTTCCGTTTCCTTGGTCCTCCCCTGCAAAAACTGAATCACCTGTTTGATCATATCATTATAATCTTTTTCAGACACCATTCCTTCGCATGGCCCTTGACATTTTTTAATGTGATAATCTAGGCAAAGGCTCACCTTTTGTGCAGTGATTGATTCGTCATTTATCATGTAATCACAACTACGGACGGGAAATATCTTATGAACAGCCTTCAAAGACCGGCGCAAATGCATGACATCAGTATAAGGACCAAAATATTTTGACCCATCACGAACAATATTTCTAGTAATAAAAACCCTTGGGTATGGCTCCTTTGTAATTCGGATATAAGGAAAAGACTTATCATCTTTCAAACTCACATTATAATGAGGTTGATGCTGTTTAATGAGGTTCGCTTCCGTCAGGAGCGCCTCCACTTCGCTTCTCACCACCAGCCATTCCACATCGGCAATTCTTTTTATCATAGTTATATTTTTGGCCGATTGATATTTACTCTGCTGAAAATAAGACCGCACCCTATTACGAAGATTCTTAGCCTTCCCGATGTAAATAATGCCTCCTTCTTCATTCTTGAAAAAGTAAACACCCGGTTTAGACGGTACTTGCTGTATCCTGTTTTTGTTGATTAAGTTCATATAAGCGGTATATAGCTTAAAGGAATTTATCTATGAAAAATGAAATTAAATCATTTCCCATTTTATTTATCACCATTTTGGCATGTGGGATATTTTTATACGGTTGTACGGGCACGATACCTAAAAAGAATTCTAAAGATAATAATTATAACAATTCCGTTCAATCACCTAATCTGACATTATCCCAAGACGGCGCTTGGTGTTGGTATCAAGACCCACGAGCAGTTTATATTAATGGCCATCATGAAAAAACCTATGCCCAATGGATGACCAGTGACGGCACGCTTCAAATTGGTTCTTATGATCACAAAACGCAAGAAACCATAACCCATACGCTTAAAACAAATTGGGATTCGGATGATCATAATGTTGGGTCAATTCTCGTTCTTCCCGACAACCGATTGATGGTATTTTATGCACGACACGGCAAAGTTGGTCTGCACTGCCGTACATCAGTAAATCCTGAAGATATTACCCAATGGGAAGATGAAGTAACCATTTCAAATACAAATAATATCTCCTATAATCACCCCGTCTATTTAAGTGATGAAAAATTATATTATGTATTTTGGCGCGGCCCCAGTTGGAAGCCCACTTTTTCTACCTCCAAAGACGGAAAGATTTGGAGCGAGCCTAAAATTTTAATTCAAGAAGCAGGCCGTGAAGCCAAAACGATTCGCCCCTATTTAAAAGTTGTTTCGGATGGAAAATCATCTATCCACTTTACCTTTACCAACGGTCATCCACGGAATGAACCACTTAATTCAGTCTATTATATGAAATATGAAAATGGAAAGTTCTTCACCGCAAACGGGAAGCAAATTGGACTAATGGAAAACCTCCCTGTAAGTCATGCCAATAGTGATATAGTATATAACGGAAAACTAACCGGCATCCGTGCTTGGGTTTGGGATATTGCATTGGATGAAGATGGAAATCCGGTCATCGCATATACCCGTTTGCCATCCGAAACGGATCATCGTTATGCCTACGCCCGATGGACGGGAAAGTTCTGGCTTGATGTGGAGATTACGCCCGGTGGTCGCTGGTTTCCCGAAACTCCGGATGGAAAAAATGAGTTTGAATCTCATTATTCAGGAGGCATATCTTTAGTCCAATCTGATCCATCCTCAGTATATCTCTCCCGTATGGTGGATGGTCAGTTTGAAATTGAAAAATGGACGACCGTTGACAATGGTGCCTCATGGTCTTTCCTGTCAATCACTAAAAAATCAACGCAATTAAATGCACGTCCCGTTTCTCCCCGTGGCTATAATGGAAAAAATGATTATGTTTTGTGGATGACCGGGAATTATATCCATTACACCAATTACCAAACAAAAATCAAAATGCATCTTCAACAGTAAAAGTCCAATATATTTCTATTTTTTAATCCAACTTTGTTAATTTGAAATGGCAATACAAAAGCCTTAAATTCCCGACCCCATTTCCGGCTAAATATTTTCTATTGATTGAATCATAAATCCGGGTGGCTTTTAAACATTACAGTAAAATCCCGGAGAATTATTTTGATCTCAACCGCAAACATTTCTATCCAATTTGGTGCCAAACCTCTTTTTGAACATATATCTGTTACTTTTGGCAAAGGAAATAGATACGGCCTAATCGGCGCAAACGGCTCCGGAAAATCTACCTTAATGAAAATTCTATCTGGAGAAGAGGATCCCACTACCGGTGTTGTCACGATTGATAAAAATGACCGAATGGCTAAATTAGGCCAGGATCAGTTTGCCTACGAAGAAATGACTGTCATCGATTGTGTCATTATGGGACATGCCGAATTATGGAAAATCAAGCAGGAGCGTGAACGTATTTATGCTCTTCCCAATATGAGTGAAGAGGAAGCTATGAAAGTTGGCGATCTTGAAATGGAGTTTTCTGAGTTAGATGGCTATACCGCTGAATCCCGTGCCGGCGATTTATTATTAGGTGTAGGTATTCCATTGGAACAACATGAAGGATTAATGAGCGCTATTGCCCCCGGTTGGAAATTGCGAGTTTTGCTGGCCCAAGCACTATTTGCAGATCCTGATATTTTACTACTAGATGAGCCTACCAATAATCTGGATATCAATACAATTCGTTGGTTAGAAAATATTTTAACACGGCGAAATAGTACTATGATTATTGTTTCTCATGATCGTCATTTCCTCAACAGTGTTTGTACACACATGGCCGATTTGGATTATGGTGAACTTCGTCTTTACCCAGGAAATTATGACGACTTTATGACTGCCGCTACTCAAGCACGGCAACAGTTAATAGACGATAACGCAAAGAAAAAAGCGCAAATCGCTGAATTGCAAGCCTTTGTAAAACGCTTCTCAGCCAATGCATCAAAGGCAAAACAAGCTACCTCCCGAGCTAATCAAATTACCAAAATCAAACTAGATGATATTAAAAATTCAAGCCGTGTTTATCCCTATATCCGTTTTGATCAGGATAAGAAAATTTTTAATACTGCTGTTGAAGTAGTAAAATTAAATAAAGGATACGACGACCTTACCCTTTTTAAAAATTACAATCTGTTAATCGAAAGCGGTGAACGCATTGCGATTATTGGTCCTAACGGTATTGGAAAAACCACACTCTTGGAATGTTTGGTAAATAACCTTTCACCGGACAGTGGTGATATTAAATGGTCCGATAATGCTCGCATTGGTTATTTTGCGCAAAACCATGGTGCAGATTTTGATTCAGATATGTCACTTCTTGACTGGATGAACCAATGGCGACAAGATGGTGACGATATGCAAGTAATCCGTGGTACGCTGGGACGTTTATTATTTTCACAAAATGATATTAACAAACCAGTTCGGGTTATTTCTGGCGGTGAACAAAGGCGGATGTTGTTTGGTAAATTAACCCTTCAACGTCCCAATGTGATTATTATGGATGAACCAACCAATCATTTAGATATGGAATCGATTGAATCCTTAAATGGCGCTTTGGGTAGTTTTCCCGGCACTTTGATCTTTGTTAGCCATGATAGAGAATTCGTTTCATCCTTAGCCACGCGCATCATTGAACTGACTCCGGGAAAAGTATTGGAGTACAACAGCAATTATGATAGTTATCTCCAAAGTCGTGGCGCTGCCTAACCTATACCACCCAGAATAAAAACGATACACGCTAAATGATATAAATTATTGATTATCGTGTGTACCCATTTCAATAATTAAATTGTGTTTTGAATTTCATTCTATAGATTTTTTGTAAAATAGCTTATTTTTTGATTTTTTATGTATTTCATAAGATACATATTTTTTTATTTCACCTATTGACTTAATGGCTGCGGGACGAATAGAATCCCCATACCAATTATTGAACTAAGCAGCACAAACTCCATGAAAACCACACGAAGCATCGCCCTACTCTTTTTACTGACTCAATTCCTTTTTGCCGGAATCGAGAAGGAACTCCAGACCCAATTTATTTTAGCTGAACCTGGCGACACCATTACCATTCCCGCGGGGATTCATAAAATTTTCGGCACATTATCTATCGAAGGAAAAGAAAATCTCGTCATTCACGGCTTAGGGATGGATCGATCAATCCTCTCTTTTGCAGATCAAACTGAGGGTGCCCAAGGTATCAGTATTACCAATTCGAAAAATATTATTTTGGAAGACTTCGCTGTTCAAGATTCCAAGGGTGATGCCATCAAGGCGCAATATGTGGATGGTATTGTATTTCGAGGTGTAACGGCCGAATGGACGGATGGTCCGAAACCAACCAATGGTGCCTACGGCCTTTACCCCGTCCAGTGCACAAATGTATTGATAGAATATTCTGTGGCCATTGGCGCCTCTGATGCTGGTATATATGTGGGACAATCGAAAGAAATTGTGGTTCGTAATTCAAAGGCTTATCATAATGTGGCTGGAATCGAAATTGAAAATTCCATCAATGCAGAAGTCTATGATAACCATTCCTACGATAATACTGGCGGTATTTTGATTTTTGACCTCCCGGACCTTGTTCAAAAAAAAGGTGATAATATTCATATCTATCGTAATCTGGTGGAAAATAATAATTTGACCAACTTCGCACCGCCAGGAAATATCGTTGGTAAAGTTCTACCGGGAACTGGCGTGATGGTTTTGGCTACCAGCAATGTTCACATTTATGAAAATATGATCCGAAACAATAAAAGTATTGGAACAGGAATTGTGAGTTATTTCATCACTGAAGAAGCCATCAATGATAGTATTTATAATCCTTATACATCCGATATTCATATTTATAATAATAATTATGAACGTGAAGCCGGCTTACCTACTTTGGATTTTGAGATTGGCCAACTTCTGGCTATTAAATACGGCCGCAATACACCGGATATTATTTATGATGGCATGCAGGACCCAAATATTGAATCAGGATTATGCATCCAAAACAATGGTCGTGCCAGCTTCACTAATATTGATATTGAGCATAATTTTGAAAAATGGTATTCCCCATTTATTTCTAATTTTTCCGAAGACAGTTCCATCCACAATTGCGGTATCAACCACGGCGCTGTTTATGATTAAAAGTACCTGTAAAACCCTTTCTTGGGTTTTACTCCTTTTTTCAATTCTAATGGGCGGAAATCCTCTAAAATATGCAAAACCAAAGCTATCAGATTATGGATTTTTTCTGGGAAATATGGCGGATCAGAATCCTGCAAGTGGCGTAATGCCATATGATGTATCTGCTAAATTATTTACGGATTATGCGTTAAAATCGCGTTTTATTGTTCTCCCCAAAGGACAACAACTATCCTATAAAACAGATGGTTCTTTTGACTTCCCTCGTGAAACGATACTAATTAAGACATTTTACTATCCCAAAGATCTTCGTGAACCCACAGAAAATATCCGATTAATGGAGACACGATTATTGATTCATACATCGGAAGGATGGTTGGGTTTCCCTTATGTATGGAACGATTCACAAACGGAAGCTGTTTTAGAAATCGCCGGCGAAAGAATTGCTGCGACCTTTATTGATCAAAGTGGTAATCGCATCAACTTCGATTACAGTGTTCCCAATTTTAATCAGTGCAAAAGCTGTCATGTGTTTCAAAATCAAATAATCCCCATTGGACCTAAGGTGCGCTTACTCAATCATGATTTTGATTATAATGATGGTAAAATGAATCAATTAAAAAAATGGTCCACTTTGGATATGATCAAAGATCTGCCCAACTTAGAAAATTTACCCCATACGCCCGATTATGATGATCCAAATAATGGTTCCGTTGAGGAACGGGCCCGAGCGTGGATTGATATCAATTGTGCCCATTGCCACCGATTGGGAGCTCCGGGAGAAACGTCTGGGTTATTCTTAAATATTGAAGAAACAGATTCTACGAAGTTAGGTGTATTTAAACCACCTGTGGCTGCAGGCCGCGGTTCGGGAGATAGGTTGCATACTATTGTCCCGGGAAAACCGAATGAATCCATTATGATATACCGAATGGAATCCACCGATCCCGGAGTCATGATGCCCGAATTAGGACGTAAGTTAGTTCACAAAGAAGGGGTTGAATTGGTGAAGGAATGGATTAAAAAAATGAAATAATTCTGTAGAGGCGATCCGTTGGATCGCCTCCATTATATTTTAGTCCACAGACCCGGTCGACTCTACAATTTTTTCGCAAAATCCATATCCATATTTCTGTTGTTTTTATCACGTGTCCAATTTTGGGGATTCAATAAAATATATTTCTGAATTCGATCAAATGATTTTTCATTTCGAATGATATGATCCCAAAATAGAGGTTGCCATCCGAATCTCGGGTTAATAGTTTTTCGAATGCGTTTGGTACAAACCGATTTGAATTGACCAATAATTGATCCCAACGAATCCGGTTTTAATGTCGTAGAGACGATCCGTTGGATCGTCTCATTTGAATTGGTGCCGACCGATCCGGTCGATTCCTTTTTATTGGAGACGACCGATCCGGTCGGCTCTACAGTTTCATTTATACCAATAATCCCGTGAAAATGATTGGGCATTATTACCCATTCAAATAATTCAACATAATTCCTGATTTTTGGTGTATATCTCCATTCTTTTGCAACTACCTCCCCTAAACTATTTAACTTCATTTTTCCGTCAGAGACTCTCCCAAACCATTCTATCATATTTTTCGTACATATGGTTACAAAATACAAACCCGGATTACTGTAATCCCACTCCGGTAATCGAGTAGATTCTATGCGATATTTATTCTGGAATTTTGTCATTCAACGATTCAATCCAATTTGTCCACTTTGTCATATTTTTTAAAAATCTCAAAATCGGACGAATCAAACGTTACCTCTTTTATAAATTTCAATTCCCACACCATTTTAAACCCATCGTCATCATTCTTCATTTCCATGGTGTATTTCACCATTCGCCCCGGAACAGATTCAAACGTCCGTTCCGCACGAATTAACATAGATTCTGAAATACTGCGCGGTGAATTTCTTTTCTTTCCTCCATAAGATGCTACCAACTCCGCTTCAACCTCGGACACAAACTGAAATAATGTTGTATCGGTTGTGAACCATTCTTCGATTAAAACCATCCCATCATTACTTTTGATTTTTGTGGTCACTTTTCGCGCTTCAAATCCGGACACTTTTTCCAATGGTTCAGAAATCGTCCGCTCATATTCACTTTTATCCTCATCTTCTTCTACTTCTCCATCTGAATCTTTTTCATCATTATCTTTTTTCGATCGACCTCCGAAACTTATAATTTTGCTCATTCCTTTGAGGGTTGGTTTTCCGTCATTTTCTCGTATAGCATCAAACGATTCCTGAGCATATTCTTCATCTTTATTATTATAAACAACCCGTGATTCAGTCTTCCCTTCAAGGATACTACCAACTGTTTTATTCCCACCCATGGCCATGCGGACTAAAAATCGATCTACTTCTATGGATGACTCCTGTCGGAAGAATCCATGGGAAGCATATTTGGTGGTCGTTGTGGTGACTTCGCCGATATAAGGCGCATCCATGAACATAATATCTTCCATCACAACCTGTGTTTGGGCAAAAAGACCGGATGTAAATAACATTATAATAAGTGAACAAAATTTCATTGGCATTCCCTTAAGGTTTAATTGAATATAGGATTTATTAAAAATAAAAAAGTTGTCCTTATTAATTCAATTCTTTTAGACAACGGAATCCCATCATGGTTGATTGCATATCATCAATGGTCCCAACTCTGGTATAATTTCGTTTTGCGTTGGTACCAAAACTGCCGCCACGAATAATGCGAATTCCCGTTATAGAATAATCAGCATAAACTGGCACTTGTCCAGAATCGGGATATTGGGGATAATAATCCCCAATCCATTCATAAACATTTCCCGTCATATCATATAGGCCCAATTCATTGGGCTTTTTTTCACCCACATAAAATGAATATTCCAGGCTATTATCTACATGGCGGGCATATTCATCAATTTCACGGTAATCATTCGTTCCGGACCATAATTCATCTTTGCCCCCACTTCGGGCGGCATATTCCCATTCTGCTTCTGTGGGGAGACGATACCCATAACATTCACAGAAAGCTTTTGCTTCGAACCAATTCACATTCACTACAGCGCGATCGCCACGATCATAACCCATATCATCCGGTAGTGGCATATTTTTTAATTTCGCATATATATCATATTGGCGAAAGGTTGTTTCGTATTTTGACATGGCGAATGACTTCATTCTCACTTCGTGAAGGGGCAGCGCATCAGTATCTTTTTGTTTATAAAAATCACCCATCATAAAAGTACCCCCAGGGATGTTTAGGAATTCAATTGGCTCCAGGTTTTTCCGTATTTGAGCTTCACGATAGGCTGTGCAACTGACGATAAATCCAAATAGAGACAATAATATGATTCGTTTATTCATTTATTTCTTTTTCAATTATATTGCTGATCTTATCGATAATATTGGTTTTAACTCCTTGTTCAAGCCAAATGATTTTACCTGACTTCCCAACTATTAAATGAGTCGGATACCCGGATATACCAATTTTATTTATGAAATCTGCTCCTTCGACACAACTATATATGAACTGTTTTTCTTTTAAAAAGGATTTAATCGTATAAGAGTCGTTTAATGCCGGTGCAATAAAAACAATATTGTCATTTTTCTTATATTGGTTGACTAATTTATTTAATTCAGGAATTTCTTTTAGACAGCCACTACATGTGGTAAACCAAAAATTAAATACCAAAACTCTTCCAGCTAACTGAGCCAACTTCAGAATATTCCCATCCGTAGATATAAAATTAAAATCGGGGATAACTTTTCAAAACCAATTATTTTGAATCGATTGAATGGTTGATTTACTTCCAAATGAAATATCCATTTTTTCATTTGGGAAATCACGTCATCAGAGAAATATCCTTTTAGATCATTATAGGATTTATAAATCAAAACGGTCTTGTTTGAACCATCATCATCCATACTTGTAATCGCACTATAACTTTCTACAACAGTTAATCGAATCGCTTCCTCGGGTGGAATGATTTTACCATTAGTCATTTTATAAATTGCAAATGGATCAATTTCCTTTAATCCACCAAATTGCCCCCATGATATATTGATAGCGCATAAAATGGTTATGATTAATTGGTATTTCATTCTACTAAATGTATAACTTTTTATATTTTGTTCAGATATAGTTTTTATTGTAGAGACACCCCACCAAGTTGGGATGTCTCTACTCTAACAATGAATTAAACTTTTTTCTCAAATCACCATCTACCGATCTCCCATTCAAAAATAACAAAACTGGTTCAAAACTCTCGTCAGCTAATTTCCGTGCCACTTGATCCGGAGAGATGGTATACCGCCCCAATGATTTACTCGTATCCCACACCAAATCATCGAAAGCCACATAAACCAATTCAGAACAAACGATTTCTTCGGTGGATTCTACATCAAAACTGAAATCGTAATTTTTACCAATCTGTCGAAAAGCGTTTAATAAATATGCTTTTTTCTGCTCATCCGATTGTCCTTTAAATCGAATCACCCCTAAATCATCGATATTCAAAAAATGTTGGAACGTATTGATCTGAACGCCTGGCCTTAACGCTTCTATGATCTGATGCCCAGTACGAATGGCTGTTTGAAAATCAGAACCGGAATATCCATACTTCTCAACCGCATCGTTGTGTAATTTGGGTAGGTCATCCCAGACATCCAGCGCTTTTAATTCTGCCTCACTACCCGTCCAAATTCCCACGTGACACCAATATCCTGGAATAAAATAGTCCGTCAGACGAAATGGTGCTTTTTCTAGAAGGATATCCATGGGCGCCATTTGAAGAGTGATTTTCCTTTCTTCATTTTTGGGAAGTTCAGCCATGATACCGTTGCGCGTTACAATCATCCCCGCAGTATTTCCGAACATTTTGCTCACTTGTTCAGCGGCATTATTGCTGATCTTGCGAATCCTATCTGACAGTTTATTATTAATCACATTCATGCGGTTAAATTTGAATTTCGGCCCCAAATCGTTTTCTTCCATTTGGATCATTTCTCGAAATGAAAGGCTACCCAAAATGAGTTGATTCAGATAATAATTATCAGGATCATCTTTCACGAAAGGAGCATTGGGATTTCGCAATTCCCATTTGGATTCTTGGTAAATAAATTTAACCGCTCGGATCATTCGCCCCATTTTTTTGGTATCGGTATAACTTTCTGAAACCTCTGTTAAATAGCCGCGGTTTTCTGACTGAATGCCGGTTTCATTTAGAATAAATCGCAATTTTTCATTTTTCTCAAAAGGAGCCATAGCTACCAGATAATTGTCATAAAGCAACAAGCCGAAAACTAATCCCAATTTCAATTGCTTAATCACCGATTGGCCTGCCTCATCATTGGGGTTCACCAACATTATCTCCTGGGGTGGACCGCCCCATAAAGCGCGAATCTTTTTCTTATGATAAAATTGGGACGGTTTCTTATCATATAACTTTAATGAAACTGTTTCGTTGGTAAGTGGCGCATAACGGGCGATTCCTTCAAACAGGATAGAACGCATATTTTTATACTGCTCAATGGCATAGTTTAGATAATTCAAATCCGCCGCCTGAAGAACCTTTTTATTGCTAAATGATTCATAAGTATTAATGGCGATGGATCGCCACGTGAGAGCATATTCGATCTGGGATTGATAAGCGTAGATTACGGCGCCAATATCAGTTGTGTCTATTCGTGTCAATTCAATGGCTGATTGGGCATTCGCTTTTTGGTCGAAAATAAAATTGAGATCCGATTGCTGGGCAAAGACATTTCCCACAAATAAAATAAAGACAATAGTTCGTTTCACCATGGCAAATGCTCCAAATCCACATTCCCTCCGGAGATGATTATCCCCACTCTTTTTCCTTTGAAAATCTTCTTAGATTTCAAAAGGGCACCCAACGTAATTGCGCTGGATGGTTCAACAATAATTTTGATTCGCTCCCAAATCATTTTCATCGCTTCAACAATCTCCGCTTCATTTACCGTAATGATACCATCCACATGTTTTTGGATAATGGGAAAAGTAATTGTGCCAATCTGTGCTCTCAGTCCATCGCAGATTGTATTAATGGTTTCATTATCTACAATATCCCCCTTTTGGAGAGAACGGTAAGCATCATCTGCTTCAGAAGGTTCAGCACCAAATACTTTAATTCCCGGTTTAATCCCTTTTGCCGATAACAATGTACCGCTTAATAATCCGCCCCCACTAACAGGAGAAACAATCATATCCAAGTCCGGATAGTCTTCCAACAATTCTTTAGCGCACGTCCCCTGTCCTGCCACAATCCGTTCATCATTATAAGGGTGCACAACGGTTGCACCCGTTTTATCTACAAGATCGGCTAAAACCTTTTCACGGGATGGTTGATCTGGATCACACCACACCACTTCTCCCCCGTTTCTTTCTACATTGTTTACTTTGATCTTGGGTGTATTTTTGGGCATGACCACTTTGGTTTTTCCGCCTCTTCGCGTCACTGCCATAGAAAGTGCCGCACCATGATTCCCCGAAGAAGTGGTAGCTACCCCTTGACCCAATTCATCTTGTGATAACAATTCCACTGTATTTGTGGCACCACGAATCTTAAAGGAACCGGCTTTTTGAAAATTTTCACACTTAAAAAAGAGGTTCGCACCAGTAAGTTTATCCAGACTTTTATTGGTCAAAACCGGCGTGTGATGAATAAATGGACGGATTCGATCGTGTGCCGCTACAATATCTTTCAGATTTACCATGGTCAAATCTAAATTCGAACTGAAATAAAAACATATTCTTTAAGGAATAAAATGAATAAACATTCAAATCTTCACATGACAACAGATGAATTTCGAAAACAAGGCCATGCAGTTATTGACTGGATTGCCGATTATTATGACAATATTGAAGACTATCCTGTGCTCTCACAGGCACAACCTGGAGATATTCGTTCAACACTCTCGGACTTCGCACCGCAAAAAGGACGGCCATACGATGAAATTCTTGCGGACATGAATCATTTTATGCCGGGGATCACCCATTGGCAATCGCCCAATTTTCATGGATTCTTCCCTTGTGCCACCAGTGGTCCCGCCATTCTTGGGGATCTTATTTCTACAGGTTTGGGCATTAATGGCATGAATTGGACCACCAGCCCTTCTTGCACCGAAGTAGAAACCCATGTATTAGATTGGCTTGTGGATATGATGGACTTACCGAATAAATTTAAATCCAATTCTACCGGAGGAGGTGTTTTGCAGGATACGGCATCCAGCTCCAGCCTCGTGGCATTAATTGCGGCGCGAGAAAAGGCATCCAATGGACAAACAAATAAAAACGGTGGTAATCAGCGATTAACAGCCTACACCTCTTCTCAGGCACACTCATCCATAGAAAAGGCCGTAAAAATAGCAGGAATTGGTAAAGACAGCCTTCGCCTGATAAAGGTGGATGACTCTTTTGCCATGAATCCAAAACACTTGAGAAAATCCATTGAAATCGATATTTCCAATGGGTTCATCCCCGCATTTGTATGTGCAACTGTCGGGACCACATCCAGCACCGCATTGGATCCCATTGAAGATATCGGAAAAATTTGTATAGAATTCAACATATGGCTCCACGTAGATGCTGCCTTAGCCGGACCAGCCGCTTTATGTCCTGAATTTCGTTTTATACACGACGGATTGGAATATGCAGACAGTTATACATTTAATCCCCACAAATGGATGCTCACCAGTTTTGACTGCAGTGTTTTTTATGTAGCCAATAGAAAAGTATTAATTGATTCTTTATCCATTTTACCGGAGTACTTGAAGAACAAAGATACTGATTCCGAGATGGTAATTAACTATCGTGATTGGGGAATTCCTCTCGGTCGACGGTTTCGTGCACTGAAATTGTGGCATGTAATTAATTATTATGGTGTGCAAGGATTGCAGACATTTATTAGAGGACATGTGGAAAATACGCAAAAATTGAAATCATGGATCGAAGCAGATAATCAGTTTGAACTAATGGCACCGGCACCGTTGAATTTGATTTGTTTCCGTCACAATAAGGGAGATGCATTCAACGAAAGATTATTACATATTTTGAATGAAAGCGGTCGGTTGTACTTAACTCATACGAAATTGAATGATAAGTTCGTAATTCGCTTTTCGGTGGGACAAGCCACCACCACGTTGAATCATTTAAAAGAGTCTTGGAAATTCATCCAGGAAACAGTGGAAAAACTAGAAGAATAATTTTAGAAGGATTGAAATGATTCGCTAACGCGCATCATCGCACATCATTTATTTTGGTTTTTCCGCCAATTCCACCAAAACACCGCCCGTGCTTTTGGGATGAATAAACACCACTTTATATCCTTCGGCACCTGTGGTTGGACTATTAGATAACACTTGAATTTTTGACTCTTTAAGTTCTTGTATTGCTTTAGTTATATTATCTACTTCAAAGCATACATGATGCACACCAGGGCCTCTTTTTTCTAAATACTTGCCGATGGGTGTATCGGCACCAAGGGCTTCTAATAGTTCAACTTTCCCCTGACCCGTATCATAGATATCCGTAGTGACACCTTGGTCTGACACAACTTCTGTACGCCTATGGGGTATATTGAGTACATGCTTCCAAAAAGGCGCATCCTTGTCTATGCTGTTTACAGCAATCCCGATATGCTCTATGCCGAGTATTTTCACAGTAAAATGTAAAGATGCGTGGCTATGCGTCTCTACTATTAAATTAAATCTGATGCATTAGAATTCAATGAAACCCCCAACCCATTTCCTTTGGGTAAAACCAACTTTCCATTTTCTACCAAAACGCCGCGATATGGATCATTATTAATGAGCAAGTTTCCATCCAAATCGGCATAGTCCACCAGGGGAGATAAATGTGCGGCGGCGGTGATACCCACGGAAGATTCGATCATGCATCCGAGCATAATCTGCATATCCCTTTCACGAGCCATTTTTACCATTTTAAGTCCTTCAAAAAAGCTACCACATTTCATCAATTTTATATTAATGCCGTCAAATACACCTTCAATCCCAGGAATATCGCTTGAATTCAGACTATTCTCATCGGCAATCAAAGGTAAGGGTGATTTTTTTCGAAGCTCAGCCGTATCTTTTAAATTTGTTGATTTAAATGGCTGCTCCACAAATTCCACATTCCGATCCGCCAACCATCGGCACATTTCAATCCCCGTCTCCAGATCCCAACCTTCGTTGGCATCAACACGGATCAAGGTATCCGTTTCTACTCGAATTGCATTCATTATTGCCTTATCCTTCTTCTCGCCCATACCCAATTTTATTTTTAGTATATGATAGGGAATTGCTTCTGCAACTTTTTCTGGAATAATGCCCATATCTCCAATAGAAATAGTAAATGACGTTTTGGGTGTTTTTGTAGGGTCGGCACCTAAATATTTATATAATGGCATACCTTCTTTTTGGCACCACCAATCCAGGATAGCCATAGACAATGCCACCTCCAATGCGTGGATTCCATTAGCTTGACTCAAAACTGCCATCGAGAACACCATCGGATCGTCCATTGCATTCGGTACTTGAATACCCAATTCCAAAACTGTTAAAATATCTGATGTCAGTTCATTATAGCGACCGGAGGGGGCAGCCTCTCCCCGACCGACAATACCATCTCCTTCGAGATAAACATATACAATATCATAATAGTCATGTGAACTACGGGATATTCCAAACGGATGGGTACAATTAATACGGAATGTGGTAAAGGATAAATTCATAATTATCTAGGCGAACCGGCACTCCCTTCCCAATCGGGATCTGCAACCCCAATCCACCCATTTCCATTTTTATTTTTTATTACCGCATGTACCCTTCCAAACTTACCTATCTGACGTTGTACCGTTACTTCATGTCCAAAACCGGCAAAATAACTGCTGTCAGATTCTGACCATCCAGCATGCTTTGTAAATTCTATATCTAAACCATTTTTAGTTGGCTGAACTCTTGGAAGTGCCATTGCTTTTTCCAATGAATAGTCTTGGTCAATAACGCGACTAATTACCGCAACGATAGACGATGGAATTCTTGTACCACCAGCGGCACCTAGTGCCAAAACTGGCTTTCCCTCTTTCGAAACAATAATTGGCGAAATATGAGATGGGGCTCTATCGCCTCCCTTCACTTCGCCTAAATAGCCACCCAATGTTTGTGCGTAGATAAAGCCAAGTCCCGGGGTTGCCACTTTAGAGCCCATAATTGTTCCAACCGTTTGGGTTAAAGAAACAATCATACCGTTTTTATCCACCACCGTCAAATGGGTTGTGTGGCCCATGGGAGCCGTGTATGATTCAGGGAGCCTGTTCCAATCTACAAATGCTTGTTCATTATGGACTTCTGCCGCCCGCTTTTGAGCCCAATCTTTAGAGGTGAGCCGATCTGCGTCAGATAACGATTTCTGTTCTCTACGGTCTAAATAAGCCGCCTCAATTGCATGGTACACATTCTCCCCCCATACTTGATCGTTGGATAAATTGTCAGAAAGAGATTCAAGTACTTGTAGCGCCTCAATTGTAATCGCACCGAAAGATGGCATCCAGAGCGCTGTGAGGTCATGGCCACGGTAAGACCCTTTAACGATGTGAGAATCCTCTGCTTCGTATTCCGCCAATGCTTTCATACTCAAAACACCACCGTTGGACTGATTGTCCGCAACAATTTTTTCAGCAATCCAACCACTATAAAATACATCAGGACCGTCAAAAGCGATTGCACGAAGAACTTTAGCTAAGTCCTTTTGCTCAAACCATTCACCTGGCACCATTGGAGAACCATCCTTGTTTAAAAAATGCTGGCGTGACCCTTCAAATTCATTTAATTCTTTATTTACCTTCCCTTGGCGAATAGATTCACCTTTGATTAAGGCATGACCTTTGTCCGCAATTTCTATGGCCGGATTCATCACTGCAACCCGTGAAAGTGATCCATATTCAGATAATGCTTTGGTTAATCCTTTTACAACGCCCGGGATGCCAATGCTGGGGTACCCATAACGTTTTTTGGGCGCATTCTCATAATCGTAATCGCTAGGTGCGGCTGTAGTACCATCGATACCATGAAAACCAGTTTCAGGAGAATAGATTAGTATTTGAGTTCTACCGCCAATGCCACTCATGGAGGGCTCCACAACCGCCAACGTAAACGCTGCTGCTATTGCAGCATCAACGGCATTCCCGCCTTTCGACAACATTTCAACCCCGGCATTTGTTGCCAAGGGATGACCTGTAACAACTACACCGTTTTCAGACTGTCGTATTTTTTGCCTTGATTCTGAGTACCCGAGTTCAGAGGTAGTGGCAGGATGGGTACATCCGAACAATAACAAAATGGTTGAAAAGTATATTTTTTTCATCAATTCAATTCTTTCTCAATTGCATCTATAAAATGTAAATCACCAAATCGAACTAAATCTGTTGTGGCAATCCCATATTCATTTTCTGTTTTACTAATTTCAGCTTTGGCTGCTTCTTCTGATAATTTGAAGGTCAATAAATTAATACCAAGAAATTTTGATTCTTTAAAGTTTTTCATAAGATCAATATGAAGCTGCATTACTAAACTCATGGATGCGATAGGAAGATCGGTCACATCATCCTTACGACCGGGATCATGGGTCATAATCATGTAGTCCGGCATAGCGCCATGGAGTAAGCCAAGTGTTACTCCAGCATAATATTGATTAGTTAGAGATCCTTGCCCCTCTACTATAATCAGCTCAGTATTATCCGCACATTTATCAATGACGTGCTCAATCTCACCCGCCATAAAATCTGCTGTAACAGCATCAATAGGTACGCCGGCACCACTGAGCAAAATACCCGTTTGCCCTGTTCCGATGAATTCTACTTTCCGTCCTTGATTTTTTAAACGCTGTGTTATCTCCCAGCCAGTGGTCATTTTGCCAGTATCGCAGTCCGTACCAACAATAAGCAATACGGGAACTTGCCGTGTTCGCCAAGACCCTTTTGAAAAGTTAGGTGGACTTGGCGGTCGCCTCAAATCTGTAAGAGTTACGCCATATTGTTGGGCCAATCCTGATAATTCAGCATCGTCCCCAAGGAATTGGTGCATCCCACTTATAATATCACAACCAGACTGTATGGCGGCCACCACTTCTTTTCGGTAAACATCGCTGATAAATCCACCTTGTGAGGCATTCCCAATTACAAGTGTATCCGGTTTTATACCGTTACACGATTCAAAATTTTCCATAACGGGTATATTGCCACCATAACCCAATTCAAATTCAGCTGTTTTGCCCACTTTACTTTTATCAATAACAGCTACAACCTCATCCGTGCGATATCTTATTAGCATATTACCCGTTTTATTCAAGATATAGTTAAAGGCATCGTGACATAAAATGGCGATTCTTTTTTTATTATTACTCATAAACAATTACCTGTTTCATTTATTTATTTTTAAATTTTTTAGGGATAGATACAATGATTATATTTCTTATCACTCAAGAATTTAACAAAATGAAAAATATTTTACAATTAATTCCTTTCCATAAATATCAATTATTTTTTCTAACGATATTAATCGTCTCATGCAGTAAAAACCCAGGAGAACCTGAAACTGAAATTGATACAAATACAAGACTAGTTCCCCAAGGGGTTGGAAAATTCACATTTGATAAATACTTACCTCTTTCCGATACACCAATCACAGTCCATACATATCTCCCTGATTCAACAATAAAAGATATTACAGTAATATTTGTAATGCATGGTACGAGTCGAAATGCCTCGGGGTATTGTATCGATTGGGTTGACCCGGCACGAGAATACAATTTTTTGGTTATATGTCCTGACATTGATGCGAATCGATTCCCGGGATCTTCAGGATATAACTTAGGTGGTATGTACGATGGGAATGTTCTCGTAGATTCTGCGAAATGGTCCTTTGCCCTCATCGAACCTATATTTAAATATTTAAAATCTGAGAATGTAACTACTTCCGAAACATATGGAATTTATGGCCATTCAGCCGGATCTCAATTTGTCCACCGCTATGCCTTATTTACAAATCCCACCAATGCAAAAATATTTATTGCCGCCAATGCTGGATGGTACACTATGACAGATTTTACCGAAGTATTTCCATATGGGTTCCAAGATTCACCCATGATAGAAGAAAATATTAAAGGAAAATTTGGACTAAATTTAGTTATTCTTTTGGGAGAGAATGATACAGATCCAAATGCTTCTTCTCTCAGAAAGACAGAAGAAGCCATGCGCCAGGGAAAGCATCGGTTTGAAAGGGGTCATACATTTTACAATCGAGCCAACTTAATGGCTGATTCATTAGGTGTGAAATTTAATTGGACATTGCAAACTGTTCCAAATGTAGGCCATTCTAATTTTGGCATGGCACCAAGCGCTGCTAAAATATTATTTCAAAGAATGAATAATTAGTATTTTAAATTTCGTTTTAGGTGAAGATTATAGTATTTGCCTACAGCCGTTGTCATTGCGCCGGCAAATTTTGACCAATTATACGCATTGTCACGAATGCTAGGCTTTGGTGCCTCATATTGGATGGCACTTATTGTACCACCCCCAGAGGAACCATGGCGATCGGTAATATATCCACCGCTAAAGTACCGCATACCATTTGGACTCACATCATTGATGCTGGGCACACATTTATAACCCAAGCTATCCATGAGGGATCCGAAACTGCTTTTCCCCCTGAGTAAATCAATAAAAGAAAAGGTTGAAGAATCTGCTAACGCCCTTATGCTGGTTTTATTTTTATAATAACTTGAATTTAAATTATCATCAGAATAATCCAACTCTGAACTCTTGAGCAAATAACCAAGCCATGACCGTAAATCATAATATCCATCTGGATTTACGCCGTGACCGTGCATATCAAAAACCAAACCACTGCCAAATTCATCTGAAATTGTCTTTTTTGCCGCATCCAAATAATAATGATATTCCTGCCATGCTCTAAGGGCATACTTATCCCCTTCGGCCGCTTCTACACTATCACGATTAACATCTAGTTTCGTACGTTTTATCCGACAAAGAATTACATGGGGTTTTCCGCCAAAACGAGCCGTAATTGAATCCATGACCACTTTAGTTAATTGGTATGTATTTACATCCGTTACCAGCGTGCCTCCCGTTCGATCGGAAATTTCATCCGGTATTATCCAACCACCGTGGGGTGCGGACAGAATAATAGGTATATTCCCTGCATGGTACTCCACATAGTCCTCTCGACCATAATAAATAGAATCCGCAAGATAAGGACCATCATTACCTAAAGCTGGAAAGGTATCTGTCTTTGTTGTATCAATAATCGGTGGCTTGATTTCATCGGGGTCATCCTTTGGTTCATCGCACCCGATAAAAACAGCCAATAAAAACATATTAACTGTGAATAATAGTTTAAAGTATGGTTGCAATTTCATTTAGGCAAATAGACTTACAGAAGTGAAAACAACAATGATTCCAAAAATATTCAATATAAGTCCTGCCTTTAGCATTTGTCGCTGAGTGATAATCCCCGTACCATAAGCTAGTGCGTTTGGCGGTGTAGCAACAGGCAGCATAAAGGCACAAGTGGCAGCTACACCAACACCGAATACCAATGAATAAGTAATGGCAGGATTAAATTGATCAGAAAGGGCTATCATCACCGGAATCAATATGGCTGCAGAACCTGTGTTGGACGCTAATTCTGTTAAAAAAATCATCAGTGTTATACTGGCCATTATTACAACCCAATCCGGGGATCCTGAAATCGTTTGAATCATTTGTGTTGCAATCCACTTGGATGTTCCGGTTTCACTCAAAATAACGGATAAACAAAGTCCGCCACCAAATAATAAAAGGATGCCCCATTCAATTTTTTTCTCTAGATCTTTCCATGTGATTAATCCAAGGATTGGAGCGAGAGCTGTAATAAATATGGCAATCATTCGATCAAATTGCTTCACACCTAACATATGTCCAATCTGACTTGAAAATATCCAACAGATCACGGTAAAAACAAATAAGGCAACACTTCCTATTGCTCTGGCATCCCACGCCATAATTAACCCCTCCTTGCCACCAAGATGATTAACAGTCGCATTTTTTTCTGGTCGGATGACAAACCAAAGAGCAATCACGACAATTGGAAACATCATTATAGTAGAAGGAAACCCCACTTTAAACCACGTTAAGAAATCAATATCCAATGCAGAAACAGCAATCCCGTTTGGTGGAGATCCAACTGGTGTGGCAAGGCCACCAATATTTGCTGCGTATGCAGTTCCTAAAACAATATAGGCACGCATTCGGGGATATTGTTTATCTACCAAGGCGATCGCAATAGGTAGCATCATAGCCGTGGTTGAGGTATTACTCATCCACATGGAAAGAAAACTGGTGACCGCAAAAAATCCAATAACTGAGATCCACAATTGCCCCTTAGCTGCGGTGGTCACTTTTTGGGCCAGCCAAATATCAATTCTATATTTATTCAATAATGCTGCAAGTGTAAAACCACCCATGAACAAAAAAACAATTGAATTAGAGAATGGCGCTAAAGCTGCCTTCGGTTCGAGGATTTGAGTAAAATAAGCCAGAACCGGCACGAGCAAAGCTGTTGCGGGCAATGGAACAATTTCTGTCATCCACAGGCCGGCGCAAACAAATAAAACAAAAAATCCTTTTTGGATGGTTACAATTTCAACAATATTGACGCTAAGGAAATAACTAAAAATACCCCATCCAAGAATGAATGCTAATTTTTTGATTATTGGTAAGTTTAACATGAAATGAGATATCGCTCTACAAACAAGATTTCGCCATATATATATAACTTGCCTAGAAATTTAAACTTTTTAATAACTCGTAAAAAGCTAACAAAATAAGTATTGCCTCTCGATATAAAGAATATCAACATATTTTAACTTATGGCTTTCTTAAAAACTTTTTTCACACCTTATCATACGGGCAATATTACATGTAATTCGTGTGTTAATTGAATACTAGATGTAAATATTTCGAGAAATATAAATTCAGTATGACGGCAAATAAAACGCGATTTGCCTGTATTTTGATCAATCTTATCAAAAAACAGGACAATGACTGGATGTAATTCGTATCGCCCATAAAATGAAAAATTTTAGTTTGTTAATTTGAAGGGGGACCTTCCTTTTCAAGAATAAATAATAAATATGGTAAATTGTACGCATGTGTCCATCCAAATATTCTACTTCCTTGGTTTAGCACCCAATTAGGCTTTTTGCCATCAAGTCTAGGAGGCATGTTATCTATTTTTTCTAGCATCTTAAATAAATCAGCTTGGGTAGTGGTTTCTTCGTTGAAAATATTTTCATTTTCCAATTTATCCACTTTTAAATATTGAGCTCTTTTCCAAGCTTCCCTATAAAAACTTTTTTCACCTGAAAGTTCATAACCATATATAAGTGGACTAATAGTAGCAAGATATGATTCATATGTATGATTCATTGGAGGCACATCTCTAATCCACCTCGCATGTTCAATAATCGCTTTTTCAATATCAGGGCGTATTTCAAATTGTAAAACTTTTCGTAACCCATTGGTTATATAAGCCTGGGCATAACCATAACGATCACTAAGAAAGTTTCCACCTTGTTCTCTTTGTAACTTCAATAATTTATCAACCCTAAATTGAAGTTCTTCCCAATATTCATAATTTTTTGTGGCATCATAAACTTCAGCAATATTCCAAATCGATAGATATAATCTTCGACCTGTTAAGCCATGTTCACCCCAGATTCTTTTTAAATACGTGTCTGCAGTTAATTTTGCTATATCTAAACCTCGATGGTAGCCAGATAAATAATAATGCGCAAGCCATCCTGCCGTCCAAACATGTGCACTATAGAGAGTTCCCCAGTGCTGACGACTCTCAACAGCTCCCATACCTAAATAAGGGGTAGATGACTGATTTTTCGTATAATCCCACCAATCTTGCGATGGGTTTGAATCTCCAATATAGTCTAAATTATTTGGCCAATGGATATTATCTACATCCATGCTATGCCTACTCCCACTTTCAGCAGCCAAGTATATCTCTTTATTACCGGTCCTCATAAATTGTAACCAGCGAATATAATCCTGACCCGGTTCATTATTATTCCATAGTATCCAATCATTACCATAAGAATAAGTTTTCACATCTCCATAGTTAAACATTCCGTACCATGGTTCCCAATCACGGTTAAATCTCATCCATTTATATTTATAATCAAGTGCCCGTTGAAATTCTGGAAAGATTTTGTTGTTAGATGAAATATTTCCAAAAACGCCACTATTTGCATACCAATCTGCTTGAGCATGAGGAATATTAGGATAAAGAAACGATTGAATAATTTCGTTAGATTTTTTACCACTATTTAATTTTTCAAAATAAAATATTAATTCACTCGTCTTTGTTATTCCCGTGGCAAAATTTCCAACTTGACCTCTATCTGGATGACTGTCAGTTCGTGCAAAATGCATTGGATCTGCATTTGGACTCCAATTATATGCAGTAAGTTCCATATTGTTAGGACTAACGGTAATTTCCTTAGGATATTCTTTCATAAAATGACGAATTCCAACCGAAATTGCTCTTTTTTTATCACTGATTCTAATCCATCCTGATGCACGTTCAGATATTTTATCTGCTTTATCTGGCAATTCAAGTTTAGCAAAAAATTTATCCATCCTTTTTTCAGGAGTAGAGGATACATTTTTATTTAACTGATCTTGATTAGGGCCCAGTTGTTTGATAGATACAGGTCCCGAAAGATTGCCTTCTATAAATTTAGGAATTTCGTTGTTATACCAATTGCCTGGCAAGTAAGAGGTGAAATAGGATTTTTCAATATTCTCTAAATTGTATTTAAGGTTTAAACCTGTACTTGAAATTTGATCATTCGGTATTTTCCATCCCTTATCTTTTGATAGTATTTTTATATCCTTAACATTTGAATCTTCCCCTAGAGATATTAATGCATCCTCACCTCCCAAAGGTTTGTGTTTATCTGGCTTTCCAGTATACGTAATTGTATGAAATACTTTTAAGTAAGATTTACCCGCATAAGCATGAATTCGAAGTGTGAAAGGAGAAGATAGATTATCAGGCCGACTATAATAATACTCACCATCAACCCTTAATATCATATGTAAAGGCCCTGAACCCCTTTCTAATTCTGTTTTTATAATTTTTGATTTTGAATAATCTATACCATTTTCATCAAGAATATCAAGGAACGACCCTCGATACTGAGGTCCGGTGGCAATAATATTTTGTTTAGAAAAACCATTGCTATTGGGAGCCAAACTTACCTCGTCCAGAAATCCATTGCCGTTTTTATTTATTCGAAACTTTAACGGACCTGTTATTATTTCAGAGAAACCATTGTTCCTCATATTATTTTCTATACGAAGTTTTGGGCCTAAATAATCTTTTCTAACAATGTTTTCACCATATTCGACAGTATAATTATTATTTTCATCAGAAAAAAAGAAAACCCAAATCCATTTAATACTCTGATTTAGGGGTTCCCATGAGGATACTTCAGTTATTTGTGATGGAATCTCTTCATTATGCGCATTTAATACTCGCACTTTATCAACTGAATAAAGAGACCCTTTAGGAATTGGAATTCCAAAAAATACTGGTTTGTCTTCATCGTTTTTTTCAATGTTGATTGAAATTTTATGAATTTGGGTTTGTTCACAACCTATAAAAAACTCAATGAGAATGAATATAAGTAAAAACCCAATAGTATTATGATGAATTTTCAACTACAATTTCTGATAATGGGGTGTTTTGGGATGTCTCTTTAGGTGATCTAGGTAAAGTGAAGCTGCACCCAGTACAGCACTATGTTCAGTTTCTGAAGGTTGAATACGTATTGATTTAATGATAGACTTATAGGCGAAAGTATAAATCGACTCCCACATTGATTCACAAAATAAATCGAAATCCTTAGAAATTGAACCACCTAATACAATTAAATCAGGATCGTAAGTATATAAAACGGTCTGAATAGCATTACCCATATGAAAACCGAAATCTTTGAAAATCATGAGTGCTTCCGGATCTCCATTTCTTGCGAGAGCACTAAATTCTTCACCTTTTTTTCCTGCGTGCAGGAAAAACTGACCGCTACAATAATATTCAATATTTTTTGCCCTGTAGGGCAACATACCAAATTCTCCCGCACCACAATTCGGACCATTATATAAACTACCATCCAAAATTATTCCACCACCCAAACCTGTTCCAATAACTAAACCTACAAGAAAATCAGCGCTCTGCCCTATACCGTAGTGTTTTTCTCCTGCAGTAAAACAGTTTGCATCGTTATTGATATAAATTGGTAGATTAAATTTTTCTTCAAGAATCTTTTTTAATCTTATTTCTTTCCAACTAGGAATATTTTGAACATCGAAGACAATTCCATTTTCAATATCAACTACGCTTGGAACACCTATACCAATTGCTTTGACATTCACTAAATCAAAGGATTCAATTATATTGTATAAATGTTTAAGAACATTTTCCTTTGTTTCTCCTGCTGGTGTCTTTTTTTCTATGTATTTTGTTATTGTTTTACCATGGACAATTCCAGCGGATGTCATAGTGGCTCCTAAATCTATGCCAATAATTCCTTTTGTAACTTTATTCATGCTTATTTTAATCTTTTTAATATGTTTTATTTGAAATGAGAGGTTTCGCCCAGAAACCGATACTTAAAATGTACAATAAAGGGATAAATAGGAAATGCATCCCATTTCTAAGTCCAAATATATCGCCCAAAACACCGACAATAAGTGGCACCACAGCACCTCCAAAAATACCAGTTACTAAAATACCACTAAATGTTCCATGATGTTTTGACAATGAGTTTAATGCCAAGGAAAATATTATTGGATACATTACTGCCGAGAAAAAGCCAACTAAAGGAAACGCAATCAATGAAACTGATCCAGGTAAGTACAATGCCATGCCTAGAGAAACCATTGCGCCTAAAGTGAAAATAATAAGGACTACTTTGCTATCAAGAAATTTTAACAAAATAACACCAAGTATGCCCCCGATTGTCATCAGACCCCAGAACCAGGATACAGTCTTTGCGCCGGTTATTTGCGGGTCATAGTCATGATATTTATGTAAGAATTCTGAAATCCAATTTGCCACTCCTTGCTCTAAGCCTACATAAGTAAATATACCAAAAAAGAACAATATAACTATTGGTTCTTTAAATAATTTAATATGGTTACCAAATGAGCCACCCTGTTCATCAGTTGCTAGTTCAACAGCAGGTACTTTTGAAAAATAAATGATAACAACCATTAGGAGTGAAATAACAGAGAAAAGCCAGTAAAGAGATATCCATGTTAAATTTTCTGGAACAATACTTGATAACATTGCAATCAATATATTTGAGTCATACGATCCTTTATGAATATGTTGGACTAGATAAGAGTAAACTAAAGGACTTAAAAATGATGCTACCCCAAAAATCAATTGGGCGACTGTTGCATTAATAGCAAAATGTTCCTCACCACCGGTTTCACGCAATAGAGGATTAATGGCAACTTGAAGCATTGCCATTCCCGATCCAATGAAAAACAGCGAAATAATTGCCGTAATGTAAGACGGAAATAAAGCCAAAATAATAGAGCCAAACGATGCTACAATAAATGCGGAAATCATAATAGGCTTTTCACCATATTTCTCAATTAGTAGCCCAGAGGGAACGGACATAACACCATATGCGATAAAGAAGGCAAATGGCAAAATGGCAACAAGTGTTAAACTTAATTCGAAATCTTCGATAATATCTGGCACAATTGGACCGATAATGTTCGATAGAAACGAAATAACAAAAAAGGTCAGGAAAATAACAGCTACTATGGAATAATTTCTTCTAATGGTAATGATTTCTTATTGTTTCAAATCGGTTTCGAATTGAATATTAATTAAATTTTATTCAGCATTGGGAATAATCGCAATATTTGTTTATCTGTCGGACGGTTACCATATTCACATACTTCAAACACTTCAATGTATTTAACATCTTTTCTGGATTGACCTCCATACCATTTTTCTAAGGATTCACCTTCTTCATTTGATATTTTAGAATTTCCACGCCAACGATCTTTTAACCATTTTTTTCGATTGGTTTTACCCTTAGGTACAGTATTCTCTTCTCCCATTGTCCAAGGTATCCACTCATACATTTGAGAAACATGCGCATCTAAGGCATTAATTTTTTTATCAATACTTTTATCAATGGCTACTACAATATCGGGTTGAAAGGGGTTAGGACGTTTGAAATTATCGTTAAGATAAAGAAATAAAGGATTTTTTGTTAGCGGATTAATATCTGAAGCTATATTTGGTACTATAACTAAGTATGATGCATCTTGAACAAGTACTCCTGTATAACGATGATCTGGGTGATAGTCATTCGGTCGAGGAGATAAAACTATATCTGCATTCCATTTACGAATTTCTCGAATAATCTGATTCCGGACTACCAAGCTTGGAACAAGCTCTCCATCATGATTATCCAAAGTAATGTATTCCTTAATACCTAATCGGCGACCAGCTTCTTTTGCTTCAGCGCGCCTGCGTTTTGCTAAAGCACTCCCTCCCTCCGTCTGATGCCCAGCGTCTCCATTTGTGACTGAAACAAATTTTACCATATGACCCATTTCAGCGAAAAGTGCTGCTGTTCCACCAAACTTAACATCACAATCATCTGGATGTGCCCCTATGCAAATTATACGTATTTTTTCTTGTTGTGATGTAAGCACTGTCATCCCTATTAGCAAATATTAAATAATTTTAATACTCTACTCCACCTTTTGTTATCTAGCAAACAATTATCTTTAATTTTTGTGTTAATTATTTTGGCCATTTACCATGCCCTACTCCGTCTGGAAAACCAGTGTAATACCTGAACGATTCAATAATTTTCCCTTCAACCTTTTTCATACGATTTATTTTATCATTGAATTCTTTTCTTTCCATCTTTGAAAGAAATTCTGGGTTACCTCCTCTATAATCATTCCACATGCCACTAAATTGACTTAGATGCATGCTCTTCGCTTTAACCCTTTTGTCATTAAACTTAGTTATATTAACCACTACATTAGCATCTTTATCTAAAGGTGAATAAAAAAGATACTCGGGGATACGCCATTCTGATAACCCCTCATGTATAATTTGACTAGGGAATAAAAGTCTCCATTCTGCAACCCTTGATGCATCTGCAGCTAAATAACTAGCAGTCCTATGGTCTGATTTATGCCACCGAACGTATCCATACCCTGGATCAAATGCCATTAGTACGTCTGGTTGTATTTTCCTAATCCAGCGTACGAGTTTACCAACAACTTCTTTTCTATCGGCCCATTCCAATTCCCCATCAGTATAGCCTAAGTTTATATAATAACTTTCATCAATATTTAATTCCTTTAATGCATTAATTTCTTCTTCGCGCCTAATTTTTGATAACCGGTCTCGAGTCATTTTTGGATCTTTTGTTCCAACGTTACCAGTGGTCAATATTAAAACCCACACCTCGTTCCCATGTTCCCTCAACATAGCTAAAGTACCATAAGATTGACTATCGTCATCAGGATGTGCACCAATTAGTAGAATTTTTTTTCCCTTCCAATCTTCAACTGGATTCTCAGGTTGAGAGAATAAAATTGTCATTAACGATAGGAAAAATAAGAAATGCTTCTTGTTCATAATGTTACTCCAAATATTTTGATAATTGAGATTAGCTATTGCAAGTGGCGATATTTACCATGAAAAGATGAAAGAGAGGTGGAGAGCATACCAACCTATTCATACCAATACTTTAGTAACTCCACCACTTACTCAAGCTAATCTAAAAATAAATCAATACCCAGGATTTTGAATCAATCCTAGATCGATTTCACGTTGAGGGATGGGGAAAATAAGATTATGCGTGTCAATCGTAATGTTAAAACCCTGTTTATCAAATTGATTATTCATGGTTTCAACTGCTTTGCCAAATCTTAATAAGTCGTACCATCTATGGTTTTCAAAAGCAAGTTCCACCCTTCTTTCTTTTAGCAATTGATCTTCAAAAGAACCGGGCGACGATGCATTAATTGAATTCAAACCAGCTCGTGTCCGAACTTGATTAATATAATCATATGCTACTGTTCCTTGCCCTGACGCTTCTGCCATCATCAATAATACATCAGAATAACGAAAAACAATAAAATTATTGTCCGCATCGTAATTAGAAGATGGATTACTTTCATATTTTCTAATATATCGTGCATAGGAAGTGTCGCCATCTACTACATAAATCGTATCCATGGATGACTTAAATCTCTCATCACCTTTTTCATAAGAATCAACAATATCTGGTGTTGGTCTATTTCTTCCTCCACCTTCACCGGTTTGAAGATCGGAACTAGGTGAGAAGGAATTAGTAAATCCACTTCCTTCTCCCATACCACCTGAAACAAACTGTACTTCAAATATAGATTCATTACTATTTTCATTAGAAGGGCCCCAAAGATCAGCATAATTACTAAGCAATGAAAAACTACCGCTATTAATTACTTGATTCAATGCGCTAGCAGCTTCGCTTTTATTACCTAAATGTAGTTGAACTCTTCCAAGTAATGTCAACGCAGACCATTTTGTAGCCCGACCAATTAGTGATGGAGTGCCTGATATTTTTCCAGCAGCATCTGTTAAGTCTATAACCAGTTGTGTTAAAACCTGATTCTTTGTTAGTTGCGTTTGCTTTGGATTTGTTTCAAGAATTTCCTCTAATGGCATTGGAATATTTCCAAAAAGCATCGCGAGATTATAATAAAATAGAGCACGTACAAAAAGAGCTTCTCCAATTACTTGATTTTTGAAAGCATCATCAAGGTTAGCTGATTGAATTCTGGTTATTAATGTATTTGCACGCGCTACGCCTTGATAGGAACCTGACCAAACTCCCAATGTATACTCGCTTAATGATGTTTCAGCAAATTCGTTTAACTCAGCTACCGCGGCTGCTAATCCAGTAACATCACCACCTTGATCTGTATTATCTGAACGCATTTCAGTCATCATCCAATAGCCACCAGTACCACCAGTGGCGATATCAGATTGATTTCCATAAGCACCACCACTTTGAAGAGCATCATATACTCCATTTAAAGCGGTTTCAAAATCAGATTTTGTTTGATAAAAATTATCAACATTTCTTTGACTCTCAGGAGCAAGAAGAGTGAACTCATCTGAACAAGAAATAAAAAATAAACTTGTTAAAATAATCCACGACTTTAAACTAAAAATATTTTTGATTTTGATCATTACTATATCCTCCTAATTAAAAAGTTACGTTGAAACCAAAAACGAGAGAAACAGATAGCGGATAAGCTCCGTAATCTTCGCCTTGTGTTAACATATTTTGAGACTGAAGACTAACTTCAGGATTAAATCCAATGTAATCTGTCCAAGTAGCTAAATTTTTTGCTGTAAAGTATAAACGAATATTATCAGCATACTTTTCAGACATTGATTTTGGAAGAGTATAACCTATCGTCAAGTTT
>Ga0209041_1000269_pt1 | contig 41737 bp, 49 predicted proteins | sample SaaInlV_100m_DNA_4_FD_184647 | JGI IMG/M metagenome (GOLD analysis project Ga0209041, IMG submission 184647) | Marine microbial communities from expanding oxygen minimum zones in the Saanich Inlet - SI037_S2LV_100m_DNA (SPAdes) (version 2) | ecosystem: Environmental > Aquatic > Marine >... | reverse complement strand
GTTTAATATCGTGACCAGCCAAAGCTCTTTAAAGCTTAAGTAATTAGTATCTAAGGTTTTCTCTAAACCAAAGATTAACCATCCATTTCTCCCCTTTGATTACCGGCATGCCGCCATGGAGAGATCTAGGATTAATTTTTGGATGAGTGGCAGAGGCATCATTAAGAAGAGTATTATGAAAAACAACTGCATCACCTTTTTTGGGTTGAATTGTTAGATCAAGCTCAGGAAAACCTGTTCCACCACCCTCTTCAACATCATTTAGATAAGCAATGGCAGTAATCATGCGTTGGCCGCCTGGCTCCCAGTTCTTCTTGCCATCTTCTGTTTCATAGTCAAAAGAGTCAAAGTGAGGTTTGTATTGTGCGCCTTGTTTATAATAAACAAGCTGGTATTGTTCTGCGTTCCTAATTGGCATTTGTACCAAAATTGAGAATCTTTTACTAACTTCATGCACTATGTCATTTGCATTATGTTCAATCCAGCAGTTTTCGCTTGTCCTGCTTTCGTGTTCGATATGCTGATCGGGACTAATTACTGTTGAGGGCTCTAGCTTGCCAGTTGAAGCACTAATAAAAGCGGAGCACTCATCAGCACTAAGAAAATTACTAACAACATATAAAATTGGATTAGCTGAATGCATGGTTACGTTATCTGCAATTTTTTTTGGAAATTCTTTATCTTTCATGTGAGATAATTGTAATTTAAAAAACTGCTGCTAGCATATATGAAAATATTTATTTCCATTGCATCATATCAAGACCCCCTTCTTCTTGAAACGCTCTGCAGTGCATATGAAAATGCTTATAACAAAAATAACCTAACGTTCGGAGTTTGTGAACAGGCTGATACAGGCATAGATCTAGACTCTATTCATTTTAGAGATCAGATTAAATATGAGTTGTTAGACCCGGTAATGGCAAAGGGTCCATGCTGGGCAAGATCTAGGATTCAGCATTTTATGAGAGATGAAGATTTCTTTCTGCAGGTTGACTCTCATACTATCTTTGCAAAAAATTGGGATAAAATCTTGTTAACTTATTATTCATGGTTGGAAAGGAATTTAAAAAATGACTTCGTCATTTCAGGTTATCCGAGAAGCTTTAAACCAAATGAAGGGTTAACAAACTTTGAATTGAATGTGGCTTATAAAGATACTCTAGGTATAACTTTTCGAGAGGAAAGAATGTTTGAGGATGGTTACTATTCTATGCAAAAAAGTTTTCCAGCAAATACAGAGCTACCTGTCCGAGGGCTTCTTGTTGCTGGTGGTTTTATTTTTACAAATAGAAACTTTGTTCGCTCTATTCCATATGATCCTAAATTCTATTTTCATGGAGAGGAGCTAAGCATTGCTTTGAGGTTATATACAAACATGTGGGATGTAGTTCATATACCTAGAGTTCCAATATTCCACTTATACACAGATGTTAATAATTTGGTTAGAAAGCTCCACTGGGATCCAGAAGATGAAAAAAATAGAGCGATAAAATGGAATGAATTAGATAAAAAAAGCAAAGCTCGACTTGGCGATTTAATAAACAGCAAAGTCGAAAATCCATATGGATTAGGGTCAGAAAGAACAGTTGAAGATTTTGGTAAAATGGCTGGCATGGATCTAAAGAAAAAGAAAGTAGTAGATTTGCCAGTAGCCACTAATAATTTTCCTTTTGTTAAAATTGATTCAAATGCTGAGCCTTTTAATACAATTACTTTAGGAAATGAATGAGCAATTAATACCTTAGGAGGAAAGATGACTGAAGATACAAGAAATTTCTTAAATAACTATGGAGAATTTGTTACAAAAGTAACTAGTGAGCCTAGTTTGAATCAATCAAGTCTAGATAAGAGGATGAAAGAAATTGATTCTTCGTCACAGATAGAATCTGCAAGACTAATAACCGCGGCTCTTGGGCTTGGCAGTGAAACTGGTGAATTTGTCGAAATAGTCAAAAAAATGTTTCTTCAGGGCAAGCCAGCATCGGAAGATAACATCTATCACATGAAAAGAGAGCTGGGAGACATTATGTGGTATTGGGCTACTGCTTGCATGGCATTGAAGCTTGATCCGTATGAAGTTATTAAAGAAAACCAAGATAAACTTGAAGCAAGGTATGGTGAAAAATTTGAAGTTGACAGAAGCGAGCATAGGAAAGATGGCGACCTTTAAATTATTCAGTGCGCCGAGAAAATGGCATTGCCATTTTAAAGTTTAATATTTACTAAATTAGTAAACTGAATTTTCTTTAAAATCTGCTGCTGCTGCAAGATATTCTTTCTTAAGCTGATCAACCAATGCCTGAACAGTTGGCGAATCTTTGATTGACCCAATGCCCTGGCCTGAGCCCCAAATATCTTTCCAAGCTTTTGCTTCCGTGTTTCCACCTGAACCAAAATTCATTGAAGATTTATCTGCATCAGGAAGGTCCGCAGGGTCTAATCCAGCATTTTTAACTGAGCCCTTTAAATAATTACCAGCAACACCAGTAAATAAAGATGAGTAGACAATGTCATCGGCAACACTTTCAATAAGCATATCTTTGTAGCCTTGCTCGGCATTGGCTTCTTCTGTAGCAATAAATCTTGTGCCCATGTATGCAAGATCGGCCCCCAAAGCTTGGCTTGAAGCGACTGCACTTCCTGAGCTAATGGATCCAGAAAGAATAATGGTGCCATCAAAGAATTCTCTTACCTCTCTAACCAAAGCAAAAGGTGAGAGCGTTCCTGCATGACCACCGGCGCCAGCGCAAACCAAAATCAATCCATCAACACCCTGTTCAGCAGCTTTGCGAGCATGCCTTACACTGATGACATCGTGGTAAACCAAGCCGCCATATGAATGAGCTGCTGTAACAACTTCTTCAGGAGGTCTTAAAGATGTGATGATAATTGGCACCTCATGTTCCACACATGTTTCCATGTCAGCCATTAGCCTGTCATTGGATGCATGACAAATTTGATTAACTGCATATGGCGCTATTGGAAGCTCAGGGTTTTCTTCTTTTGCTGTGGCAAGCTCTTCTTTAATTCTTACCAACCACTCACCCAAAACATTCTGCGGTCTAGCATTCAGCGCGGGAAAAGAGCCCACAATGCCTGCCTTGCATTGAGCAATCACAAGCTCTGGTCCTGAGACCAAAAACAGAGGTGAACCAATAACGGGAATAGATAAATTGCCTTGTAAAACTTTTGGAAGCGCCATGATAATCCTTTGTAAAAAAAGCTAGTTTAACTGAAGCCTTGGATGGATTAAATAGCAGTTTGAAAATTAAAAAGCCTCATCAGCAACCCAGCTAATAGACCAGTTGTGACCGAGTCTGTTGCCTTTATAGGTATCAGGAAGAACGGTCACAGAACTTCCAAAAATTTCAATGTTTTGCGGGTTAACGGGCGAGTCTTTGTATGCACTGTCTAGTTGATGCTGAGTCCTCCACTCAAAAAGGGTTGAGTTAGCATTAATCTTTGTGATTGGTGAGTAGTTGCAAAGGTTGTTAAGCATTGTTGTGCCCAGCAAAGGTGAGGCTACTATGTGTGCTTCAATGGGAGTCTTGTTGCTCCAGTTTTTTAATGCATGGCTGACCAAGATGCCCCCATAGCTATGGCCAATTAATGTTACTTTTGTCAGTGCTGGGCGAAGCTTTAAAATGCTGTCGATCGACGTGATTAGCTGCTCAGCAGAATCTTGAAAGCAGCCGTTGTCAGGCCATCGATAAAAATACATCTCCTTTTTCTCGGTGTTGATAGTCTTGAGCGGATAAACCCATTCGTAACCTTCGCTGCTTCCGCCATGAATCCCAATAAATATTTCTTCTGCTTCTTCTAGCGTTGGCTCTAATTTATTTAACCCAAAAGGAAGGTCGATTAGTCTTTGGCCTAATTTCTGCACCGAAATATTATCGACAAGATCTTGAAGCTGCACATTGGACTGCGGTTCTTTCGAACAACTTGTTGCCAAGAAAAAAACAAAGAATAAGTAAGAGAATTTTTTCATTGAAATTATTTTATAAAGTAAGCAACACTGTGATCAGCAAACTCTTTCGCTCCAATTTGGTCAAACCCCATCTTCTCATGAAAATTTAAAGAAGGTTGGTTCACAGGCTCAGTGTTTACCTCAAGCGCAATAGGAAGGTTTTCTATTTTAGCTTCATTAAAAATATCATCATAAATAGCTTTGCCAAGACCTTCCCTTCTATAATTTTTTTCAATTGCCACTCTGTCTACATATAAAAATTTCTTAAGCTTCCTGCTAAAAAATTTATAATTTTCAGATCCATAGGCTGAGCCCTCTCTCATGCAAATAATAAATCCGATGACCTCATCACCCTTTAATACCAATAAATTATATGCGCTCAGCTCTATTAATTTATGCAAATAGTCTACGGATTCTAAAGATCCAACTTCTGGAGTATTGGCTTGATTTAGATCATAAATTTTTTGAAGCCGGTCATCATGATTGCCGTCATGACTAAGTACTAACATTTTAAATTTTGAGTTGAATGACATAAAAATACTAGCTACTACCCATTGCTGCTAAGAAATCTAAAATGATATTAATAATATTTAGGTACATATCAAAGGCATGAGAGATAGCTGTATCCCAGTCATTTAAACCTTGATCTGCACTTACATTGACTGAGCTAATTGAGACAAGCAATGACATAGAAAAAGTAATAATTCCCGCTATCGCTTTTTTTCTTGCATACCCACGCGATACTTTTCTATACATAGAAAAAAACTCTACAAAAATTAGAATTAAAATTAAAGCCGCAACTATCGATGCAAAAATTGGATTTGCAAAGTTAATTCCTGTCACTATAACTATGATAAACATTGCAGCGGTAGTTAGGGTTGCAAGTTTTAGGCCTGTCATGCCATCATTTTCATCCATATCCATAACAATAAAGCCGATAACTAAGCCGTAGCCAATTGCACTAAGAGTCATAAATACAATTTGTATAAAAGAGGTAGAAAAAATAATAAGGGCAGTTGCTGCCCAGAGTGAAAAAATGGCAAATAAAATTAAGAAGAAAAAGAAGTGAGTTGTGCCGTTGCTCTGAACTATTGTTATATCGGTTTGCCTGTTTTGATTTACGGCTTCGGCGAACGAAATACCTAAAAATGTGGTGTTGGCATAAAACGCTTTTTTGCATTGGTGAACAACAAAAAACATACAGCCATAAAGAACTGCCAACTCAAACCCAAGGATTAAATACACTTTTAAAGCCAGGCTTGAGGCTTCCATGCTAATTAGTTGCTCGATCCTTCGTTGATAATATCAACATAGGTTTTAATGCCGGCAACAAAACTGTCAGCGTCAATGCTTTCGTTCGTTCCATGAAATCCAGTCATGTCTTCTGGAACAATGCTGAATGGATTAAATCTAAAAGAATTGTCTGCAACTTTTGAATAGTGGCGCGTATCAGAGGCTGCAATCATGATGCCTGGAACTGAGACAACCTCGCCATAAACTTTGCTCAAAGAAGATGAGATGATTTCATATCCGGGAGATTCCCAAGAAGAAACGTCTGAAGCCTCTAAACCTCCCAGGGTTCGTACCTCTACTTGATCAGACCCAACAACTCTTCTTACATGCTCTGTGACACTTTCAATAGAGTCTCTCGGGTGAAGTCTAAAATTAATAAGTGCTGTGGCCTCAATTGGTAAAACATTGCTCTTGATGCTCCCAGTTAGCATTGTTGGTGCTGTAGTTGTTCTAATCATTGCATTAATTACTGGGGTAGAAGACATCTGATTATCTAGCAAGCCACCAAATAGCCATCTATTTGCAAAAAGAAAACGGTATCCAAATGGCATGTGTTTGCTGACCTCATCAAACATGACAGCACTCAAACCCTCTAAGCTTCCAGGCAGCGGCTCATTTTCAAGTTTGACTAGAGCGTCCGCAAGAATAGTTACAGCAGTTTTTTTAGGAGGCGTTGAAGAATGTCCACCTTTTGCTTTTGCAACAATCAATAGGTTCATAATTCCTTTTTCAGCTACGTTGATGGGTGCAACTAATTTATCAACGCCTGGGAAAAACCCTCTATTTACAAACGAACCCTCATCGAGTGACCATTGCAGTTGAACGCCCTCTTGTTTCAATTTTTCAGTAACCTGGGCAGCTCCGCCACCGCCAATCTCTTCATCGTGGCCAAAACTAAAGTAAACAGTCCTGGCGGGCTGAAAGTTATTTTTAATTAAATAGGTTGCTGCCTCCATCATCCCGACAACACCACTTTTATCATCTAGCGCTCCTCTGCCCCAGATTCTATTGTTTGAAATGACTCCGGCAAAAGGTTCCTCTTCCCAAATGCTCTCTGTTCCTGGAATAACAGGAACTACATCGTAATGTCCAGTTAACAGAATCGGTGCAAGGCTGCTATCGCTGCCCTCCCATTTAAAAAGCAAAGTGTGTTCAAGCCGCTCGAGCTGCATTGCAGAATGAAATTCCGGATAAGTAACAGCAGCCCAATTAATAAAATCCTCAAATTCTTGGGATACAAATTTCTCTTTGTCTTGATGGGAAATAGTCTTGAACCTAATAGATGCAGCCAGGTTATTGATTGCAGCTTCGCCATCAATATCAGCAGTGAACCCCGCATTGATTGTTAATTCTGGTGCAGAATGCATAAGAGTTCTGGCAAGGGCTATTGAAAGAAGAGCACCAAGAATCAAAATGAATGAAAGAAATAATTTTTTGAACATTTGGCGCCTCACTAAAATATTTATCAGGGCTAAGACAATTCTGGACGTTTCCCTGAAAAATTAGAAAAATAATGTTTAATGTTATTTAGGTCTTGCTCCACATCACCACTTGGACTAAAAAATTCTCCAAGTTCGATTGTTTTATTAGAAAAGTCAATTCCAGCTAACATGATTTTGCTGTTGGTGTCATTTGCTATGCGAAGAAAGCCTGTTTTTAAACGTTCAACTTTTTTTCTGGTACCTTCTGGCGCCAAACCTATAATAAATCCTTTGTATTTGTTCGTGATGTCTACAATTTCTTCTTTTAAGGCATCTGGGTTAGCCCTGTTTACCGGTATTCCGCCCATTTTTCTGAGCACTCTTCTAAAACCTTTTTTAAAAATTGAATGTTTTCCTACCCAGTGAATGTTTATGTCCCAACTCAGCACAGCTGACATGGCAACAACAAAATCCCAGTTTGATGTATGAGGGCCTACAACCAGAACGACTCTTTCGTCTCTGGGGAAATGCCCAACAGTTTTCCAACCAGTAATTTTCATGGCAGCCTTTCCTATGAAGCGAAGAATTCTTGGTCTATTCGCTCGAAGGTGATCAGGGATAAAGGTTTTATACTTGTTCATGAGGATAGTCTATAGGTTTTTTTAGATTGAGAAACTGTTAGTTGCTTAGCCCTGCCAATTCTTCATATTTCTCAATTGCATCTGAGATCTTTTTTATGACATCACCCTGCGCAAAATGTTTTGTGTTTTTGTAAAAAGGATGAGGAAGTGTTGCCAGCTCTTTAGCTTTTTCCATTACCCGATCCATAAATTGCTCATCTGGCACAACCTCATCAATAAAGCCAACCGCTATTGAGTCTTTCATAGAATATGCATCTGAGTGATAGACGGCTGGATAAAAGTAATTCTTATTAACTCTTGCCTTAAGAATTTCCATAATCTGCGTTGGGATGTCCATGTTGTTTCTAACTTCATTTGCCTGGCATACATATTTTCCATCTATCGCAATTCTGTAATCAGCAGAACAAGTAACAAATAAGCCCAAAGCGATTGAATGCCCTGAGACTGCTGCAATAATTGGTCTATCAAAAGAATAAAGTTCAAGCAGCAACCGATAGCCTAGCTGAACCATTTTTGTAATCTTTTCCATATCCCCTGTTGCAAGGGTCTTAAGATCAAATCCTCCAGAAAATAAACCATTCCTGCCGGTAATTACAAGCGCTCCAGAATCTCTAGGGACCTGGGCAAGTAGTTTATTGACACAAGTGAGCATGTCATAAGAAAAAGCATTTGCTTTGCCATCATCTAATTTGATGATTGATATACCTTCTTCTTGGCTCAAAGTTGCGATTGGGTCTGACATAACTTCCTATTAATTAATGGCTTGCGTATATATTAACAAGAATTACCCCATTCACTATTAAGAACAGTCCTAGAATTGCTTGCCAGCTTAATGCTTGACCATAGATAAAATAGGATAGTATGGCTATCGCTAAGACTCCTAAGCCGCTCCAACAAGCGTAAACAATTGCAAGGGGTATGGTCCTTAAAGCCAATGTTAAAAAATAAAATGAGGCGAAATAGCAGATGCTCATAATAATTGTTGGGAATTTTTCTGAAAACTCTTTTGTTAAAGGGAGCAACATGGTTCCAGCAACTTCAAAAATAATTGCGCCAAGCAGCGATAAGTATGCGGAGATCATGGGTGGTATTTTACTGGGTTGCGGTTCCTAAATAGGTGTTAACTTTTAGTTTCGCATTCTCTCTAATATCCATGTAGAAAAGAGCGTAATCAAGGCCATGGTAGTTTCCACCTGAGCCACTAAATGTTTGAAATCTGCTGCCAGTTTGATCCGATGAAAAAAGGATTCCATTCTTGCATTGAGCTCGGACATATTGCTTGACTGGAGCCTCTAGAGGTCCAAATGTTTCGCCCTTGGGTCCATCGTCTCCAGAGAAATCTAAAGCAAATTCACCTGAAACATAGACGGCACCTTTTGCATCGGCTAACTCAGACAGAGGCCCTTCGTTTTTCCAAGTAATTGGATTTACACAAATATTATTTGCATACAAAGGCATGTCTTTATTGAGCTGAGTAACATTAATTGTGTCCCAGTGCACCAGACAACCTAATTGAGTTGCACTCTCACAAACTGAAATATCATTCATCCCGCTCATCCAATCTTTAGATATTTGTCCACCTATAATGTACGCGCCTACCATTCTTGAGTATAGATCCGATCCATCTATCTCTTCTTTTAAGAGCCTGATTGAATGATGGGTGCCTTGGCTGTGGCTGGCAATAATAAATGGCCTGCCATTACTGAAGTTATTAATAAAATATTCAAAAGCTTTTTTTACATCTTGGTAAACAAACGAATGAATCTCTTCTCTAAGTTCATCGCTACCAAAGTAGCTATAAATTGATGCTTGTCGATAATGAGGAGCATAAACGCTGCAGCAGCCATTGTATGCACTGGCTTGATTGGCCATCATCCATTCAGTATTTTCTCTGGTAGCTGATTCTTCTGCTAATGGATCTGTCCATGTGTGACCTTTTAGGTACCCTGTGGGGTGAACAAAAAATACATCTACTTTTGTGCTCATTTGATCAGCGCCCTCTTCTCCTGCGGGAATCAAATCTGCTTTATCAGAAATAGAAGGGAGAGAGGCCCATGAACTATTTTCTGAATAATCTAGCTGAGCAACAGCACCCTCGGGGCTAAAGGGGTGGTCAGGCCCTCCAAAAAAATAATCATATGCTATATCAGCAGTAAGTCCTTGATCTCGTAATTCATCAATAAAAGGGAAAACCCATGCAATTAATGCCAAAAGAAGACATGAAGTAATTAAAAGTGTTTTTTTCATAAGGTTAGTTAATTTTTTTAAGTATCCAAAAACCAACCCAAGTGCTGACAATGGCTTTAAATGATTGAGATAAAACAAGAGACAAAGAAAATATGAAATCTAACCATACGTTCCAAAACCAAGAGTAAAACCACTCTACTAGCGGAAGCAGCAGGGTAAAGTAGTTAGTAATAAATTCTATGTTTGTGAGAGACAAAACTCCATAATCCGAAGTAATGACAACCTTCAAGCCCCATAAAACAATAAGAATTTGAAAGGGTGTTGTTGCAATACAAAAGTATGCAATAATTTTAAGAAACGTATTCATAATTAAATTACTCTATGAATTATTATAGTATTTTTAAAGGAGAAACAAAAATGTATAAAAAATTTAACTTATTTGCTTTGCTTGTAATGTTTTTTTCGATAAACCTCTCGGCTGATGAGCCAAGTGGGTCACATGTTCAAAATGAATGGCAAATCTGGGCTTACACATCAGCCGCTCCAGATTTTATTGGTGACTTTGCAACCGTGATAGGAGCTGATGGATCGGTGATCAGGGAAGGCACAAATGGATGGAGGTGTGAAGCTTTTATACCTATGCCAGAGGGCGGTTTTAAAAGCCCGCATGATGCTGCGCCTGCATGCTCAGATAAAAATTCTGTGGCCTGGGCAAATGCATACAAAGCTGGAACTATTCCTGAGATGGAAGGAGATGGATGGATCTGGATGATACATGGAGATTTAGGAGTAGATAATTTTATTGTTGGGACGGATGGACAAAAAAATGCAGGTCATAAGCATTACATTGAATCGGGCCCTCATATGATGCTTATGCCAAAAGATCCTTCCTCTTTAGATGCACAATCAACTGATTATACTTCGGGCGCGCCTTATGTAATGTTTAAAGGGACTCCCTATGCTCATCTAATGGTGCCTTTGGTTGGCTATTACTCATACCAACCTCAGTCTTCGCCAGGAAATTAATTAATATAGGGCTCTGCGCAACAAGCAGGGCCTTTATTTTGAGCCGCTTTGCCAAGCCATGATCGACACAGGAATTGTGAGCAGATAAATCAAGGCTAAAATATTCATTGTGATCCACAAGAAGTTAATTATGCTCAGTGAAATAATGGAGAACAGCACAAGAAACCCAAGCCTTGATTGAATAAAAAACTGTTTTCTTTTGATTGAAAAAGTGGGAATTCTGCTGACCAACAAGCCGCTGATCAAAATTATATAGCCAGCAACGAAACTTAAATTTTCATAAGCCCAGTTATACCCCATGAAGGAATGTGTTAAGGGCAACAAGATTAAAACAGCTCCTACAGGTGTGGGTATGCCAGAAAAAAAATGTTCAGGCGCTCCATCCAAAGTCTTAGATTCCTCAAGCCTAACGTTATAAAGTGCTAGTCGCAAACAGGAAAAGATAATAAAAGCTAGTGCAGCAAAAGCTCCAAGGCTACTGCTTTGATTAAAGATAGACATATACACAAGCAAACCTGGTGCAACACCAAAACTTAAAAAATCTGAGAGAGAGTCTAGCTGGGCGCCAAGATCTGATTCGCTTTGAAGGTGTCTGGCAAGAAGCCCATCGAGCACATCACAGACTCCAGCAAATAAAATACAAATAATTGCTAACCTAAAGTCTGATTCAAGCGCAAATCTTATCGAACTCAAGCCAAAACTAAGGCCTGATAAGGTAATAACATTTGGAAGCAATACTTTAAAATCTATTTTTTTCATTTAATTTATTTAAGAGAAGCCAAGATTGATTCCCCGGCAATGACCTTATCTCCAACTTTACATTGAGTGATTGCATTTAGAGGCATATAAATATCTACTCTTGAACCAAATCTTATTAGTCCAAACCTCTCGCCTTGAGAAAGCAATTGATTTAATGAAATAAAGCTTAAAATTCTTCGCGCTATTAAGCCTGCTATCTGTACAACAACAATTCTTGGCCCGTGATCGCTCTTAATTACCAGGCTGCTTCGTTCATTTTTATCGCTTGCCTTATCTAAGCTCGCATTTAAAAATTGCCCTTCTTTGTAAACAATGCGTTCTGCCTTGCCCAAAACTGGGCTCCTATTTATATGCACATTAAATACATTCATAAATACGCAGATGCGCTTCATCTTTTCATTTTCTATTAAAAGTTCTTCTGGCGGGCAGGCTTCGTCTATCAAGCAAACCTTTCCGTCTGCTGAGCTAATAACTAGATTTGGATCTTCGGGTGTATGTCTTTCTGGATCACGAAAAAACCAAAGCGTAAAAAGTGTTAACAAGAAACCTATAGCTGCTAAAGGCAACCAAAGCATGGATATAATAATTGAGATAACAAAAAAAATTGTCGCAAACTTCCATCCCTCAGGATGGATGAAAGGTCTTTTTTTGATTGTTGTGCTCATTTAACTTATCTTTAATTTAGCCGAGCATTTTATGTCATAAAGCATTGTTTTGAAAATATGTGCTTAACTAAAGCCAACCATCTGGCTAAACAAAATCAACATTGCCATCGAAAGTTGTAGAATTAGAGTTCCCCAGAGAATTTTTTTCGTTATAGGTTTGGGCTGCAGATCTTTGGTCAACTTGCTTGTTAAGTACAAGGCTCCAATGTTGATAATAGGCAGTCCAAGGGCAGCCCATATGCCAGCAATTAAAAGAAGTGTTATTGGGTTTGGCAGCAAAAAATAAGCAATGGCTGAAAATAATGGAATAACAAATGCCGTAATTTTAATTAATGAACTACGAGTATTCTCTTTTTCTGCAACTAACCCCATGGATATTAGATAGTCAGAAATTGTTCTGGTAAACGCCGCCGTTCCAGATAGCATCGTTGAGAAAAGAACAAAGAAGGCCAATGGAATGAAAAACCATTTAGCCCAAGTACCTAAAATAGTTGTAAACATATTCAAAAGAGTTTGAATGATGTCTCCGCCTGGAGGCGGATAAAGGCCCAGTGTATTAAGAACTGCTGCTCCTAAAAGAAAAAATGGCAGTGTGCCAATGGTTACAAAAAAAACTGTTGCCCAGACGTCCGTCTGCATCACTTTAATCCAGGCTTTAACTTCTTTGGGTTCATTGTTGTGCTGTGCATAACCCTTTTCTAAGCACCAATAAGTGTATGCCATGATTTCACCATAACTAATCCCGGTAAAGCCAAAAACTGCTAAGGCTAGAGCTGCATGCTCAAACGGGAAAGTGAAGGAAAGTCCTGTCAAAAGTTGCTGGCTCGAAATTGCATAAGGGGTGGATTGCATAGAGATTGCGATTATCAAGGTCACAACAGAAAAGAAAAAAACCATGCCCAGTAAAATTTTTTCAAGAGTTTGGTATGTGCCAAGATACAAAATGAACCATGTAACAAAACATGCGGTTAAAACCCAAGCCTCCACACTCAGCATTGGCAACATTAAATGCCCTGCCTCAGCTACAGCGCCTGCAAGTCCACCCATACCTGCAACAGATGGTATGACGCCAATAAACATAAACCAAACTAACCAAGAGGCCTTTTTATCTCGAATGTTGGTCTTTGGCCCGGGCATGTCAGAGAAAGATTCAAGGAATGTCTTTTTGGTTGCGATTACATATCGGCTAATCTCAGCCTGTATCAAAGGCTTGCTCCAAAGACTTAATAACAACCACCAAAGGAGTGCAAAACCGGTTGCTGCACCAAGCAGTGGAGATAAAGCTATTGAGCCGCTGCCAACAACGCTTCCTGTAACAATAATGCTGGGGCCTATAAATTTTAAACGCTGAAAAAAGGAAGTTGGGGCTTTGATCATTTTATTTTTTGTAAAAGTGCTATGTCTTTTGATTGAACTTCACAAATCCAATTTCTTTGAGAGGCAATGACTTGAAAAGTTTTTTCGGCATAAAAGGTAACGTGTGTAGGATCTCTTCTATAGTACCAATTTTCAAACATATCGTCTGTTGTTAAAAAACACGTCATGATGCCCAGCCAGCCTCCTGGTTTTAGTAAGTTATTAAGCGTGTTAAATTCTTTAAAGGGGTCATGAAAATGTTCTGCTGTCTCAGTGCATGTTATGAAATCATACTGCTGAGATAGAACATTTGTGTCTGGGTAAAAGAAGGGGTCATAAAGCAGAACCTCAAAACCGTCTTTTTTGAGCATGTCAGCTAAAGCAGGGCCATGACCACATCCAAAATCGAGCCCCTTAGAGCTTGGTAAAATTTTTTCTTTTAAGGGTATTACAAGCTTTGATAAGAAAGATCTGTATTCAGGGTCATTGATTTCATTGTTATGTTCTAAATAGCGCTCTTTCTCATCATTGCTATTAAGCAAAAAATCTTTGTCTAGAAATTTACCGCCACAACACGAGCAGCTCCAATAAGTTTTTTGATCAGAGGTTAGAAAACTTTTAACGGCCTCCGACCCACAGATATTGCAAAGCATTTCTAAATAACTTTTTTAATCCCATCAATTGAAATTAACATTCCTTGATGAATGCCTTCTGAAAATGCCTCTGGAGAAATTTCTGTGGTCCATTCCAATAAGCACTCTTGATCGCTTATTGGTGATATTTTCATTGTTGCAAGGTGATGCTCTATTGGAGCAGGTGCCTCGATGGCAGAATACTGAAGAATCATATTCTCCTGATCACACATAAGGATTTTTTCAGTGATCTGACCCATCCCAGCCATCTCAAAATATCGACAATCGCCCTCTAATGAAATTTTTTCAATTGTGGGCACCCAATCACAGCGCCCAACGTCTGAAAGAATATTCCAGAGGTCTTTTGCGGAGCAATGAAAGTTAATTTCTTCTTTTAAAGTTTTCATTTAGTTAGTATTTTCCTCGGCTTGTAACAATATCTCGATAGGTACCTCAAAAGCATTTCTCTTTAATTGCCATACGCTTGAAGTAGCGCTTGCATCTAACTCTCCATAATAATGAGGAAATGCTCCTAAGCGTTTGCCTTGGGGAATGGGGGTTTCATATTTAAGGCAATCCCTCACTTTAGATTGGTCCAATTGAAGAAGTACAACCTCTTCTTCTTCAGCAAAATATAAAGATAAAGTTACGTTTAACTGATACAGAAAAGACAGATGAACAAAGCCATCTTTTTTATCAAGTTCAGTAATGATTAAGCCTGAAACTTGAGCCTGCTCCCACTCTTTTAGTGTGAGTACTTTATAAACTTCATTTTGCATATTAGTTAATACGTGAGAATCTTTCCATTTTAAGAAAATCTTAAGAGAGCCATATAGAGCCCAAACAACAACTAGTCCCCACCATAAGGCGAAAAACCAATCATTTTTATTGGTTCCGTTCCATTCCAGCCACTCAAAAATAAACGCCTCTGTAAATAGATCAAATGATAGGAGGACAAAGAAACCAAAAATCCAAACAAGAAATAAATTGAATACATTCATAAATTATTTACAGAAGCTATATCCATCTTCGAGTTGATTGCATATAGGTATCAAACTCTTGAGAGAAAATTTTCTTCATGGCCACTTCCTCTGGAATGATTTGAAAAATGGTTATGTACATACAAAATAATGCAACGAATATTACTCCTCCAATTAAATTAAAAGAAATAGCTAGGGAACTTAATATAAATGCCATACCAAGATACATTGGGTTTCTAGAAAATCTAAAAATGTCACCTGTCACAAGTGAGGTTGCCTGTTCTGGCTTTAATGGGTTGATGGTTGTTTTGCTTGCTCTAAATGCTCTAGCAGCTGAAATTAAAACGAATAGCCCTATTATTAAAAAGGTAAAGCTCAGGATTGATGAATGCTCAAATTCAATAATAGGAAACGCAGGCCTAGAAAAATATATCATTAATCCAAATAACAAGGTAACCAATGGTGGCGGGATCTTAGTATGCATTTTATTGGACCCTTCTAACTCTTAGGCTTACTTTTTTACCCTCTACTTTCATAACATAGCCACTCAGAAAACCTTTGGAGATAAAGACCGTCTGGTCTTTTTTCAGAGGGGTTCGATCATAAAAATCTTTCACACTTCTCCAAACTTGTTGGTTGTCCAAAGTAATGTAAATTTTGTAATTACCTTTTTTCTTAACGGAGACTATTTTTGCTCTTATTGATGGGTCATCCTGTGGCACTTCTAGGCCGAAGTCGTTTTTATTATATTTTTCTTCTGCCTCTGCTGGTTCTGATGCCTGAGCTTTTTGAAACAAGGCATCGTAGCAGCTTAGTCGTTTTGCTGAATCACTGATGCCTATGCAATTTTGAACATCTTGGCTATGAGATGAAACATAAGCGCTAATAAAAATAAGGCATAAAAATAAAATAGAAGATTTTAAGCTCATTGTGATGCGAGCCTATCAAGGAGTTTGATGTTTGACTGCGAGATACTCCTATAAAAGTTTTCTGCATGGTGAAATAGCGCAACATATAAAGCTGTACTAACAGCTAATTTAAAATCAAATGGTATGGCTGCAATAAAAGTATTAAAAAGAGATCCACCACTCGATAACCACACAGCTCCATTAACTGTGACATGCCAAATAAGCACGGCAGAAACGCTTCCCAGCAAAAGACTCTTACTGTTTCGGCTGACATAAGGAGTGGCCGCAAAGACCATAAGCATCGTTAAAAAAACAGTTGGGTTGACTGGCTGCAAAAATAAATTAGTAAGTGCAATGATGCATACAGGCAACATGTGTTGAATGCGTATGTCATCGGTGAGCCTAGGCATGAACACTGCCAGCGCTAGCAATGGAGTAAAGTTTGTTGGCAATCCAATAAATCTACTGGCTACCAGCAATGCTAAAAAAAATACTGCACTCTTCCACATAAACTTCCTCTTAAAGTGATAAACCGTATTGGTTAATATTATAAAGTACCTTTCATTTTAAAGATCAACTCCCTTGCGAGCCATAATGCCTTCATTATATGCATGTTTAATTTCCTTTATTTCAGATACTGTATCGGCCCACTCAACCAACGCCTTGCCCCCTCCTCGGCCGGTTACAACAACAGACTGATTCTCTGGGCGGTTGTTAAGGGCCTCTAAAATTCTATCTTCGCTAAGATATTTAAAGCTCAACATGTAAGTGAGCTCATCTAATACAACTAAGTGATAGCGATCATCTCGCAGCATTTCTTCTGCAACAGACCAACTTTTTTCAGCCGCAGCAATGTCAGCTGCCCGATCTTGGGTCTCCCAGGTAAAGCCAGTATTCATTTGATGAAAGGCTACTGATGGGCACTTTTCGCGAACAAATATTTCTTCGCCTGAAAGTTGTTGCCCTTTAATAAATTGCACAATGCCAACTTTATAATCATATCCCAGTGCCCGCATTACCATTCCAAATGCTGAGCTTGATTTACCTTTGCCATTTCCAGTTAACAATATTCCAACCCCTCTCTCAATATCTGCTGCCTCGATTGAAGCATCAATATTTTCCTTGAGCTTTTCCATTTTTTTCTTATGCGTCTTGTGTTGCTGGTCACTCATTCTTTATCTCTTATTTTTAATCTCACTATATCAGCTGGTTCAACGATCTAGTTTAGAACCTATATCGCACTCCAAGATGGGCTCCAAAGCCAAGAGTTTGATAGCTAAAAACTTCTTCGTAATCCTCATCAAGCAAGTTATCAAGCCTTAAATAAATATCCAGCTTTTCACTGGCGCCATAGTTTGCACTGATGTTAACCAAAGTAAATCTATCTATCTTTATATTGTTAGGAAAAACTATATCTGTCTGAGAGCCATTAAATTGAACGTTGGTATTGATATGGAGATTGTTACTTGCCTCCCAAGATAAATTTAAACTTGCAATATTTCGAGGGCGACGAACCTCGTCTTGATATTGCCCATTTCCGTCTGGTTCAACAGCATCTGTATATGTGTATGAGGCATTAAGAAGCAGCGTATCTGTTAGCTGCGCTGAGGAGTTCAGCTCAATGCCCTGCCGCTTGCTAAGCCCAAACCTATTAATTGCTGTATAGCCAAAGGTGATGGGATCAAGTGAGTTTCCATCAATTTCATTTTCAAGCTCAGAATTAAAAAGTGTTGCAGCCAAGATTAAGCTGCCCCCAAAAAACCTTTGATCAATTCCTAGCTCCCAGTTTGAAGACTCTTCAGGCTCTAAAGATGGGTTACCAATAAAGTTCGTATAAAAACCAAAACGTTCAGTAAAGGTTGGGTTTTTTACTGCTGTACCAAAGGCGCTGCGAATGCTTGAGTTATCATCAAGCTCATAAATTACTTCCAGTCTTGCTGTGCTTGCGCTTTTGAATTCCGAATTATCATCCAATCGAGTGCTTGCTGCTATGGTAAATTTCTTAGAGATGTCTGCTCGATACTCCAAAGCCATACTATCTGTGTTACGTGTGCGATCTTGATTGGGATCATAAATGCCGTAAACACCATAATCATTTACTATGCCGCGCTGTTGAAATGTTTCTTCCTCGCGCTCAACTAAGACAGATAATCGTTGGGAAAGATCACCAAATAACAATGATCCAATAAAGCGATATTGATCTTTGGTAGAGTTAGTTGAAGTGCCTAAGATGTCCTTGTTAAAATCTTCATTGTCATTTTTTGATTGTGAAATCAAAAATTGATGCTGCCATTTGCTACTTTTGGAAACATAGTTAGCCTTCAATCCAAATGCTGTATTCTTAAATTTAGATTTCTTGTCTTGATCGTCAACCAAACCATCAAAGTCTCCATCAGAATCATATTCATTCATGCCATCTGACTGGCGTGCAGAAAAATCAAAGCGCAACTGACTGGTTGCCTCAAACCCAGATTTAAAGTTTATATTTGTATTTTCGTAACCGTCCTTTTCAGACCCAGTACGGGCAACATTGTCACCCTCGGTTTGCAAGTGGCTGACTCCAAGGCGAGCATCAAACCTTCCATTGTTAATGCCTGCACTCAAACCAGTATTTTGTGTATCGAAACTTCCACCTTCCACAAAGGCCCTAGCACTCAAGGGTTGATCTGCACTACGAGTAATAATGTTTACAATGCCTGCCAATGCGTCGCTGCCTTGCATTGAACTTTGAGGGCCACGAATAATTTCAATGCGCTCAATATCTGCAGCCACCAGCGTACCCCAATTAAGCTCATCATTTTGAGATGCATTGTTTGCCTCAATACCATCAATTAAAACAAGCAGATGATTGGCTTCGCTGCCCCGAACTCTTATTTGAGTTTGGGATCCTTGAACGCCACTTCTGCTGACAGCAAGCCCAGGCACATCTCGAAGAAGATCGCTAATGCTAACAACTGCTCTTTTTTTAAGCTCTTCGCTATCAATAATGGTAATAGCATTTGCAGACCGTTTAGCGGCAATAGGAAGAAGAGAAGCATTAACCAAAACCTCTTCTATCTGATTATTTAATTCTTCTGCAACAGAGTGTCTGGTAAACAGCAACAACAAAACCAAAGATAAACTAAACAAATTTTTCATTAAATCATTCCTTGCACTCACGAGAGTGGTTATATTTAAAAAAAGTGGTAGCTGAACTAAAAGTTCTAGGTCATTGTATCAATTAATAACCTAAAACTGGTGCGAGCCAGGTCTCGTTTTCATCGACACTTTCATCTCGGGCTTTTGAATATTCTTCTACCTGATCTTTGTCAACTCTGCCAAGTTGGAAATAGTGAGATTCAGGGTGGGCAAAATAAAACCCACTAACACTTGCCGTTGGCCACATGGCCAAAGATTCTGTAAGAGTTAAATCAATTCTTTTTTTAGCGTCCAAAAGTTCCCAAATATTTAACTTAAGGCGATGATCAGGACATGATGGATAACCTGGGGCAGGTCTGATACCTTGATATTTTTCCTTGATTAAAGCTTCATTATTAAGCTTCTCTTCAGCAGCGTAGCCCCAAAACTCAGAACGAATTTTTTTATGTGCCCATTCTGCAAAAGCTTCAGCAAAACGATCTGCCAATGCTTTTAAAATAATTGCATTGTAGTCATCAAGGTTCTCTTCAAATCGTTCAATGTGCTTATCTATTCCATGGCCTGCAGTCACAGCAAAAGCTCCGATATAGTCATCCTTCTCATCTATAAAATCAGCTAGAGAGTTTGACTCCAAATCCTCACGGGATTTTTGTTGACGAAGGCAGTGAAGTAACAATTCTTCATTGGTGCCATCGTCCTTTAAAACAGCTATAGCATCTCCGAGTGAGCGAGCTGGAAATAAACCAATAACCCCTTTCGGCTCCAACCATTTTTCTTTCATCAGCTGCTCAAGAATGACTTGTGTGTCCTCCCATAATTTTCGAGCCTCTGGACCTTTGACAGGGTCAGAAAGCAAGTCAGGGTAACGACCGCTAAACTCCCAAGCATTAAAATAAGGCATCCAATCTATAAACTCATGCAGCTCTTCCAGGCTTGGTGATAATTCTGTGATACCAGGTTTTAGGGGTGCGGGAGCTTTAAGCGTCATGTCAATCCTAGCTTTTCTAGTTATGGCTTCAGGAAAAGGTCTGAGTGGAGATTTGGCTCTAGAGGCGTAAGCGTCTCTTTTGTTGGCATGAGCAGATGCAAGCTCTTCTGCATATTGATCTGGCTCTCCCATCAGCCTTTGAGCAACTCGCACAGCCCTAGATGCATCTTTTACATAAACTACAGTTTTGCTATATACAGGGTCAATTTTTACTGAGGTATGTGCTGGGCTTGTGGTTGCTCCGCCAATAAGTAAAGGGATAGAAAGGCCTCGTCGTTCCATTTCTTTTGCCACGCCAACCATTTCATCTAGTGATGGGGTGATAAGGCCAGAGAGGCCTATGAGGTCACAGTTTTCTTTTTCAGCAACATCTAATATCTTTTCGGTTGGAACCATTACCCCCAAATCAATTACTTCAAAGTTATTGCATTGGAGAACAACACCAACAATATTTTTACCAATATCATGAACATCCCCTTTGACCGTGGCAAGGACCATTTTTCCATTGCTTTGCATGACGCCGCCGCCTTTTTCCTCTTCAATAAAAGGAACCAGGTAAGCAACTGCTTTTTTCATCACTCGAGCTGACTTAATAACTTGAGGGAGGAACATTTTTCCAGCACCAAAGAGATCTCCCACTCTATTCATGCCATCCATCAAAGGCCCCTCAATAACATCTAGGGGTTTATCTGCGGCCAACCTAGCCTCCTCAACATCCTCAACAACATGAGTGTCGACGCCGCTAACCAAGGAATGATTTAGCCTTTCATTTGTTTCGAGGGTGCGCCAATCTTGATCAACGCTGCTAACTGATGCGCTTGTACTATCTGCATATTTGGGTGCAAGGTTAAGCAATTGCTCAGTGGCGTCTGGTGAGCGATTAAGAATTACATCCTCAACTGCATCTCGCAGCTCGGCAGGCAAATCATCGTAAATCGCAAGCTGACCCGCATTAACAATGGCCATCGTGAGTCCATTTTTAATGGAGTGATAAAGAAATACCGAGTGCATTGCCTCTCGCAATACATTGTTGCCTCTAAAGCTAAATGAAACATTCGAAAGACCGCCTGATAATGATGCTCCAGGACAGATTTTTTTTATTTCAGCGCAAGCATCAATAAAAGATAAGCCGTATGCATTATGTTCCTCGATACCTGTTGCAACTGCGAAAACATTTGGATCAAAAATAATATCGTGCGGGTCCATTCCTACAACTTCAGTCAATATATCGTATGCGCGTTTACAAATTTCTACCTTTCTTTGAAAAGTGTCCGCCTGGCCCTCCTCATCAAAGGCCATAACAACAACAGCTGCTCCATGACGCTTAACCAGTTTTGCCTGCTCAATAAATGGCTCTTCGCCTTCTTTCATGGAGATAGAATTAACTATAGATTTGCCCTGAATGCACTTTAAACCAGCCTCAATAATCGACCATTTGCTAGAGTCAATCATGATTGGAACTCTAGATATGTCTGGTTCACCAGCAACTAAATTAAGAAATTTAACCATGGCACCTTCAGAGTCCAACATGCCTTCATCCATATTGATATCAATTATTTGTGCCCCATTTTCAACCTGCTGCCTAGCAACTTGAATGGCTGCTTCATAATCCCCTGCCTCAATTAGTTTTCGAAAAACAGCAGAGCCAGTTACGTTGGTTCGCTCACCGATGTTTATAAATAAAGTGTCTTCGTTTATTTCAAGTGGCTCAAGCCCACTCAACAACATGGCTTTTGGAGACTCTGGAACTTCCCGAGGGCTTAAATCAGCAATAACATCTCGAATAAGCTCTATATGGTTAGGTGTTGTGCCACAGCAGCCACCGACGATATTAAAAAGGCCCTCTTCTCCAAATTCTTTAATAATTTCTGCCATCTCAGCAGCTGTTTGGTCATACTCGCCAAATTGATTTGGCATACCAGCATTTGGATGGGCGCTCACGTAGCAATCTGAGATTTTTGAAAGTTTTTGCAAGAAAGGACGAAGTTCAGCCGCACCTAAAGCACAGTTTAATCCTATGGAAATTGGCTTAGCGTGTCTGACAGAGTGCCAAAATGCTTCTGTTGTTTGACCTGACAATGTTCGGCCAGATGCATCTGTGATGGTGCCGGAAATCATTATTGGAATATCAATCTTTCGTTCTTCTGCAACACAGTCAATTGCAAACAATGCAGCTTTGGCATTTAATGTGTCAAAGACTGTTTCAACCAAAATAAAGTCTGCGCCACCATCAATTAGAGCAGAAGTTGCTTCGCTGAATGTGCCGACTAACTGATCAAAATTAATATTTCTATATGAGGGATCTTCAACGTCTGGGCTTAAGGAGCAAGTTCTGTTTGTTGGGCCAAGCACTCCAGCTACAAAAATCTCTTGTTCGCTATTTTTCATTGCCTCGTCAGCAACTGATCGAGCAATTTTAGCAGCTTCATAATTTAACTCATGGACTAGCTCTTCCATGTCGTAATCTGCCATAGAGGGAGCATTAGAGTTGAAAGTATTGGTCTCAATAATATTTGCGCCAGCATCGACATACTGCTGGTGAATTCCGGAAATAATGCTTGGCTGAGTAAGAGTTAGTAGATCATTATTGCCCTTGAGATCACTGGGCCAATCTGCAAATCGCTCGCCTCGATAATCTTTTTCTTGTGGATCATGCCCCTGAATCATGGTGCCCATTGCGCCATCTAATAATACAATCTGACGCTCAAGCAGTTGGCTCAATCTAGCTCGTGCTGAGGAGTTTGATTTATCTGACATATTTCCAATCAATATAAATATTCATTTTTTTAATTACAATATTAGTCCTGGGAAAACTTCCGTTTTAGCGTTTCTTTTAAATCGATGCAATAGGATCAAATTTCGATTAGTTGAATTTTACACTTTGGGTAAAATTCTTGCAATCTCGCTTACTCATAATTTTTTTACATGGGTGCTTGGTGGGCCAAAGAATGCTCTTAAAATTTGGTTCATGCCGTTTGATTGTTTCATGTCTTGCCAAATTGATGACCAAGCCATGAATGTAATTTTTACAGGATTGTAGGTATTTACATTATTTACCAAGCCATATTGAACTTGCTCTCTTTCTGGCTCAAAAGTGCCAAACATTCTGTCCCAGATGATGAGTAAGTTTCCATAATTTTTATCGATGTATTGTTTATTAGAGCCATGGTGAACTCTATGGTGAGAAGGAGTATTAAAGACCCACTCAAGAGGTCCAAGTTTCCCAACAATTTGTGTGTGGCCAACAATCCCCCATAGAGTGCTCATTACTCCAGCTACCGCAATAATGGTTGGGTCCAACCCAATCAATGGCAAAGAGATAAAAAAAGGTATTTTGGAGATAGGTCCAAACCAAGCCTGCCGGAATGAAACTGCAAAATTCATTTCTTCGCTAGAGTGGTGACTCATATGAATGGCCCAAAGAAATCTCATTCGATGGGACATGCGATGGTAAATATAGAAAACAAAGTCAATTAGCACAAAGGTTAAGAGCCACATACCCCAGAGAGGAATGATGGCGCTCAAATCAAACAGGCGAAATTCATAGAGATAAAAATGCAGAGCAAGTGCAAAGCCTTTAACCGCAAAAGCGATTGCAATGTTTCCGGTCAGCAAGCCGACCGTGCAAAGAGAATCTTCTTGCTTGTAATATGTTTTATTTTGCCAATTGGAAATTAAGGCCTCAGCAAAAATCATAGCCAAAACAATTGGTGCCCCTATGGCATAAATTTGAGAAACAGTTAAATCTGTCAAAATTAAATATTAAGGTCTGTCCTCTTTACAAACTCCAGAACCGTTGCATTAATACAATATCTTGGCATCCCGTTTGGTCCATCGGGAAAAACATGGCCAAGGTGTATATTAGAGGTTGTTGATCTAATCTCTGTTCGTCTCATCCCATAGCTGTTATCTGGTCTTGTAAAAACAGAGCCTTCAACAGGCTTTGTAAAAGAAAGCCAGCCTGTGGATGAGTTAAACCTATCGCGGGTATCAAACAAGGGTGCTCCGCTGAGCTTGTCGACAAAAACTCCATCTGGAGTATTTTTAAAAATCTCATACTCCTTGCAAAACCTAGCATCTGTTCCCTCTTGAAAAGCAACCTTGTATGCCTCAGAGTCACCTAACTTAAAATACCCAAGCGCTTGGTAAAAATCTTTTGGGGACATGTAGCCCTGGTGACCAAAGACCTCTTTACCTTCCTCAAGGAAAAGAATGGTTGGCGTGGCCCAAGTTGGTGAATCAATTGTTAAGCCATCAAGTTGGCTGGCTAGCCTATAAACAAGCGGCACACTGCCAAGATAATTATTTGTTACTTTGGCTTTGAACTTCTCACAATAGGGGCAATACCCCTCTGGCTCAATAACCACTATTGATTTCCCTTGAGCAATTTTACTATTGTCTTGAGCGGGACTTTTATCGCTTCGAGCAAACCTAACGCCGGTTGAGTGATCTGGGCAATATCCATTGGGATTTTTTGCAATATAGTCCTGATGATATTTTTCTGCTTTATAAAATTTTTGAATTGGTTTAACTAGCGTGGCAATTTCGCCGTAACCTGCTGCTGTTAGTAGCCCCTGATAAGAGCCAAGGACTTGATCAACGGCCTGTTTTTGTTGATCGGTGGAATACAGAATAATTGACCTGTATTGAGTGCCAACATCATTGCCTTGTTTATTTATTTGCGTTGGGTCATGAGATTCGAAGTAATGCATTAAAAGCTCTTCGGTTGAAATTAGGTTTGTGTTGTAGGTAACTTCGACCACTTCAGCATGATTATTAACATTAAATTTATTTTTAAGTTTCGTAATCTCCCGGTAAGTTGGGCGAACACCATTTCCATCTGCATAACCAGACACCGCGTCTATGACTCCAGGCATGGCTTCATATCCTTTTTCGGCTCCCCAAAAACAACCTGAGCCTAGGATAATTTTTTCAGAATGTGAGGTTGCATCATCAACACTAGATGCGTGAACTGGGATCAGCAGTGCAGCTGAAAAAATTAGTAAATAAAGGGCTGTGTTTTTCATTTTCAACTAAAAATTAGATTAAGTTAGCTCCCATCATAAACAAACACACAATCGAGAGCATCCAAGCCAAGCTTCTTAAGGGCTGTGCTTCATATCCTTTTTCATTGGCTGGCTGTCTTCTAAAGCCAGAAATGTACAAAGCCGCAAAGATAAAGCGCAATGAGAGCCAGTAAGATGCAAATTCTACATTAGCCTCAATGTCTAGAAAAATAGAAAGGATAGCCAGTGCAAAAAACACAGGCAATGATTCTTTTAGATTTTCTAAAGACCTTCTGGCCCTCTCAAACATTGCCTCACCCATCCTTGACTTCGCTTGAATTGGGACCAGCAAGTGTAAGAAATATAGAAATGAGGTGATAAGAATTAATTCAATCATTTTTTAGCCTTTTGTTGTTATGTGAGCATTATATATAAATCTGAAATAGCCAAACAGCTTTAGAGCTTTGCTAATTTAAATGTTCTATCAGCAAGGTTGGGACATTGTGAGTGTGTGATTTGATGGTTGCCACCAAAGTGTTCTCCTTGACCCCACTTTTTATGGGCGTCACTTTGACCCCCTCGTTTAAGAGTCGTTGATGAGTTTCTTGAATGCTTCCGACTTCCCAGGCCAAACCCCATAAACTATCATTGGGTGCCTGGTCGTTTTTATCTTCAATAACCTCGATGGTAGTTTTATTTAATCTCAAAAACAGCATTCGCTTTTTCCAATGCTCTATGATTTTGTCCAAGGCTAGCCTAATCCCAAAAGTATCTCTATAAACGCTGATTAGTCCCTCTGCATCATTGGTATTGATCACAACGTGATCTAATTTATGCGGCGATGACGGTGGATAGGCAATTGGCATGGGAAGCTCGCCTTCAGTATGTTCAATAACAAACGAAAACAGACCTCTGCTCAATTCAGGAGGTAAAAACAAATTTTTCCATTTTCTTATCTTTTGGTCAGAGGTATTGATTCCCTCTCCATCAGAAGACTCAGGCATGGCAAACCCTTTCTCTTCTAACGATGCTTTAATTTTTTTAATGTTACTTGTTGCAAGGACTATGCCGATCAGGCCTTCTCCGCCCTCATTCAGATAATGCTTTACAAGATCTGCGCCAAGACCTTCGCCTGTTGAGGCCAAAAGCTCCAAATAAGTATTTTTAAAATTAAACAAAGAGTTGGCTGTTCCTAGCTCTTTGTGCTCTCCCCTCCAAACAGGGGGGATGCCAAAAATTTTTGTATAGTTCGCCTCTGCTTTGTCTAGATCTTCTACAGCGACAATAAGATGGTCTAAGGCCTTTATCACTTATGAGCCAATATTGTTTAAAGCTTTAACCAAGCTTTCATCCTTCAGAGCTTCAACACAATCCAATGAATCAAGATTGTCTTGAAGTTGGTTTAGGCTTGACGCTCCTAGAATCACAGTTGATACATTTTCATTTAACAAGCACCAGGCTATGGCAAGTTTTGATGGGCTGAGATTATGGTCTTCGGCTATCTTGATGTAAGCAGCAACTCTTTTCATTCTTTCTTGCCCTCTATCTGAATCAATCATCCCTTTTTTTAGCCACTCATATCCCTCGAGCGACGCTCTAGACCCTTCTGGAATTCCTTTCAAATACTTTCCAGTTAAAGCGCCTGACGCCAACGGCGACCAAGTTGTTGTGCCTGTCCCGTATTGTTTAAATATTGGGTCATACTCAATTTCAAACCTTTTTCGATCAAGTAAATTGTATTGAGGCTGCTCCATTGTTGGTGGGGTTAAGTTATTTTCAGCTGCAAACTTATAAGCTTGATCAATTTCTTGCGCCGCCCATTCAGAAGTGCCCCAATAGAGTATTTTTCCCTGAGCAATAAGGTTGTGCATTGCCCATACCGTTTCTCCAATGGGCGTTTCTGGATCTGCTCTGTGACAAAAATATAGATCTAGATAATCGACCTGCAACCTTTTCAAGGCCTGATGACAGGCTTCGGTGATGTGTTTTCTGCTGAGACCCATTTGAGTGGGCATAGGGTTTTCATGTGCGCCAAAAAATACTTTCGATGACACGCAGTAAGAATCTCTAGGTTTATCAAGGGCCTTTAAAGCTTTCCCCATCACAACCTCGGACATGCCTCTTTCGTAGCCCTCAGCATTGTCAAAAAAATTTACACCAGAATCCAAACAAGTCCCAAACATTTGTTCTGCAAGCTTTGAATCAACTTGTTTGTTAAAAGTGACCCAGGATCCAAATGAGAGCTCAGACAATTTCAGGCCTGAGTTACCTAACTTTCTATATTTCATATTTGCTCCAATTTATATTTAAAAAATTTCTATTCTTCAGCTGCAACGATTAGATGATTGGGCTGAGCCAAATCTCAAACATACTTATTTTTTGCCAGTAACAACTAACGTTCCAGCCCAATCTGGGGTTTGATTGGATCGCCAGCTTTCCACCTCATTGAGACCTGCTGATTGAAACATTTCAACCCACTGAGATTCTTTAAGCATCGTCATCTTGGTGCCTACTTTTGCTTCCCAAGAATGAGACTCTTTATTCTCATGGTATAAGTCCACTCCTACAATTAGTCTGCCCTCTTCATGAAGCCATGAATCTGCAATTTTTTTTACAGTTAAGAATGGATCTTTTAGGTAATAAAGAACCTCCATAGAATGAATCAAATCAAATTTATCTGGGGAATTATAAATATCAATATTTTCATGCAGGTATTCAGATCTATCTCCACTCTTTCTTGCGTTCTCGATCATTTGTTTTGCACCATCAATTCCAACCGCGCGGGTACACAGTGAATTGTTTTCTACCTTCCTAACGACCCAGCCATTGCCACAACCTAAATCTAAAAAGCTGAAGTTTCTTTTAAGCTTTGCTCTTTCTTCGATAGCAAAACCTATCATGTCCTCAACAGCCCATGCGTGGCCCTTTTCCATTCCTATGTCTTTGCCCTGCTCGGCCCACTCACCAAAGACTTCCGTTGGGATTCTCATTAGCTAGTTCTGCCTATGAAGATTCAAGGGTGAGGCTTGTGAAGACTCGATTTACAAAACCCAAAGATGCTGACTCTGCTCCAAAGTCTTTATCAAAATCTGCTGTGGGTTTTGCGCTTACAACCTCTTCCATGGATTTGCCATCAGCAATCATGAGCGCAACTCTGTCTCTTACTGTTTTCAGCATAGCAATGTAACTTGTAAGGGTTGCAATGTTTGTTACCGGCCCATGCCCAGGTATAACGATGGTATCTTCAGTTGAAATATTTAAGGTTTGCTGACAAAAATTAATCATCCCGTCAATGCTGCCGCCACTATCCACATCAATAAAGGGGTAGCCGGCATTGTTAAAAACATCCCCCATATGAACAGCATTCTGAGCTTTGAATATCACTACCGTGTCACCATTGGTGTGAGCAGATGAAAAGTTTCTCAGATCTATTTCACCATCATTAAAATGTATTTGCATGCCTTCATCGTAAGTAAAGACTGGCAATGCTTCTTTGGGATAGGGCTGCTGATTGTACTTTGCAAGCACCATGTTCACGATGCCGCCTTGCTGCATATCTGCTCTTGCATTGCTGTGCGCAACAATGGTTGTCCCTTTGGGCCCCAAGGCATTGTTGCCTTCTGCGTGGTCAAAGTGCCAATGAGTGTTAATTGCATAATCAATCTTCCCTCCCCCGATTTTGGATATAGCGGCTTCTATCTTATCCATGACTTGGGGGAGCTGGTCATCAACAATAAGTACGCCATCTTCACCAATAGAAACAGCAATATTTCCACCGATTCCAAAAAGAACATACAGTCCATCTGCTACTTTTTGTGATTGAATTTCAGCGCCTTCAAGATCCCACCCAAATGCTTGAGCAAGTTGCTCAATATTAAGAGTATCCTCGTGATGATCTGCTTTGATAAAACCCGGGCTTCCAATCATCATGGTTATGAAAAGTGTTTGTAAAATTTTTCTCATTTGCTATCCCCTCTAATTAATTAATAAGAACGTATTATTTTTCTCTATTAAGTCTATGTTAACAATTTATGTATTAATTTTTTGAACTGGGTCTTGAAGAAATTTCTGCATGCCATCGGGCAAGATTGCTTAATGTCTCATCTGGCTTCAAATCAACCATGCTTGAGGCAAAGTCTATGGCCGTTAGAAGCGTAATATCTGCTACTGAGTACCTATCGCCTGCTACAAATTGTGATTTTGAAAACTCTGAATCTAGCCGCTTATAATAAGTATTAACATTTTTATCGCTTGCAGTTTTAGCGTCTGCAATTTGATCTACAAGGCCCAGGGCACCAACTATTGGTCCATTCACCCAAGAGGTTCCGATCTGGGTCCAAAGCTCAAATTCTATGTGTCTGTTTCTGCTTTCAATGTAGGCTATTTCAAATTCATCGGATCCAAATAAATTTGGCTCAGGATGAATAAGTTCTAAGTATTTACAAATTGCTACGGATTCAGAAATACATCTACCGTCTTCCAGCTCGAGCACGGGGATTTTTCCACTTGGATTTTTTATTAAGAATTCGTCTGTTTTATGAGCTCTTTGTGCCATATCGCAATGAACCAATTCGAGCTCAACGCCTTTTTCAGCAGCAAAAATTTTAACGCGTCTTGGGTTTGGAGCATTTTGATATTCATACAACTTCATAAATTACCTCTCTTTAAGTTCTCAGCCAAGCCAATATAGCTGTGCTGCTAATCGAATTTACACCGGGCATTGTTTTTTTAATTATAAAACAAAAATTTTCTATTCATGTAACCTTTACTTCCCATATAAATAATGATAAGTTTGCGTTACATTTTGAATAAAATTAGATATTTTAAGGAGTTTTTATGGATGAATTTACGGGTTTGATGGCTGTTGGAACTGGGTGGGTAGCAATACTATTTCCAGTATTAATAGTATGGGTAATCTTTTACTACATCACTAAATCGGACAAAGACAAATATGCGGCTATGGTTTCTATTTCTAAAAACTTAGAAAACCCTTCTGATGTTGAAGATTTATTAGAAAATTTTAAAGACAAAAAAAAACCAATTGACTATAGAAGAGGTGGTGTGATTACTATGTTTGTAGGTTTTGGTTTGTTTCTTTTTGGGAGCATAACTGGGCCTAATATCTTAATGGGAGTTGGCGCTTTGGTAGGCACCATTGGAGTTGGTTCTTTAATTGCAGGATACATTTACCCTAATGAAAGCAGCGAAATTAACAAAGCTGTAGATTCGTTTGAGAAGAAATAAGGCATCAAGAATGAAAAAATACGTAATTATGAATTGGGCTGAAATTTCACAGAGCATTGGGGTAGGCATTGGCTTTATCAACTTTTATGTGCTGTATTACACATGGCAAGTTTCCTGGGAAATAAGCTTTGCTGTCTCCTTTGTTCTGGGCTACCTCGCCAGTGTTTTTTTGGAGCATTCTGTAGGTGATAGATTGGACAAGGCAGAGGCCAAAGAGCTCTCTGATGCTGTTGAAGAGTTTGAGGAGAAGTAAATGACATTTTTTAAACGCTTTTTAGTTCTTTTTATAAGTGGGGCTGTTCAGGTATTTTTTGCAACTTATTTATTGCTTGAATTGCTTGGATTGAGCTTGGGCTGGCACCTCGCCTATCACAATATTATGTTTGTTCCTGGCATTTTAATTTTTTTAGGATCGGGATATTTAACAGTCTCTTACTACTTTTTTAGTGACGAAAAAGCCAATAATTCTTTATACGATGAATTTACTGCTGTCAGATATTACAAGCTTGGTGCTGCAGGATATGCAATTAATGGAATTGGCATTTTTATACTTTACTCAATTCAGGATTGGTCTAATTGGAACTTCGAATTAGCCAACAACATGATTTATCAAATAGCAGCTTTCGCATGGCTTGTTTTTGGAGTGCTCATGGTTTGGTTTTCTATGGGTGACTATAAGGAATCAAAAAGTGGGTAAGAGTCATGAAAAACTTCTAAATAATTTAGAGGGGCTCAGAAAAGGTGCTGGTTTAACTCAACAAGAGCTATCGGAAAGCGCTGAAGTCTCTAGAAAAAGCATTAATGCAATTGAAAACGGTGTTTATGTACCCTCCACTGTTCTGGCATTAAAAATAGCGCGAACTTTAAATTGTTCTGTTGAGGGCTTGTTTAGGCTTCCTTAGCCGCATCATTAATTTAATTATTATTAAGGCTCTTCCACAAATAAAGACAAAGGTAAGTTCTGTATGGAGAGTAGTGATGGCCAGAGTAATCCTGTGAGTGAAAAAAATTCTCTAGTGCTTTGTTAATGCCGAGATCGCCTTCTAAAAAAACATCTGTGTCTTGTATAAAAAACATTCTAACAACACCCAAGGTCCAGGGGCCAACACCTTTGAGCTGTAAAAAAAAATGAGACAAGTCCTCTAAAGATAATTTTTTTAACTTAGCGATTGTCGCCTCTTCAATAAATTTATTGTTAATAATGCCAAAAATATAAGCTGCCTTTGGTTTAGATAGGCCTTGCTTTTTTAAAAGCTCTATCGTGATTGGTTGTTGCGTTTTATCTAAAACATTTTTTACTTTTAACCAGATTGATTGCGCTGCCTTTACGGAGACTTGCTGGCCAATAACTGTCTTAATTAGAAAATATTTTAATGAAAGGGATGTGTCAACTCGGGCGTCTATAGATATTATCTCTGAGTTTTGTAAAAACTTGTGGAGATTATGATGCTTATGTCTTTTTGAAACATCTAATAGATGTGCATAAGCTGTTTTAGCTTTCACTTTTAGCATCTCCACATAGAAGTAAGTTCATTTTAGTATTACCTCTTTTATATCTTTCATCATCATTTTGATCGTTTAAAGCAAACCCACAAGATAGATATAGTTTAAGTGCTGGCTTTAAAATGTCATTTGTTATTAGGAAAATTTCTTTTGCTTGTTTTTCTTCAGCAAAATGAATGCATCTTTGCAACAATAGCCTTCCGATTCCTTGGCCTTGATACTCTTGCCTAACTGCCATTTTAGCTAACTCAAATATCTTGTTTGAAGTTGGAATCATTGCAGCGGTTCCTATTACTTCTTCGCCATAAAGCGCAAAGAAGACTTCCCCATTCTTTTTAATAACGTAAGTTTCTGGATGTTGGAGAATTAAAAGATCTTCATCTTCCATTTGAAAAAATTTCTCAATCCAAGCTCGATTGAGTTTCTCAAAATCTGATTTGTATCTATCATCGTAAGGAACTACTTTGAACTTTCCCATCTGGTAACTATTTCAAGTAAGTACTATTTACTGCTGGATTTTTGGTGAATATTATCTAGCAATAATTTGACGTCCTATTGCTCATGGCAGCTGCAATCTATGCTTTTGCAGACTTGATAATTTTTAAAGTGTGAAAATGCAATTATTAAGGAGCCAAGCAGAGTTAAGCCCCTTTCACCAAACTCGCCTAAGTTGCCTTCACCCAGGGCTGCTGCCAAAGCAAGAATGATTAAGCCGGTGATGCCAGTGAGCAGAAACGAAGTTGTTTTATGATTTAAGTAGCCCGTGCTTAACGCGTATATGCTGATAGGCGCTGCTATAAATACTATAAGTTTATGTATAAGCGCATGATCAATGGAAAAGGACAGAAAGCTGTAGCTTAGTATCATAAATGACGGAACAAATAAGCAGTGAACCACGCAAGCCAAAGATAACGTCATTGCAAATTTGTCCGTTGCTAATTGTGTTTTTATCATAATTTGAAATTAATAATCCAAGCCACCCAAACTATCCCATTATTTTGTGGCGGTGAGTATATTACATTTTATTGTAAATATAAAAGTCTCATCTTTAATGCAGTAAAAGTAGATACCTTTATCTGCTCGACAGTAACGGAGTAAATTTAAACAGTGATTTGATTTAACATTTTTCAATTTGCTAATGCTCCTGACCATAACAAAAGGTAGATGCCTGGAACTAGAATTAATGTCACAAGTAAATACACCCTCTTGCGAATGTCCTTTTTAAAATACTCTGAAATTATTAATGATAAGGGTATTACTATTATTGCCATCATTATCATGCCTGTAAATTGCCAACCTGATTGATGGTTTTCAGAATAATTCACTGCGTACCATTCAACGATAGACCCACAAATAAGAATCCAAATTAAGGTAGAGGAGATAAGTGCTTTATAAGAGAGGTTGAGATTAGTCATGAATGAAAATCACTGTTTAAAATTACTCCACCGTGACTGACTTAGCTAAGTTCCTTGGTTGGTCAAGGTCGGTGCCTCTTTGGCATGCGACATGATAGGCAAGAATTTGGAGCGGAATGGTATAAATAATTGGGGCAAGTAATTCACTGCACTCTGGCATTTGGATAAAGGCTCCTCTTTCGAGATTAATTTTTGAATTGCCGCCGCCAAATACATACAGTGTTCCACCTCTAGCTTTAACTTCCTCTAAATTGGAAACAAGCTTTTCAGTAAGAGTGTTTTCAGGTGAGAGCGCCACCACAGGGATTTGATCATCAACCAGGGCAAGGGGACCATGTTTTAATTCGCCTGCTGGATAAGCCTCGGCATGAATGTATGAAATTTCTTTGAGCTTTAATGCGCCTTCTTGGACGATAGGAAAGAACATGCCGCGACCTAAAAATAGTGCGTTGTGTTTATCGGCAATATTTGGGACGATGCGAAGAATCTCATCGGAGAGCTTTAACGTCTCTTTGATAACCTCAGGTAATGCTCTTAGTTCTGATGCAAGATTTTTTCTTGGCTCCTTGTCTCTGTTCAGACTTTTTGCGATCGACATGGCCAACAGCATAAGGCCTGCAAGTTGGGTGGTGAAAGCTTTGGTTGAGGCAACACCAATTTCTGGACCGGCATTGGTGAATAAGACATGTTCTGATTCTCTGGCTAATGAACTGGTTGGTACGTTGCAAATCGAGAGAGTGCTTAAATAATCTTTTTCTTGAGCGTATCTTAGGGCGGCAAGGGTATCTGCAGTTTCGCCGGATTGTGAGATGGTCACAAACAAAGTGCCCTCTTCAACCAACGGATCTCGGTAGCGATATTCACTAGCAAAATCTACATAACATGGAATTTTTGCTATTTGCTCAAACCAGAATCTACCAACCTTGCCGGCATGCAAGCTTGTTCCGCATGCAACAAACTGAATTCGTTTAATTTTACTAAAAACTTCTGAAGAGCCAAGACCAAAAATATTATCCAGCACATCGTCTTCACCAAGCTTGCCATTGATGGTGTTGGCAACTGCATCAGGCTGTTCGTAAATTTCTTTTTCCATGAAATGCGAGTATTCGCCTTTCGTCACTGCGTTTACAGCTATGTCTATTTCTATAACTTCCCTGGTAACAGGAGAATTTTTTCCAGCATAGACTTGATAGTCTTGTTTGGTAATTTCAGCAACATCGCCGTCTTCTAAAAAAACAAACTCATTGGTAAGTTGAGAAAGGGCCAATGGGTCTGAGGCTGCAAAATTTTCTTCTAAACCTACGCCAATTAAAAGTGGGCTTTTATTTCTCGCAACAATTAAACGGTTTTTATCTTCAATGTGAATTGCTGCAATTGCATATGCGCCATCAAGCTTTTTTACAGCATCATGCATGGCTGTTAAAAGATCGCCAGAATTTTTTAGGTGCTTGTGAAGCAAGTGAGCAATAACCTCTGAGTCAGTTTCAGAGTTAAAAGTATAACCATCAGCAATAAGTTGTTCTCTAAGCTCAAGATAGTTTTCAATAATTCCATTGTGGACCATATGAACTTCGCCACTGGAGGCATGTGGATGCGCATTTTCTTCTGATGGCTTTCCATGAGTTGCCCAGCGAGTATGAGCAATGCCCAGCTTGCTCTTTGGACGCTCCTGAATCATGCCATCTTCAAGTAAACTGACTTTGCCTAGCGTTCTTAGGTTAAAAATGCTGTCTTTTTGGTGCAGCGCAATGCCGGCTGAATCGTAGCCACGGTATTCCATTTTGTGCAGACCTTGAACCAATAGCTTGCCTACGTTGCGAGATGATGCCGCTCCAATAATTCCACACATATTATTTTTTGTTTTTTGCCCAGTCTTCTTTGGTAACTTGTTTGCCCCTGGCCACAGCAAGTGCCTCGTCAGGGACATCTTTGGTGATAACAGAGCCAGCGCCAACATAGGCGCCTTTGCCAATGTTCACAGGTGCCACCAATGAAGAGTTAGTGCCGATAAAGCTTTCTTCGCCTATGGTTGTTTTGTGTTTGTTGGTTCCATCGTAGTTGCAAGTAATGGTTCCAGCTCCAATGTTTGCCTTGCTGCCAATATCGGCATCACCCAAGTAAGCGAGATGACTGGCCTTGGCTCCGTCACCAAGTTTCGTTTTCTTTGTTTCAACAAAATTTCCTATCTTCGCATTGTTTCCTATCTCTGAACCCTCTCTGAGGCGAGCATATGGTCCAATGTTGCAATTTGAGCCAACTGTTGCTGATGAAAGGTGGCTGAAAGACTCAATAACGGAATTATCACCAATGGAAACATCTTGCAGTACAACATTTGATTTAATGATGACATTCTGACCAAGGGTTACGTTGCCTTCAAAAATAACATTCACATCAACCGAACAATCTTTGCCAGCTTCAACTTTGCCGCGCACATCAACACGTGATGAGTCTAAGAGTGTAATGCCTTGGTCTAATAGTTTGTCAGCGCTCATATTTCTTAATATTGCTTCAAGCTCATGCAATTCTTTTTTGTTGTTTGCCCCAACCACCTCGGAGGGATTGGCTTGAATACAATTTATTTTAACCCCTTTTTTAGAAAGTATCTCAACGAGATCAGTTAAATAGAACTCATTGGCAGCATTTTGGTTGTTAATTTCCTCTAAAGATTTTTTTAATAGGTCGCCATTGATCATTAGAATGCCTGTAAAGACATCTTGTATTAAAGCCTCTTGTGCTGATGCATCCTTTTGTTCAACAATTTTTAAGGCGTTGTTTTGACCATCTGCCATGATTCTTCCATAACCGGTCGGGTCTGATAGATGCATTGATAGAAGGGTGCATTCTTGTTGAGCAGAAATAAGAGCATCAATGGTTGCAGCGCTAATTAGGGGGACATCGCCATAAAGGATAAGTATTTTTTCATCGTCTTTAATTAAATGCGCGGCTGTTTTGACTGCATGTGCTGTTCCAAGCTGCTGATCTTGATCAGCTGTTTCAATTTTAGGGTCAATTGCAGCGATGTGCTCCTTTAAAAGATCTTTTTTATGACCAACAACAACTGTTATATTTTCACTGCTTATCTGGGCAGTATTAATGACATGAGAGATAAGTGTTTTTCCGCCAAGCGGCTGCATAACCTTTGGTAGGTTGGTGTTCATCCGGGTGCCCTTGCCTGCTGCAAGGATAATTGTATGAATATTCAACGCAATGACGAATTAAGCTTGATACAAGTACCTTACTTGTTTTTTCTTAATTTTTGAATGGTTTTGATTCTAGCCGCTGCTTCAGCAAGTTGAGCCGCTGCTTTGGTGTAGTCTAATTCTGATTCTTTATCATGCATATTCTTTTCAGCAAGCTCTTGGGCTTTGATGGCCTCGGCTTCATCCATGGACTCTGCTCGCTCTGCTCTGTCTGAAAGAAAGGTGACTATGTCTGGCTGTATTTCAATGAAACCACCTGAGCAAAAAAAGGTTTTTTCCTCACTGCCATTCTGCACTCGAACCGGGCCTGGTGCTAAGCCCGTTAATAAAGGCGTGTGGCCTGGCGCTATGCCTATTTCTCCTAGGGAGCCGGTGGCAAAAACCATGGTTCCTTCGCCAGAATAAATTTCTTCACTCGATGAAACTATGCTGACTTTAATCGTAGACATGGTTTATAAGGTTTTTGCTTTCTCAACCGCTTCTTCGATGGTTCCGACCATGTAAAAAGCTTGTTCTGGAAGATCATCATAGTCTCCGGCAAGAATGCCTTTGAATGATTTAATGGTGTCTTCAAGTTTTACATATTTTCCAGGAGAGCCTGTAAATACTTCAGCAACAGTGAATGGTTGGGATAAAAATCTTTCTACTTTCCTTGCTCTGGATACGGCTAATTTATCTTCTTCGGATAATTCGTCCATGCCCAAAATAGCAATGATGTCTTTTAACTCTTTGTACTTCTGTAAAACACCTTGCACTCCTTGTGCAACATTGTAATGTTCTTCACCAACCACCAATGGATCTAGCTGTCTGCTGGTTGAATCCAAAGGATCCACAGCAGGATAAATTCCAAGTTCAGCAATTTGTCTAGACAAAACAACCGTTGCATCCAAATGGGCAAATGTTGTTGCTGGTGAAGGGTCAGTCAAGTCATCAGCAGGAACATAAACAGCCTGAATGGATGTAATGGATCCGTCTTTGGTTGAAGTAATCCTTTCTTGCAGCGCTCCCATTTCTTCAGCAAGCGTAGGCTGATACCCAACCGCTGAAGGCATTCTTCCAAGCAAAGCTGAAACCTCAACGCCTGCTAGAGTGTATCGGTAAATGTTATCGATAAACAAAAGAACATCCCTTCCTTCATCCCTAAATTTCTCGGCCATGGTTAGACCTGTTAAGGCAACTCTTAGTCTGTTTCCAGGAGGCTCATTCATTTGTCCGTAAACCATAGCAACTTTTGATTCGCTTGGTTTCTCTACATTCACAACACCTGACTCCTGCATTTCATAATAGAAGTCATTGCCCTCTCGCGTTCTTTCTCCCACACCAGCAAAAACTGATAAGCCAGAGTGCTCAGTAGCAATGTTATTAATAAGCTCCATCATGTTCACTGTCTTCCCAACACCAGCACCACCAAAGAGCCCCACTTTTCCACCTTTGGCAAATGGGCAAATTAAATCAATAACCTTGATTCCTGTTTCGAGCAAATCATCAGATAAAGATTGGTCCATGTAACTTGGTGGCTTTCTGTGAATTGGCATGTTTTCTTCTGCGCCGATAGGTCCACACTCGTCAATTGGATTTCCAAGAACATCCATAATTCTGCCCAATGTTTTTTCTCCTACTGGGACTGAAATAGGTGCGTTGGTTCGCCCAACGGTTAAACCTCTTTTTAAACCTTCAGTTGTTCCCATTGCAATTGCTCTAACAATGCCGTCTCCAAGCTGCTGCTGTACTTCCAAGACAGTGCCTGTCTCTGATATTTTTATCGCCTCATACACTTGAGGGATGTTGTTTTTCTCAAACTCAACATCGATAACCGCTCCGATAATTTGTGTTACTAAACCATTGCTCATTTCTTTCTCCTTAAACCGCAGCCGCTCCACCAACTATCTCAGATAATTCCTGAGTAATGGCTGCTTGTCTTACGTTGTTGTATAACAGTTCCAATTCTTTAATTAAATCTCCAGCATTTTCAGTAGCATTTTTCATTGCCAACATTTTTGCTGCTTGTTCACACGCGCTGTTTTCAATAACAGCATGATAAATTAATGACTCTATATATCGTGTCATTAAACCCTCAAGCAGTTCTTGTGCTTCAGGCTCATAGATATAATCCCAGTGAGTTGAGGTTAGCCCATCACCAACTTCTGCAGGCAGTGGAATTAACTGTTGAACATTGGGTTGTTGGGTCATGGTGTTAACAAAATTGTTGCCACATAAATACACCTGATCTATCTCACCATTCCTGTGAAGATCTAACACTATTTTTGTTAATCCAATCAAGGCATCTGGATCAGGTTTGTCGCCAAGTTTTTGAACGTTGGCAACCACACTGCCGCCAACAGATTTAAAGAAGCTAGAAGCTTTAACACCAATAAGCGCAAAGTTTGATTCTATGCCATTAGCCTTCAGCTCAGCCGCCTTGCTAACAACATTTTTAAAAAGATTAATATTTAAACCGCCGCACAAACCTTTATCAGAACTAACAACAATAAAGCAGGCTTTTTTTGCTTCTCTTTGTTCATAGAATGGGTGTGAATACTCAGAGCTAGATGTTGCTATGTGTGAGATCACTTCTTTAATCTTTTGAGAATAAGGTCTGCCTAATTGCATCTCTGTTTGAGTTTTTTTAATTTTACTGGCAGCAACCATTTCCATAGCCGAAGTAATCTTTTGCGTGCTTTTAATGCTCGCAATCTGTTTTCTTACTTCTTTGGTATTAGCCATTATTTATCTAAAGTTAAAATGTCTGTGTTTTCTTAAATTGCTCAACAACTTCGGTAAATTGTTTTTCAATGTCGTCGTTCCAGTCACCTGTATCATTGATGCTTTTTTCTAGGTCTGCTTTTTCTGAAGTAAAGAAACTATGAAGAGCCTCTTCAAAGCTTCCGATTTTTTCAACCTCAACATCATCCATGTAGCCTCTATCAGCAGCAAAAATACTTAAAGATTGTTGTGCAACGCTCATCGGGGCATATTGTTTTTGCTTGATCAGCTCAGTGATTCTTATTCCTCTTGCAAGCTGAGCTTTGGTTGCCTCGTCTAGATCTGATGCAAACTGAGAAAAGGCTGCAAGTTCTCGATATTGCGCAAGCGCGGTTCTCACTCCGCCACTTAATTTTTTCATAATTTTTGTTTGTGCTGCTCCACCCACCCTGGAAACAGAAATTCCTGGGTTAATGGCCGGCCTAACACCAGAGTTAAATAAATCCGTTTCCAAGAATATCTGTCCGTCAGTAATCGAGATAACATTTGTTGGCACAAAAGCAGAAACATCCCCAGCTTGTGTTTCAATAATTGGTAATGCTGTTAGTGATCCTGTTTTGCCTTTGACTTTTCCATTGGTAGCTTTTTCTACATAATCCGCATTAACTCTTGCTGCTCTTTCTAGCAACCTTGAGTGAAGATAGAAAACATCTCCTGGGTATGCTTCCCTTCCCGGAGGTCTTTTTAATAGAAGAGATACTTGTCTGTATGCAACAGCTTGTTTGGAAAGATCGTCATAAACAATTAGAGCATCTTCGCCCTTGTCTCTAAAATATTCTCCCATTGAACAGCCTGAATATGCAGAAAGATATTGCATTGGTGCAGGGTCAGACGCAGAGGCTGAAACTACAATGGTGTGTTCTAAAGCACCATGCTCTTCTAACTTTTTAACAACATTAACAACTGTTGATTGTTTTTGGCCAATCGCAACATAAATACATTTAATGCCTGTTCCTTTTTGGTTGATGATTGCATCTACAGCAACAGCAGTTTTTCCTGTTTGTCTGTCACCAATAATTAGCTCTCTTTGTCCTCTTCCAATTGGAACCATTGCATCCACTGCTTTTAAACCAATTTGAACTGGTTGATCTACTGATTGTCTGGCAATAACTCCTGGAGCAACAACCTCTACAGGTGCTGTTTCAGTAGCTTTGATTTCACCTTTGCCATCGATTGGAGCGCCAAGCGCGTCAACAACTCTTCCTAACAAAGCCTCTCCAACTGGGACTTCTAAAATCCTTCCTGTGCAAACAGCTTTTTGGCCCTCAATTAAACCAAGATAATCACCTAAAACCACAGCTCCCACAGAATCCTGCTCAAGGTTAAGCGCCAAACCTAAAACACCGCTCTCAAATTCAATAAGTTCCCCATACATAACATCTCCCATGCCATGAATTCGAACAATGCCGTCTGAAACACTAACAATAATGCCTTCGTTTTTTCTTTCAGCAGAAAGGTCAAGACCTGATATTTTTTCCTTTAATACGCTGGAAATTTCTGATGGGTTTAATTGGCTCATTTTTTCACCTTAAAAATTTAATTGGTTTACTAGTTTTTTGACCTTGCCTCTTATAGACAGGTCCAGAGTTTCATCTCCGATTTTGATAGATAGTCCGCCCATAATTAACGGATCTTCTGAAAATTCAATATTTGAACCCTCTCCATGGGCTGCAAGCAGCTTTTCAACGATAGCTTTCTTGTTATCGTCTGAGGGTTGATTGGCAACATTAACAATAATTGAACTGGTTTTGTTGTGCTGCTCCAATAGTTCTTGATAGCTTGAATTGATTGCTTTAATCAAATTAAGTCTTTTGTTTTCTGCGAGAAGCTCAAGTAGTTTTTTTGCTAATTCTCCTATTTCGCCTTCAGTGATATCAATGATTGTTTTAGCAATTTTTTCTTTTGATAGCTCTGGGTCCTCAATCAAACTAGAGACTTCATTGGTTTGTGATACAAAAGACAATAATTTTAGTTGCTCTGCAACCTCCGTTTGTGTGCCAGCATCCAAGGCTGCAGAAAATACAGCTTTAGCGTAAGGGCGTGCAAGTGGAGATAGCTCAATCATGTTTTATAGCTCTGAAGCTGCTTTTTTAAGAAGTTCTTGATGTTTATCAGGGCTGATTTCATTTCCCAATATCTTCTCTGAGGTATCAATAATTAGTTCTGACATTTTTTGTCTGAGCTCTTCTTTGGCTTTATTCACATCATTTTCAATGGTCTTAGATGCTGCTGTAAGAATTTTTTCAGCCTCGGTCTCAGCCTTGGTTGTTGCGTCAACAACAATCTGCGAAGCCCTTGAGTTTGCTTTTTCTAATATTTCAGCAGCCCCTGCTTTTGCTTTATTCATCTCTTGGTCAAATGCAAGTTGCGCCTCTTCAAGAGAGTCGTCTGCTTTTTTAGCGGCCTCTAAACCATCAGCTATACGCTTTTCTCTCTCTTCCATAATCGCAATGATTGGCGGCCACACATACTTCCAGCAAATTGCTACAAAGATAACAAATGCTACAGTTTGGCCCAAGAGTGTTGCGTTAATATTCATGTTTTACTTAAGCAGCAAACATTAGATATAAGCCCAATCCAACGCCGATCATTGGGACAGCGTCAACAAGACCCATCACAATAAAAAGCTGAGTTCTTAGCAT
>Ga0209041_1000263_pt1 | contig 42070 bp, 51 predicted proteins | sample SaaInlV_100m_DNA_4_FD_184647 | JGI IMG/M metagenome (GOLD analysis project Ga0209041, IMG submission 184647) | Marine microbial communities from expanding oxygen minimum zones in the Saanich Inlet - SI037_S2LV_100m_DNA (SPAdes) (version 2) | ecosystem: Environmental > Aquatic > Marine >... | reverse complement strand
TGGATCATTGGTGGTTGGTGGCCTTCTTTGCGTAGGCGTTTGTATGCGTCCATGTCTTTGGTTTGTTGTTTTTCTGCTCCGGCGAGTCCGGCGGTGGTGCCGTGGTCTGTGCTGTAGAATCCTTCGCCTTTGAGTATGACGTTGGCTGCGTTGAATACGCGGTTGACTGTGCCGTCGCATACACCGGCGCAGTGGGTTAGTGGGTCTTCGTGGAATGTTTGGTGTGTTTCGTATTCTTCGCCGCAGGTTTGGCAGCGGTATTGGTAGGTGGGCATTATGCTGTCTCCGATTGTTCAATAAAGGTAGTGATAATCGTTTTATGTCCGCTCAAAGGAATCTCACCACGATGCGGATACAACCAATGCGACGGGAAAAGAAGAACCTTCCCTGCCTCAGGTTTGATCTTTAACCCTGACTTCGTGAACGTAGTTTCGCCGCCCTCTTCAACATCGTTCAAATAAATCAAAGCAGCAAGGAACCTACTTTTCGTTTCACCGAAAGGCCCGCCATCAATATGCTCCGTATAAAAACCATGACCCTCTTCGTAGCGTTGCACCTGAAAACCTGTGTCACCCAAAGGCCAACAGTAGCCCGCTAGTCCGTCGTACTGGGAAACGTAATGGTTGATGCACTTACTTAAAGAGGTTTGTATTTCGTCTTCAAACCACCCGTTTTCTTTTTCGTACAGTTCCCCCATTTTAGGGGAGAGTTCAAAGTCGGAGGAGTTTTTGACAGCAGGATTGACCCCCAGCATCGATTTGCCTTCCGCTAAAACACCTGCTTCCCACAGCGCATCCCAATGCTGGGCCAGTAAACCATCTACCTGTTTGCACGTTTCAGGGTTCACAGCGTTCTTGTAAACAGCGATACCGCCCCATAGCCCCGCAGGGAAATCTACGTTCATGCGCCTGTTGGCATAAAACCGATACCAGCGGATCGTTGAATCAGATCAAGTAGCCACGGTTCGACAATAGTGCCTGTAATGTCAGGCGGCTCAGTTGGTTCCTGAGCATCCGTGTTGCCTTCCAAAAAGAGTTGAACCTTATTTGGAGGCACGTTATCCCATATCCATGTTTTGATTTCTTCGGTCATCCCCAAACCGATAATCATCTGTTTGGCGACATCCACCATCGGCTCCGTCGAACCAAACAACTCTCCAGCGGTTTCCCACTCCAAAAGAAGTCTCAAAACTTCTTGCAGGGTGCGGGCAGTAACCGAATGTCGGCCTTTGACAACAGCAAGTTCAGCACCCTCGTCAGATGACTCCATGTAAACGATAGTACCACCACAATCAGGGTTCCCCATTACAACATCTAGGTACTCCAAGGAACTGAAAAGCAAATCATGGTTCCCTGTGAGCGCATACGGTTGAGTCAAAGACTCGCAGTTGCATACCTGCAACGCTTCGTCCCATTCGTGGAACCCCATAGGGCCAAAGTTGTTTATTCCCCCGTCGCAACGAACATGGCCGTCTTCATCGACAAGTTCAATGTTGGGTATCAGCCGTGTGAAAGAAAATATCCCCTTAGAGTTATTAACCGACCATGTGCTTCCGTCTTCGGTATATGTGCGGGCAGGGAGTTTATTGTAGTAGCCGACCCCACCACGATGCTGTGGCTGGTCAATAAAGTCTGCCATTATTTCCTCCATCAGGTTTTAATGATGAACACAAAGGGTTCAACATTAACTGTAGTGGACACGGTAGAAGAGGAAAGGGCGTGGTTGTGGTTTGCAGAGTTTGTAGTGACCGTAGCCGACATTGAGTGCGAGTGGGATGCTCCACCGTTCGCTGTCGTGAACCCATGAGTGTGGTTACCTGAGTTTCCCCCAGTAGTCACGTTGTGAGTATGCGAGGCCCCAGAAGCGTTCGTGCCATGTGTATGGGAAGCACCAGATGCGTTCGTATTGTGAGTGTGCCATGAAGACACATTCCCTGTGTTGGTATTGCCGTTGGTGCCTTTTGTGTAGACATGGCTATGGTTAGAAGAAGGGTTCCCCGTACTATGCGTATGGTTCGCAGAAGCATTCCCCGTATTATGAGTATGGTTAGCGGAACCATTACCCGAAGTACCATTATGCGTATGGTTAGCAGACTGATTACCCGTGTTCCCAGTATGCGTATGAGTAGCAGTAGCCGCACCAGTATTAGCCGAAAAGTTGTGCGTATGGCCGACAGACTCATTGCCCAACCCCAACGCATCCAAAGACGAAGCCCCAGCCAAAGTAGTAGCAGTAGGAGACGTAGCCGAAGCGATCCCCATCGCCAACTTGTCAATAGGGTTCGGTAGATTAAACGTCGTAGACCCATCGCCAGCACCATAACGAGTTCCGACCGCAGCAAACAAATCAGCGTAAGTGGTTCGTGACACCGCTGTACCGTCGCATTCAAGCCATCCCGTAGGGGCGGTTGAACCCGCCCACAGCGATACTTGACCAGCACTCATGCCAGAACCAGTAGCACCAGTATCCCCAGTAGCACCTTGAATGCCTTGAATACCTTGAATACCTTGAATACCTTGAATGCCCGTAGGGCCGTCACGCAACACAAAGTCAAGCGTAGCGGCTGCACTGGTGCCGCTATTCACAATAGTTGCAGTACCCGAATTAACTACAGAACCTACCGTGCCAACAGTAATGGTCGCCGCGGCACCATCGGTGCCATCGGTACCAGCCGTACCAGTATCCCCCGTGATACCCTGAATCCCCTGAATGCCCTGAATGCCTTGAATACCCGTAGGGCCGTCACGCAACACAAAGTCAAGGGTAGCCGCACTAGAAGAACCAGAATTGGTAACCGTCGCCGTACCGCTATTAACTACGCTCGAAGTAGTCCCAACAGCAACCGTCGCAGCAGCACCCGTCGCCCCAGTTGACCCAGTTAAACCCGTTGGGCCGTCAACCACCACAAAATCGAAAACAGCCGCACCAGAAGTACCGCTATTGGTAACCGTTGCGGTACCACCGTCAGCGACGCTAGAGGTGGTACCAACAGCGATAGTTGCTGCCGCACCCGTAGACCCAGTATCGCCTTGGATCCCCTGAATCCCTTGAATACCCTGCGAACCCGTTAAACCTGTCGGCCCATCCCGCAAAACGAAATCTAAAGTAGCCGCAGTAGAAGACCCCGAATTAGTGACCGCCGCTGTACCGCTATTGACAACACTCGATGTGGTACCAACCCCAACAGTTGCAGCAGAACCAGTAGCACCCTGAATGCCTTGAATACCTTGGATACCTTGCGAACCTGTCGCTCCAGCAGCACCAGACAAACCTTGCTCCGCCAACGTCTGCCAATACGTCGTATTACCCGGCGTATTACCAGTCGTTGCCTGACGAGCGACAAAAGATTCGCCATTGTAGGTGACGACATCCCCAGCAACGTAAGCAGTTCCGGCAGAATAAGTTCCGCGGTACGTTAACCCGTCCGTCATCGAAACGGTGACGGCGGGAGTTAGATCCTTATTAAACCCAAAATTAGGCATATTCATTGTTCAGCATGCCATTCTAAGTGGCGTTGTTGGGAACCTCTAACACCCTTAATATCTGCTTTTACTTCACCAATTTCTCTACCTATATGGGTGAGTCGCACTTGGTTGGCTTCGTGTTGTACAGTGTTTTCTTCACGGAACTTTTTAGCCAACACAGCGAATACGCCGCTTATAAAAGCGGCTCCCAGTACTCCTATTAGACCAACGAGTTCCGGGGTCATTATGCCTCCAGAGCGGCGATGCGTGTACGAGCGTCCTGTAATGCCACGATCAAAAGCGAAATGATTGCCCTGTCCTTAAGTCCCGACAAGCGCGGATCGCCGTTCTCGTCAAAATCTTTAGTCACAAGAAAGGGGCTAACCTCGTTAGCGTCTTCCGAAACAAGACTAATATGAGGGCTGTTGCTTGTATCGTTTTTAAATGACCACATCTTCGGTTCGAGCGCATCAACCATCACAGGGTTGAGGTAGTCGCCCATGTCGATAGTTTCGTCGATGTTTTTAAGGCGGGCCGAAGAAGAATCCTTGACGAGTACCCCGAAGCCATTTATTTCTATGTTGTCGCCTGTACCCTCAGTACAGGTATTTAATACCGTACCTGATGCCCAAACCGACAAACGATCAGTCCCATCGTTCTTAAAGTAAAACGCCCCATCGCTGTCATCCCACCGTAACGAAGTTGCCCCGCCTGTCTGGTTTCCCATCGAAAGAGTAGCATCGGCGGCGTCGACCCCAATCCACCATGAGCCGATGCCCAACGCACCCTTTGTTGTGCCTGAACTATTTTTCAAAAAAACGATTTCTGGGATCTCCAGCCAACCACCGTGAGGATTCAGTTTCAAAGGAGCAGTCGTAGTATCAGTAGCCTTAGCCTGAATCTCATTCGCATCCATCGCCAAATGAGTACCCGTACCATCGCCACCAACAACAAGCGCCCCCGTAGTACCAGCCAAAGTAACCTCATCAGAAGCCTCACAATACACGCGATCAGCGACCCGCATACGACCATCAGCAACCACCAAAGCATCCGTAGCAGACGTACCAGTCACCACCAACTTGGCGTCAGTCGAATTCCAAGTAACATTGTCGCCACCCGTGTCAGAATGAAACACAACATCATGACCCGTACCGCTAGAACCAACCGTGATCGTTGACCCGTGCGTAGTAGCCCCCGTCAACGTCGAAATACCGTCAACCGTCAACGACTGGGTAGTAGTCGCAGCGGGAACAACCAAGTTGTTCCCAACGGTAACAGTCGAAGCCCCCGACCCCAAAGTTGGATCAGCACTACTCGCCCAATCAACAACATCCTGAAAATTAACATTCACTTCGCTAGCGACAATCGTGTCACCAGCGTTAAAAGTATTCGTAACGCCCGTTAAAGCCGCCATATTATCTTATTCTCCTTGTTCGGTACATCCCGACAATCGAAGTCATACCCCATTTGCCATGACCATAGGTGTCGTCGGGAGCAATGCTAAACCTTATAGATATAGCCTTCGCTGTCCCAGCAGAAGGCCATCTGAAAAACTTGTAAATACGGGAATTACTTAAAGACACCCACGAATCAATACCCCAACGAGCAGTACCCCAAACAGCCGTAGACGAATCGCCTACCAAATCCTTAGAATACAAAACCGTGGCACCAGAAGCGTTATAATCTTTCAAAATCTGCATAGAAACCCGAACCGTATTGTCAGTTAACAATATGGTACGGGTTTTACCCCACCGCTTCGGAAACGTCGGACGGTTACCAGACAACCAGCGAGTCTGATAATGCGACCGAATAGGTTGCGAACCCGCACCCGTATAATCATCCTTATCGTTATTTTGCATCGCCTTCGACACACGCGTAAACAGCCCAGTCGGAACCGAATCAAGATCAACATCAGAGGTAGCCATCAAAGCCAAATGCGTATCCCCCGGCGGACGATAAGCCCACAACCAGCGAGCATTAATATCATGACGAGTCCAAGCACCCCCCTCGCCCAACGAACCATCCAAAATAAATATGTTACGGCGACCCGACTGAGACGACCCAGTATGGTTATCCCCCGACTGGAAATCCACAGACAACCACAACCGTTGATCAAACCACATTAAAGACGGCGCATTCGACAACGTCAGAAACCCGTTCTCAACAGCAGGTTTCAAACGAGAAAAAATATGAGCCAAACCCTGCTGGCTCAACAAAAATAAGCCCTCTTCGGCATACCAAAAAAACACTCCAAGAGGAGTAGCGACAGGAACCGTCCCAGAACGGCACCCAGCGGCACGAGTCAAGTTAACAACCTGAAACGTATCCGAATCAAAACCATAAATAGCATAAACAGATTCCTGCTTAAAAACAAGCAACCGATCACCATCAGGAACAATCGCCGTAATAGCGTCACCATGCTCCCCGATGTCGACCTCAATATAATCCGCTTCGAGCCAATTCTCAGCATCGTTGATTTTAGACCAACGAATCAACGAAGCCCGATCCGTGCTTGCCTCCGTCGTATACGCAGCCCAAACCCGTTCACCCCAAGTAGTAGTAAACCGTGCCTGAGGAAAATGGCCGTTAGCACCCCAATCGCCGACACCCAGCGTTAACGCAGTACCAGAGTTACCTCCACGCCAACGCAACGCCGACTTGTCCGCAGGACTGTCGAACAACTCGCCGTTAGAAATATAAGTCGAATCGTTAAACGTCACCGACGAAGGAACAGAAACCCCCGTCAACGTGACAACCCCAGTCGCGTCCTCAATTAGAGTAAAATTTCCACCAGTCCCAAACCAAAGTTCCGTACCAGTACCAGCACTATTCTTAGCAGCCACAATGATCTGTTCAGTACCGCTAGTGGTCTCGAAATGATCGGCGATCATCAAAATGTCGCCGTTCAACGCAGTTGTATTCAAAGCATCAATATTGTCGCGACGCTCCACACCGCCACGAGGGTCGACATCAACGTTCAGCAAGTCAGGCGACTCGTTAGGAGCCAAAGAAGACTGATCGGCGCGCAGATTCAAACCACCCGTAAAATCATTTAACTCTTCGTAACGGTACGGTTCGCCGCTAGAAGCAGGCGGAACAAAACTAGATAAAGCCATCCGCTACTCCCAAGAGTAACGCATACGAGACAATCCTCTACGGCCAGAACGCCGACTATTCAAAATCATAGGTTGAGCAGCAGGAGTATCGTTAAACCGTTTAGCCAAATTATCTAACTCGCCGACAAACGACACATAGTATTGTTGCGCCATGCCGCCGTCTTCTTGCTGCTGATACGAACGGTAAATAGCGTACAACGATAATACGCGGTCAAACGCATCAGGCAAATCAGGCGAGTCTGTGTCTGCCGAAAACGCTTCAGCGTTGCGGTAACCCCGCATCGAAATAGTGTACGCAGCGTCGGGGGTAGGGTAGAAGCGAACACTTTCACCCCAATACGACCAGTACAAGGGTTCCCCAGTATTAGTCGAATCCAACGGATACATGATGTCGCCATCGTCGGAACCAATATATTCTATAACGTGTTTATCTGTGCGTAGAGAATTGATTTCCCGCAAACCCTGAGTAACGTTAACACCAACAGTAGCCAGCGAATAATCTTTAGTTCCATTGGCAGTGAGGAACGTGTTGGCTGCCTCAAAAAACGGCCAACGCTTCTCAGAATAAACAATAAGATCGTAACCCTCACCAATGAAAGCATTCAACGTGGGATCAGAAATATCTGTATCATCGATATCGACAACATTGCGAACATAGTTGCGCATTTCAGATAGTTGCATTACAATCCTTCCGTTTTGGCGCCTCCATGAAACACGCAGAGTCCAGTACCCGCCACAGGGCGGGCCTTACACGAACTACCAGCCTTGGTAGTCGCTGAGCAAACCTCAATAATTGTTTCCCGTTTCGGCCCCATCGGATTAACTTTCTGAATGTTCCGACCCGCCGTAGAATGCGGAGCAGGATTCAAAGCCCGAAAGTTATTGGCTGGTTCCCCAGCAGGACGAGAAGAAGAACTATGAGAGATTGCGAAACTGCGAGCCATGAATATTCTCCAATTAGTTGAGGGGCAGCAGCCCAAAGGCTGCCACCCCCAACAACCCTAAGGTTAACTAGTGATACCAGTTAGTTTGCCCTGACGAGCGCGGTTGCTGATCGTCAAGTTACCGTAACAAAGGATCTGTGAATACACAGCATCTATGTTGGTAGGCCGTACAAACGGTGTTGCCTTGAACCAAACATCAGAGTGGCCTACGAGACGCAGGTACTTGGTGTTCAGGAAAAGCATGTCGCCCGCTGTACATTGGTCATCAAACGTGATCGGAGCGCCCTTGAACAATAAGTTCTGGAACCCAGCATCCGCTACATCGGTATCGGTGTAACGGATTTGATCAGTCAACAAGTTCTCATACGCTTCGTATGCGGCTTGAGTCGTGATGATAATGGACGGTTGATCGTTGCCGACCGACACGTTGTTGTACATGGTTGCCATAGCGGCGGTGGTTAAAGCGCCACCAACAGCGGTTTCTGAGGAAGCCCAGAAAGCGTTATCAGCGGGAGATACCGCAGCCGGATCAATACCACCAACAGAACCAGTTGAATCAACAAGGTCGCCCAAGCCGTTCCAATCAGTACCAGAAGCGGTACCCCACAACATGGTGTTCATGCCTTCAATAATAGATTCTTGCGCTTGGAAGATTTTACCTTCAAGCAAATCAATTATTTGTGCTTCACCGTTGTTTTTTGCTTCTTCAATACCAGTAATGGTTACCGAAGCAGCGTATTGTTTCCAATCAAACTCAGCCGCACTAATACCCGTTTGGGCAGTAGTAGGGATCACACCGTCGCCAGAGTAAGAACCAACAGTACTGTTAGTTCCATGAATGATTGGGACTACAATCTTAGCGCCACCCGAAATACGTCGAATAGACTGACCATTCGTCAAGGCATAAAACAGAGGCCGAGCCGAAAAAACGTTGTCAGTCAGTTTAGGAACGTAGTTATTAAGGGTGGTGGAAAGGATTGCATCAAAATTGCTATTTGCTACTGTCATTTTTCACCTCCGTGAAATAATTAATCAAACCAAGTTTTTCTTGGCCTGAATGAAAGCCTCTCGAACAGTTTGTGGACCCTTATCACCAGATGCTTTGGACGACACCGCTCCGGCGGCTTTAGAACCCGAAGATTCAACCACCCCAGCGTCTCGTTTAGCACCAGTGCGTTCCGCTTCCTTCTCCAACTTTGCTGCACGTTCAGAAACATCACCGAAACGCATATGTGTTAATGCTGCTTCTAGGTTCCCGATTTTATGGCGCAACGCGTGTTGGAAAAGATCATCAGAACTAAAGTCCCCATACTGATCTTTAAGACCTTCAACTTGTTGTTCAACTGCTTGTCTGCGGGATAAACGATCCTGCTGCTCAAGACGCGCCTCCAAATGAGCAACCCTCAGAGAAGTACCATCCTCTTTCACAGGTTGTTCCTCGCTCCAATCATCGTCCCACGAATCCGTGGCACGTTGAGGAGTGGGAGCCTGCGGCGGAGGGGGACTAACCCCAAAAGCCTCACCCAAAGCGTTTAATGTCCCCGCAGGATCTGACTCCAACGAAGACACAATTGCCTCTGCTTGCTGTAACCGTTTCCGCTCGCCTGCCAACTCTTGCGTTTTACGAGTGTAATCCGCTTGTCGTTGGTAGCCGTCTTGAAGTTCACTAAGACTGACCTGCGTTTCGTCGCCATCCACCGTCACGGTGTACGACTCGCCCGCAGGTTCCTCAGAACCCTCAATCAACGCTTCCGAAGTATCCACCTCAGTGGGTTCCGTCAACTCGTTATCCATTTCATTACCTTCCTAGAGTCCCAAACGGGTTGCTCTATATAAAGGGACAAACTGTCCCAATGCTACAAGTTAGACAAATCCAAACCCATTTGGCCTTGCATTTGCGCTAACAACTCAGGAGGCACCCCGCCGGAAGCGCCAAAAGCGTCTCCGCCCGGCGGCCCGCCCATCGGCATACCCGGAGGCGGCCCCATACCCGGAGGTGGCCCCATAGATGGGTCACCCCCTTCAGCAGCAGGATCACCCTCAGGCATCATTGGTTGCTGCTGCATCAAAAACTTTTCAGGATTCTTAACCCCAAAGCCCTGCTGCAATACGTGTTTAGCCAGAGCCGCAGGATCAATAATGGTACCCACCAAGGGGGCCAAAGCGTTCAACAAAGAAACAGCCTGCTGCTTACGCATCGTATCGTTAATCGGCTGAGTGGATCCAGCCTCAACACTAAACGTGTACTCGCCTATAATGTCTTCCCGGCCATAAGGCACAAACAGATTGTCGCCACTATTAGCAGCAACGTGAGCCATTTGTTCACCAGTCATAAACTGTTGCATCACCTGAATGACGCGACGAGCAATAACCCCGATTGACAACTCGACAATAGCGAGTTTGTCAGACGCGCGAGCATTACCAGCATCAGCGACAATAGCCGCTTCAGTAGCGGTACGCCGTATCTCTGGCATTTGGCCACGCGCATACTCCGACACCCCAGACACAGTGTTAATATCGTTTTCAATAATCGAAGAAGTATTATAAACTTCAGGCGATAACGGGATCTGAGGCAACGGAATAATCACTTCCGACAACGGTTTGTTCTCGTCAACAACGGGAACAAAGCGGCCATCTTCCTCAGATTCCAAGGCTTCGCGGCCCTCAGGCCCAAACGAACGCTCATGGTACAAGTATTTACGCCCATACCGTTTACGAGCATTCACCAACTGAGAACGAGTCTTATCAAGTTCCTCCTGTAAAGACTCGAGAGCCTCCAAGTCACCCATCGGATAAAAATAATCCGGCACATCATAGTTGCGGATCATCACGAACGGTTGACCATACGCATACGGCATCGGAGTCGGATCGACAAGAAACTCGTCGCCCGAATCCGCCAAAATAGACATAGTGTTATTAATAATGTCGTAGTATTCCCATACAACAACCCGTTCAGCGTCCGACACGAAACGGTCGTCCTTTGTCGGGTTTTGGCGAGACTCCGAAATAGAAGCATCAGCGGTTAAACGGCGACGCACAGAGGGCTTATATCGTTTATCGCCCTGCGCCTCATCGAGAGTACGGACGACACGCTGCGCCACCCACTTTGCGGCTTCTAGAGTCGTTGCCTCAGGATCTACAAACACATCAAACGGGGAGATACGCTCCACAAATGGCTGATCCTCAACAACAACAGACTGCGAAGACGGTAAGTTTGCTGCAATCTCTTCATCGGTAGGCACCTCAGCCGCAAGATCAGGGTTCTCCACCGCAAACCTGTCGGCCTCATTGATCTGTTCCCCCAACAATTCGTCGCGTTCAGTATCGCTAATGGAACGCTCCTGCTCGGTAAACTTCCAACCAACTTTAATCCACCCGTGGCCAAAGATAAGGAAATCTTTAACAGCGTTACGGAACGGAGTGCGGAAATCATGATGCTTCCACAAATGGTTCACGACCGCTTCAACGAAAATAGCGCGATCTTCATCCTCGGGCTTAGTCGGAGTAATAACAATCTTAGGGTGGTTAACCGATACAGACGGAGCAATAACGTTGATAGTCGAAAACGCCAAGTTGACGGCGATCAAATCCTCATTCGAGGTTGTTTTTGGCCAATGTTTACCGCGGTACAAATCGATCATACGACGCCACAAATCGTCGTACCCGTTATCTTCACGCCAACGCGCAGAAGCCTCTAACCGTTCACGAGCCAACTCATACTTCTCGACGCGTGTTTTACGAGCCATGACCTAACTCCATTGTTTCTGCACAGGTTCGATGTTGCGACCCTGTGCTTTAGCCTCAGCAACAATCTTGTCGCTGCGCTCCCTTTTTGTCAATCCACGTTCATCGCTAGGCCGCAAAGCATTAGCGACCTCACCGTTATGAACTTTGACCGACCGTATTTTTTGACGAAACTCCCACCGTTCAACCAACTCGTCGTGAGTTAGCATGCCACGCAAAGAAAGAGTTTCTTTACAAAACTCTTCAAACGTAGCATCAGGCGGTAAAACCGCCACAACTACGCAGACTGCTTGGAAGCAGGTTCTACTTTGCCGCCCAGACCATGCTGGTTTTTTGGAGTCATGCGAGGGGAAACACCTGCACCAAACTCGCTATCGCCACCAGTTTTGGTGCCACCAGAGGTACGTTCTTTTGAACGTTGTGAACCGCCGGGGGCAACCTTGTTGGCAACAACGCTCGCACCGCGAACCATTTTGTTGTTAGAACCTTTAGCGCCATCCATCGACACAGTGCCGTTGGTTTGCGAAACAAATTTAGCCATGAAATATCCTCCTAAAGATATATCTTCATAAAGAAGGGACAAAGTGTCCCAACTACACCGACCCGCGAGTCGTAGAAGCCCCAATACGAGTATCGAGATGCTCTTGATCGCCCGTAATCAGGCGCGCAAACCAATCAACAGTCCAATAATCGTCAACCTTGGGTGCATACTCTGGCATAAACGCGTACTGGCGCATCTGATTAGATAAAGCCAAAGCCATCACCCTGTCATCGTGCGGTGAACCAGACATGGTTCCCCGCTCGTTACGCACATAAGACCGCAACTCAGCGACCGTATACCGATCCAGCAACTGCAACTCGTTGTTACGGATAGCCATACCCAAATCATCAATCAACAAAGGTTTAGATGTACGAGTGGTTTTCCACCCAAACTCCTGCGACACTTTGCTCGTAACCTGATTCAACGAACGTTTCCTAAACATGTTAGGGTAACCTAACTGGCGCAACTGGACAATAGTAGTCAACCCGTGGTTGTTCGACTCGACGCAACACAACGCATTATTGTACCACACGCCAAGATTGTGTACCTCGTTAGCCAACTCGTCGGGTGGGATATGGCCATGCCATACAGCGCACTGTACCCCTGTTTTAACATCCAACACCTGTATGCACGAATAATCGCCGTGAGCCAAACCCTCAGCCGTATCGACACCCATCACATACGCATGATGCGACTCAGGTTCACGCCACACAGTCAAAGTCATGTCCGAAACTCCACCACTCGTGGAGTAACGGAATGCAACCAGCCTTCGATACCCGGACGACAGAATTGCTCCATCTTCTCCAAAATGTCTAAATCAAAGACAGGGTTACCTGACTTGATAAACGCCTCTTCGGGAGTAGTCGGATATTCTTGAGCCAACTGCCAAGGAAGCATCGAATCGACCTTCTCCTGATACCAGCCCTCCGCACGATCCTCAGTCGCAGACCAAGGAAAAAACATTGGAGCGAACTTGTTGGTACCAGTAGAAGCACCAACCCACAACTGGTGGTAAAAGTTACCAGAACCATTCGCAGTACTAAGACCAATAATACGGCCACCAACATCGGCAACAGGCTCAATAGAAGCCCACGCCTCCTCAGCGTTAGGCAAAAACGCCCACTCATCGACCACAATCAAAGAAGCAGACTCGCCACGAGCAGGATCCGAAGCAGATGGCATCGACACGATTTGCGATCCGTTGTCGAAACCCATCCGCTGCTGATGTTCCATCAGCGACTTCGGCCCTCTTGCTAACATCCAGTCGGGTAAATGTTTAAACCCGTACTTAGTTTTCTTTAACAGCAGGACTGATTCGCGTTCAGTACGAGACAGATCAATAATGTTTTGATCAGGATGAAAAAACGCTAACCAAAACTGGTGTGCCGCCACGAGTGTCGACCAACCTATTTGGCGGGCCTTTAATGTTAGGGAGTACCGATTTTCGGCCCATTCTTTCAGGGCGTGTTCTTGTGCAGCGCGCAGGTCGAACAATATTCGTCCGTGCGCTGGATGCGCTATACTCCAATACCTGCGTAGGAAGTAGGCTTCGTCTTCGCTGCATCTACGCCATTCGGCTTCGCGTCTTAGTTCTGCTACACGGCTCACGGCCTATGGGTAAACCTTTTTACCCTTGAACTGTTCGATCAACCTAGAAGTCGGCAAAGTCCGAACATACGCTCTGGTTTCCTCGCGAGTAGCGTTTTCGCCGCTCATCGGGTCAGCCATGTATCGTTCTAAGTAGCCGGGAAGTTCAGTTGACATAGCCCAATCGAGGTAATCGTTGATTAATTCCTCTCGGGGAGCCGAACCATAGGGGTCGAATTGTTGGGTGAACCCCACACCGTTGTCGGAAGGACGGTAGCCGTAGCCTCGCGGACGTAGCGGCTGATCAACCCCCCTATAGCCGCGCATACTATCTTCGGCAGTCCAACCCCTCCATCTATCTCCCGTGCCGGGTCGAGGGTGGTGATCCGGCCAGTGGTTCTCATCACTGTAAGGCAGCCATTGGCCTCCGGGTTGCCACGGCACATCCTGTTGGAAAGGGCCGGGGTAACGCGACTGAGAAGAAGCACCAAACGCTCCCTGCAAATGATCACTCATGGCGCTTCCAGCGCGTCTGCCAAGACCGCCTATAGCCGAACCAGCATCTCGAGCAAAATCACCCACAGTCGAAGCAGCATTCCCGGCGGCCCGAACAGCGCCACGCCCAGCACCATATGCGGCCCCAATGGCACTGCGGCCAGCGCCCATCAAGCCGTTAAGCGCATCACCACCAATCATGCCCAAAGGATTCCGAACACCCGAAGCAGCCTGACGACTCATCGCCTGAAGATACGCCAACTCTGTTGCTTTCATTTGGTCAGCAAACTGTTGAGCGAAATAATCGTTGATCTCAGGCCCATACGACTCCCGTTGCTCCCTCTGATCCTCCCCAAACCCACCCGTATAAGGGGTCTCGTCGAAATTAGGATCCCCATTAGCCAGCGCCGCCAATTCCTCATAGAAACGAGCCTGAGCAGGACGTTGACCCGCCGCAACCCTCAAAGCGGAATCCCGAACACGAGCATCCGACTGAGGATCCCGCCCCCGAGCAGCGCCAGCAGCACGAGCAGCCTCAGGAGAAAAAGACGGTACCGCAGGAGCCTCCCGATACTTCAGATCTGGTTTCTTCTTTGGATCCGGCTGAGGATACAACCCCGTATTCACATTCCCATAACGACCAGCCATTACAAACTCCCCTTAATCATTAACAACACGTAAATGAGCAACCTCAGCCTCCAAAGCCTCAGCCAACTCCCCATTAGACATACCCTCAACAGCAGTCTCATCAACCACCACCTTACGAGTAGGCGTAAACTTATCAATAAACTGCAAATACAACGAAGCAGCCTGAGTGTTCCCACTCACAGCCTGAGCATGCAAAGCGTCAACAACGCTTTGAGTGCGCTCAGGAGAAATATTCAACTCAGCAGCACGACGATCCCACTCCTTAATAAAACGAGCATCACGCTTAATACGGCGAATCGAATCCCCATGCAACCCATTCAAAACAGCCCACTCCTTCTGAAGTTTCGGCTCACGATCAGGCCCACACAACAACCAATCCAACAAAGACACCCAAGAATCAGGCATCACCTTAGACCCAGAATCCTCATCCCACGCCCAACCCTTACCGCCACCATTCTGAGGCAAAACCAAACTCCCATGTCGTCCTATAAGACAGTACCAACTGTCCCACCCACCCCCCAATGTTACAAACACGTTACAATAAGGTTACAAACACGCAACAATCAAAGAAAACCGCGGGACACTCTAGGCTATAAGGGGGAGGGGCTAAGGGGAGGGGGCCAAGACACACCCCAAAGATACCAGAACCACCCCAAAGTGGTTCAGGTATCCCAAGAGGGACGACATGCCAAGCCACACAAGACACACAAGCCCCCCAAAGGCAAAAACCCTCCCAAAACAAGCCCGCCGAACAGCCCGCACCGCCCCTCCATATCTATACATACAAAAGCCGATGATGGGGTACCCCCCCCATGCCTCCCCCCCCGAACGTATGTACCCCTTTAGTCACTCTCTTTATAGATAACAGGAGTTACTTGCCAAAATCCGACCGGGGTTTTCTGCACCGTGAGGGGTGCGCCTTGGGTGGGGACGCAAGAAACCCCGACCGCTTGGCCGGGGTTCCTGTGTAGTGCGGGCGAACCGCTGGGGCTAGTTGTTAGGCATTTCTGCTCCGCTCCAGTCGTCAACCCTTGCCAGCCGTTCCCGCAAGATGGCGATGCATCGCAAGGCGTGTTCCTTGTCGGTGAGTACCCCGATGCGGTGCATGTGGTGCGTACGATCTAGCAGGACGTTTCCGCCTACTGAGTCGTATGCCGTGGCTATGTCTGTCATGTTTGCTGCTCCAATTTTTTTAGGCAGTCGGGGCAAAGTTTGCCTTGCTGCGTGTATGGGTTGTAGCCGCACATTGTGAGGTGTACGCCTAACCGCTTGAGGTGGTCGTCTTGCTTTTTGGTCAATTTAGTTACCAGCCTTGGCGATGGCGTCGCAGTCTTCAAGGATGAAGAGGGCGACGTTGCGCATTGCTTGTACTTCGGCGGTGGTGGTTCCGTCGGGGGATAGGTAGGCGAGGGCTTCGGTTACTCCTCTCCGTACTTTGCTGCCTACGTCACAGGCTGTCACTTCGGCGCAGAGCGTGACCAGTTCGGCGCATACTCGCTCCCATGACCCGCCGGATGGTGTGTTGCTCCGGGTTTCTGCCTCTAGGCCATAAGTATTTTCTACGCTGGTCTTGGCGACGGTGGCGGGTTTTTTGTGTCCGTCCTCTTGGGCTACTGAATAGGCATCGGCTAGGTCATTCCATACGCCGGGCAGGTTTGGGATGTCTGCCTGTTGTGCTGCGGTGACTGTTGGTCGCCATTCTCTGATTGTTGCTACGTTGCCGTAGGGGTTGCCGTTGCCGCTGCGCCAGTTGTGCCAGTCGTTAGCCGTTTGGTTGTCCGGGCATTTACTCGTTGACGCTAGGAACGCTCCGAGGTCTAGGTCTTGGCTACCCATGCCCTCATTCTCGCACCACGCCCTGAATGAGCGTGTTAGCCCGTTCTCCGTTACTTCTAAGACTGGCCGGGTGAGGGCGGTACCGTCTTTTTTGGTGGTGCGGGTGCTGGTCATCTTGAGCGTTGTTAAGAGGCTCCAGAGTCCGGCTCCGTCATCCACGGCAGATGGCCGTTCAAAGTGGTTAGCGATGGCTTCGGTTATGGCCTTTGGCCGTTCATAGAAGATGGGTTCTTCTGTGGTTTTTTTGGTGGTGGTTTTTTTGCTGGTTGCCATGATGGCTCCTTGTTTTTTGGGCGGCGGTGTTGCCGCCCCTTGAGCGTACTCTAAGCGGAGCGTAAATGCTAGTGATTTGTTGAATAAATGTCTAAGCCTTGGCCGGGGCGTGTATGCACATACAGCCGGGGCGTGTTCGTACATACAGCCGGGGGTGTTAGGCTTGCTTTACATTTTTTGTTAGGCTTGCTTTACATGAATTATACATTGTATAGTTCCCAGATGAGTGTGGTGAGTGTGGTGTGTGTGGTGAGTGTGGTGTGTGTGGCAAATTATACAGTGAATAATTTCCTCTAATAGATTTGGTTAGGTGTGGATAGTCAATTAGAATGGGCATCAGCCCAATAGGGTCATTACTCAACGAAAGGACTTCTCCCATGAACAGCACCTGCCCCCAGCGAACCGAGTTATACAGTGAATAATTCAGACGACACAATCCTAATCAACGGGGTGGTTTTCCATCCCGGCGAGGGGATGGAAACTAACGCTATCGGCATCCCGTTGATGCCTGCTCTTACGGTGAGGGTCACACCTCTTGGGGCTTCGGCTCCGCATCGTCGTTCATCTAGGGTGAAAGTTTCGTACGACTTGGATGTCGTCCGCACCCGTTTAGGGAAGGAATAACACAGTGTATACTTTAGGTTTGCTTTGGTTGGCTTTGACCTCTGCTTTTGCTTGTGCCGTGATGGTGCATTTTGTGCGCTGGTTTTGCGGTGGCTTCGAGATTGAGGATGCGAATTATACAGTGACTAATTCGGTGCGTGTTCTTCGGGATGCGCCTTACGACTGGGAGAAGGAATGAAGACTTACACGAATGAGTTCGGCACGAGAGTGACGGACTTTGGGTACGAATGGGATGACGGTAAGTCGTCCTACCAATTGAAGGTGTTTCATGACCCCGAGAAAACAGTGTTTGTTGGGGTGATGGAACGTGCCTGTGATACTGACTGGGGTACCCAGATTATCGGGACTAGCCAGCGGTCTATGACTGCTGCTGCTATTGAGGTTAGGGACATTCTAAGAAGTAAGGAGGTAGCGTAATGGCTAAGGACATGGTGCGTCACTTGATGGCGCAAAACCTAATAGTTAGGCGAGTCAATGCGGACGAGTTGCGTGCTGCTCGTGCTGTGGTACGAGAGTTCCGTGGGTCGGTACCTCCGCTGCTGACTGACCCTAATGGGAACACGAAGTTAGCGAAGTCGGAGCGTCCCACCTATGGGCTGTCTCTGTTGCCTGCTAACTTGTCGGTGAAGTGGAGCGTGTGTAGGTATTCCACTCCGGGGTGCCGTGAGGCGTGTCTGAATACTGCTGGTAAGGGGACGTTTGATAACGTCCAGTACGGCAGGTTTTGGAAAACCATGTTTCTTGGTGAACACCCCCAGACCTTTTTGGATCTGTTGGTGTTCGAGGTCGATCTGGCTGTGGCTGCTCATGGGCAGATTGCTCTGAGGTTGAACGTGATTAGCGACATTCCGTGGGAGAGGGTTGTGCCTAATCTGTTTGTCATGTGGCAGGACGATGTGGTCTTTTATGATTATACGAAGTGGCCGGATAGGCGTTCTAGCGATGTGTTGGACGTAACGTTTTCGGCTTCGGAGAATACCACTTATCAGAAGATCGTGGGGCGTTCTCGTGTTGGCGAGAACGTCGCTGTGGTCTTTGATACCCCTCCGGGTGTGCCGTTGCCCTCTAGTTGGCATGGGGTGCCTGTGGTGGATGGTGATGAGTCTGATGACCGTGCTAGGGATGACCGTGGGGTTGTTGTTGGTTTGCGGGCTAAGGGTAAGGCCAAACGAGATACGTCTGGCTTCGTAAGAAAGGTAGGTTAATTATGTCCGGGTATCAACCTAAGCAGAAATATATTGTGTTAGCGAGTGGACTCAAGGGTGTCATCGATGATGACACTGCTGATTGGTGTATCCATACTGACCGTGACAAGGTTTTGCATTGGGTGAAGAAGTGGGAGCAACTCTACCACATTGTGTATGTGCGTGAGGTTGGGGCAAGTGTCGAATACAAAACAACAACAGAAGGAGCAAGGCAATGAGTTTAAATTGGGATGCAGGAAACATTAAAGATTGGGACGAGATCAAATGGGTGGATGCCCCTGATGATTTCGATGGTGAACACGAATGGTTGGGAGGCATGGAGTGGCAGTACACGAAGGGCATGATCTTCCTTTCGATGGTTGTTGGCCTCTCTGAGGTGACGGAAAAGAATTGGGAGAAATGGTACGCACGGTGTAAATACATTCAGGAGAATGAGCAGCCTGACTGGAACCGTTGGATCACCCCGGAGATCGTGCATCGCCGCATCGGTTTGTCTACGAATGTGGAAAACATTACGGATGGTGAGTGGGCTAAGCGTCAAATGAAATGGGAGTTACAGCCTTGGCTTGCTCAGGCGAAAGAGTTTAGTAAAGATCTTGCCGAACAATCGGCTAGTGAAACAGAAAAGGAAACAGTATGAGTGAATCAACAGAAAACCTATTAAAGGCAACCGCGGAAGCGATTGCCCCATACCTGCCTGTCGTTAAAGCGGAGGTAGACCCGGAAGAGTACGTCACCTGTTATGCCCTTGCTGAGCGGATGGGTGTAGCCATTGAAAACGACCCGGACATCGTTATGGACATGGTTCGTAACGAAGAATATGTGGATGTCTACTCTATGGGTGATGTCATCAACGATGAGTTGGCTGGCTCAGGTTACGTCACGGAGGATGACATCAACGGGCATATCGTCTACGCCATTGAATACGACGATGATGTGCAGGGCGAGATCAAACAGGTTGTGACGACCCAGATAGCGGAACTTGTACGCCCCATCGTGGAAGAAATTGTGCAGGAACACGTGTTATCCACCGTCAATAGTGCCGTCCGTGCATCGAACCGTAACCTCGCAGCCATCTACCAGCAGTTGGCTAACGAAGTAGGGAGCATTGGATGAACTATTGGAACCGTCCCGTTGAATTCGACGGGACTAAAGAGGAACGGGAGGCCAACTATCAGACCCATCATTGGGTCAACGATGGTGACTCCGGGAGATGCATGAACTGCGACTCCAAGCCGTGGCATACCCATGCTACTTGGCCTTGCGGTACCGAAGCGCCACGGGAAAATGTCCCGCTGGCAAACCTATATCAGGAAGGTGAGTTATGAAATACACAGTAGAGGTGGTAGAAACCAGAGCAGACACGGTGGAAGTTGAGGCTGAGTCTCAGGACGCAGCCGAAGACCTCGCCTTATGGGAATGGAATGGCGACGACTCAACGGTAGTTGACCGTTGGGCATATGCACAGGAGGAGGCCGAAGACTGTACGTCTGACGACCCCAACAATCATCAGGGCGATACTTGCCCTGTTCACGAAGGAGAACAGAAATGACAAGCATAAATCAGGTAGATCAGTACGACTCAGACGACGGGTTCGAGGATGCCTTTCAGCGTTGGATGGCTGAAGAGAAACTAGACCAACCATACATTGCTGAATGGTTCGAGGGCGTCGTGTACGACTTGATGCGGTGCCTTGGGGCGCATGAAGCGCATCGGTTCCCTCGTCAAGCGGATGTTGTCCTGTGGGATGTGTACGGGTTCTCCGATGAACTCGATGCTCAACTCTCAGACATGTTCGAGGAGACACGATGACCCGTACACCCCGTATCGGAGAGTTAATCACATACGAAACATTCTCAGGATCCGAACGCCAATGCCGCATCAGCGGACTAGGCACGGAATCCGGGGAACCCGTTTTCGACGCTGTCGAATCGGGTACCAAAGAAAAGGTCTGGGGCTACTGGTCACAGATCACGGCATACCTTCCCACGGCGGGTCTGCCTGTATACGATAAGAGCCGTAAAAATATACCTATGAAACAGGAGTACAAATAATGAGTACAGTAACATTTGAAGAGCCGGGGTCAGCGCGTAACGTCTGTGCAGACGCTACGTTCCCCGTGGAATACAAGCCTGCGATGTATTTGGGTGGCGAATTTGACACACCTATGGTACCTCGCGTCGACTCAGGGAAAAATTTCGGGAAACCGAAACACGTTTTCGTGGTACGAACAGACACCAACACAGCGTTGGGGTTGCATTCGTCCCGCTACGACAAACGAGAAGACGGGTACCGTACTGTCATAGACACAGCGGAATCCCTATTCCCTACAACCACAGAGTCATGCACCGTTTACGGTGATGGTGAAAAATTATTGTTTACACAAAAAATCGGAGACGATATAGATGTCGGCCATAGCGGGGATGTACTACTTCCCCGACTGGTTTGGGTGTCCTCGTTAAACGGGACATGGGCTACATCGGTGTTCAACATGATGTCGCGACCATCGTGCGACAACCAACTCTACGGGGCTACCCCGTTGTGGAAAGCGAAACGCACCACCAACCACGGAGACTTAGTGGAGATCAGGGCTGAGATACTTGCCAAGCAAGTCGCTGAGGCTGAACGTTTCGCTTTCCGTGCGAGGATCATGAACGATATTACGTTCACGGACAGAGAGTTCCGCAAGATCGTCGACCAACTCGTACCCGTGGACTTTGGTGCCAGCGACAGGGCTTTGCGTAACGTTGAGAGTAAACGAGGATCCATGTTTTACTATTGGCGCAAAGAGGTTAATGCTTGGGGGTTGGAAGGGCAGTTCGGGAACGCGTGGCTAGCGTACAACGCTATCCAAGGAGCCGAACAGCACCACTTCTCCAAAGGGTCTGCCCATGCGAAGCAGCAGGCTGTTGAAGGTAAAACTCCTTACGCCAAGCACGCAATGGATCTGTTAATGGCAGGGATGGGCGTATAATGCCTTCTATAATGGCAGGTCAAGTCATATCTACCAAAAAGATAGCCCGCAAATACTTTGTCTCCTACGACACGGTACGCAAATGGCGCATCAACGCCAGCAACGAGAATCCTTTCCCGCGGGTCGTGGGTAAACAGATACTCGAAACTGGTGGCCGTGCAACATTCATGTTCGACACACAATCGGTTGACATTTGGGTCACCGATTATTACAACAAGAAAGGCAAGTAAATGAAAAAACAAGACGGCGGCTACGCCGTCATTGGTATCTCATGTTTAGCGTGTAAAGAGCCAAGCGATACAGAAGTGTATCGCCCGCAACTCGAAGCGTATATGCATGGCAACCCCGCCGTGCAAGACATTTTCCCTGAAGCCTCCCCGGAGGACAGAGAAATAATAAGAGCGTACCGTAAAGCGGTACGCACACCAGCAGGAGTACCTGCACCGTATATGTGTGAAGCGTGTACGGATCTATTGATGGAAGAGGAATGATGAAAATACATAATCAGGCAACACCACTCATGTGGACCAACTCCGTGGGAGGCAATGGACTACGCGACTACGTTGGTACCGTCGTCGCTTTCCGACCCACGGAGACTCTCCACCCGTACGTTGTTTGGGACACAGCCAGCGACGACGGAGAATACTATGATTGCAGTAGCGGCGACTACTGCATAACGTTGGCGGAAGCCACAGAAATCTTTGCCCGCAGGGCATCGTGGTTAGCAGGCAACTTGCTTGCAACCGAATCTATAAAAAGAAAAGAGAAAGTCAATGGCTAAGATACTAGAAGAGTTCCCCCGTACTAAAGCGGGTCGAGTTGCTATTTACCCGTGGAAAGAATGGTTAGATGGGCAACCCCGCTTGCTAGTGCAAGGTGAGGATTTCTCTGTAACACTTACAAATCTCCGCGCTAACGCTTTTCAAGCGGCAAAAAGGCACGGAGTGAAACTCCGCACCTCTAGGGTGGATGCTAGCAGCCTCGCTATTCAGGCGTACATAGTATGACACTAGAAGAGAGGCAGAAATCCATAATGATGCTAGAAGGTAGAGTATCCGAACTGGAGACTACCGTATTCCCCGAAGGAATCGGAGGTTCAAACATCTCTGACGCCGTGATGGCACTATACGGAAGCACAGTACAATTTCAAATATTGTTGGGAGACTTCTTTCACGACTTGTCGACAATCTCTTCTAAACTAATGGAAGAAATAGCAGAGTTTATACCCGAAGAAATAATACAACAACTAAAAGAAAACATGGAGGACGACAACGTCGTGCCTTTCCCAAAACCGACAGATCTCGCCTGAGACTTGTCGCCCCTTCCCAAACCACCAAGAGAACCCCCACCCCCCTTTAGGGGGGGGTGGGGGTTCCCCAAGGAGTTTTGGAGGATCCACCACTTTTGCACTTGGAGGTGCTACTATGGAAAACATGAACGAAAACGATTGGGACGCAGCCAACGCTGAACTGTCGTCCACCGATGAGGCAAAGCGGGTTCAAGCGAATCATTTTGCCAAGGAGGTCGTGGAACTTGCCGCCGACTGGCTTCGCCATCGGGACAAAGTGAAAGGAACTGGGCTGATGGCTTCGGTTGGCGACGAAAGTCCAGAATTCGCTAAAACGGCTCTTGCGATAGGGACGGGAATCCAAATAGCCTTATGGGGCATTTGGATGGATGACAGCGAGCATCTTGCCAGACGGCTGGAGCAGATACGCCTTATGGCGAGACAGGATTTGAGAAGCGCATGATCTCCGAAGATGGCCGAATAATTCTACGACAGTCATGGTTGGGGTCACTAGCAATGTGTCCCGAACGGGCTAGACAAGATATGCTAGGCTTATCGGAAAGAACCGAATCAAGTTCAACGATGATCGGGACGGCAGTTCATTACGGTATCGAGCAATGTTTGCTCGAGTCCATGATGGCTGGCGATCCTTTGAGTCGTGAAGACATGATTGCAGGTTCGATGAACTATTGGCTAGAAAACAACAATGAAATTGTTGCATGGAATCACACTGACCGTGAGTGTGAGGAAATAATTCAAGCCAATAGTGCTGTGTGGTGGGACGAAGTTCGTCCCGCCATGCGGCCCATCGCCGTTGAGGAACGGTTTGAAATCCCATTAGTGACTGACACAGATGGCCCTGAAATATGGTTACAGGGAACCATCGACCTCGTACAGGAATACCCGCTGCCAATCGTTGATTGGAAAAACCCCGGCAGGAAACCTCATGCGGAGTGGGAGAAGAAACGATGGTCAGTGCAAGCAGCCGCATACACCTATGCGGTGAACGAACTCTACGGTTTTGAAGAACCGTTACCGTTTGAGTTTGTGTATTTAGTTAAGGGCAAAGTGCATCGAACCACGGTGTATTTTGGGCCGCCACAATGGGAGAGTTTGGTCGCTCTAGCCCGAAGTGCTGGCACCCTTATAAACGCCAATTTACCAGTATGGCCTCTCAACATGAACGGCTGGCATTGTTCACCTAAATGGTGCGGTGCTTGGAAAACATGTCGAGGCCAGTATGCTGGGCCAGATCCCTTCTAACCAAGACTAAGGAGAAATAGGGAATGAAAATAGAAAATAACAATAACAGTATTACTGTATTTCGGAGGCAGGTCATCCAAACGGGTGATTATGAACCTGCTGAAGCATCATGCAGCGTAACTATCCCAATGGACGCTGATGCGTCGATGGAGGATGTAGGCAAGGAGATCGCCAAGTGGGGAACCACTTTGGAGATCGCTAACTATGAGGCACTTGGTGTCGGGTATGAACTCGATGAGCAAGGCGTACGCCTCCTTAACAAAAGCGTTCGGAAAAACGCTCCGGCTAATCCCGTGGCGGCACCGTCGTCGGGGAATAAATCCTACAGCAACGCCAACTCGAACAAAGAGGGCGGAAGCCTTCAAGATGTTTGGCGCGACTTGATGGATAACCAAAACATGTGGTGGCCACCGAACTGGCAGGACAAATTGAATCCTGACAAAGACGTGAACGCTAACGGCCCTGACTACAAGCGTAAGGCTGACGGTAAGGGTGTTTGGTTGTCGAAGAAAGATGGCACACCGCTGATCCCTGATTGGTTCGTGTGTCCTTTCACCGCCAAAGATGCTGAAGCCCTCAAGGGTGTCGCCCGCGAGGTGCGCGCTTAATGTCGGCTGTCCTGCACTCGCAGGACGAAGTTGCTGCTCGTCTCGCTGCCGCCACTAAGGCGGCGGCGAGCGGCAGCACCGCCCCTGAAGCACTAGAAACCCCTGAGGATGGCTCTATAGTCGCCTCAGAGGTTTCTGGGAACAGGAAGCCACTTCGTTTTGCGTTAACCCCGGCGGTTATGGAAAACCTTATTGGGTTTATCCGCAACCCGTCAGAACGCTGGTATCTAGGGTTCTCAGAAATTGACATAGCGACACGCGGCATAGGCCGTGGAGAGTTGCTGCTAGTAGTAGGCCGGAGCCACACGGGTAAATCACAAGTGCTGTTAAACAGCATTGTGACAAACCTTGTGAACGACCCCGAAGCCCACGTTGTCATTTTCTCAATGGATGAACCCCGCGAACTTGTCGTCATGAAACTTTTTTGTCTACTACAAGGACGTTCTTCTTCCGAGGTGGAAGAAGCCATCAAAGCAGGAGACAAAGATACGCTCGCCGAATTGGAACGAGCGGCAACTAACGAACTGTCACGAGTGGCGATCATCGACGAATCGATGTCGCTTGAATCTATGTCGGCAGCGATGGATGAGGCTCGTGCGTGGTGGGGTAGGAACCCGTCGTTCTGCATGATCGACTATCTTGAATTGCTACCCGGAGGCGAAGCCGACGCGAGCGGTGTCACAGCGAAAGCGCAAGCAATTAAACGATGGGCGAAAGTACAACGTGTCCCTATTGCGTTAGTTCACCAAGCAGGCCGATCAGCAGGTGACCGCGGTAAAGCCGCGGGTATCCACGCAGGCAGGTACGGAGGGGAACAAGAAGCAATTTTTGTTCTCGAGGTGTACCGCAAAAAAGATAGACCCGACTTGTCCGAATGGGAAATCGACTACCATGAGAACAGTGTCCAAATGAATCTGTGTAAAAATAAACGTACCGCCCGTTTGGGTGATTACACATACTACATGGATTCACAATGCGGACACATTCACCCGTACTGGGATGAATTGATTCCCGACGGGGGGGAGCATCCCAATGCTTAATTTGATGACCGTAGGTTGGATTGTTATTGTCGTTTGGGGTATGTGGGTGCTTTGTTCATGGAGGGATGACTGATGACGGAAGTAGAAACCCCCGTTGAACAATTTGTGACATTGTTCCGGGGGGGGCGTATAGCCATAGACAACCCCGACGACGGGAAAGGATTCAGACCGTGGGTAAACAGTGCAGGAGAAGGTTACGAAGCCTCAGGCGAAGTATTTTACAAAGCGATGCTGCAACACTTCGCAGACCACAAAAAACCAATAGGCGTGTACCCATTAGAAAAAATAGACGACAGATACGTCGTGCATTGGGGATGCGTAGATTGGGATGACGGCGACGAAGAATCATTAATCCACGCCACCAACGTACAAACCTTGCTGTGGCAACTCGATGTCCCATCGTGGGTTGAGCGATCCCGTTCCAAGGGCTACCACCTGTGGGTATTTTTCATTGACGCAATGCCCGCTGTTGATGTTCGCAATGGGTTACTGGCCGTATGCAAAATCGTTGACGCACCCACCAAGGAAGTCAACCCGAAACAAACAATGCTAGGCGGCAAAGGGTGGGGCAACGGAGTGCGGTTGCCGTACCCGTCGAAAGTAGATTCGTCAGGTACGATCCAAAGTCGTGTCGGACGGAACGTTGTACTCGATCCCGAAACAGGGGACGACATGACGGTCGAAGATTTTGCCCATGTAGCGTACAGCACAAGACTATCCCTAGAAGATTGGGATCCTGTGCTAGCCTTGTATGTGAAACCAAAACCCAAAGTAATCCCCCAAATCGCTTACCGTGGCCTGTCGACTTCCAATATGCGAGGTTTGGCAGGCGCGATCCGTAGAAACGGGCCGCGCCGTACCGCTGAAAAGCCGCACGGCGACAGGTCGCAAGCGTTAGTTGCGTTGGCTCACGCGATGAGGGAACAAGGCTACCCCGGAGTAGACATTTTGACAGAATTGGAATCAGCAGACGCCGAATGGGGAGGCAAGTTTGCGAAACGCCACGACGGCAAAGAGCGGTTGTGGGAAATAGTGGAAAGGACGCTGAAAAGCAATGGCTAAAGTACATACAATAGTTGTTGACCGTAGGCCAACAGTTAAAGCCCGCCCGCGGGTAACTAAAAAAGGGTACGCTTATACACCTAAAAAAACGTTAGAGGCCGAAGACATAGTGTCGGCTGCTTGGGCAGAGCAGGTAGGGGAAATCTTTAGCGGCCCTGTAGAAGTAACGATAAGGTATTCTCCGACGGAAACAATATTGACAGTAATGGAGTCACCGCATGATGCAGGAGTGTTGAAAGGCGACTTAGATAACTATGTTAAACTCACCTTGGACGCTTTAAACAAAGTGGCTTGGGAGGACGACAAACAGGTTGTCCGTATATCGGCTGTGAAAGTAGACCACGATGACAAAGACTGAATCGCAATACGCTAACTACTCTACGAAAGCGTGGGGTACAAGGCTCGACAAGATGGGTGACGATGCCGAAGCGGCGTTTGAACGCAACAGTGGGGAGAAATGGATTCGGTACGGCCTGTGCCGTCCACCGTTTTCCGTAGGGAAACTCCCGTTGATGACCCGTTACACCCCTGATTACATCGACGACGGTTTAGCGTTCGTCGAGGTGCAAGGATGCTCCCCAAGGGCAGGGATTAAACTCAAATGCGAAAAAATGGTAGTGCTGCAAACATCGTGGGCGCCTTTGCTTCCCGTTGACATGTTCTTTTGGGATTCGTCCCGAGACAAATATATGCGTATACCGTTAAACGATCTTATGCGTATGACCAAAAGCGACCAAGTGACTATAGGTACCTTTAAAGACCCCGGCGGAGAGAAGCCTTATTGGCATCTCAAAACCAGTATGTTTACTTGGACGGCAGATGGCGAAAAAACGGGAAATAGTTAAAGAGTTTACAACCTCAACTTCATCAATAACGGGCCACCGTTACGGGGCAACAGAGCAACTCATGCAACTGTCGCCCCACGAGGAGCCTGTCCTGCCGTCGCTCGAAGCGACCGCAGAACTAAAAGACGCCGTTGGTGAAGCCATAGGGAATCTCAGCGAAGAAGAACAATTCATTTTCAACGCGTTGTTCGTTGAATGCTTGTCACTGCGAGGGTTAGCGGTTATCGTTTCGATCCCTAAAACATCTTTAGCGCGGCGACGCGACAAGATACGGCGCAAACTAATGCTTGACTTGACTCACGATGAACGAATACAAGACTGGATGCACAGAGGCTTTTAGTCCTCGTCGTCCAAGTTGGTCAAGCATCGGCGTAGCATCCCCATCAGGGATGCCGCCCACATGGCGAACGTTGCTTCCGCTTCCTCCACTCCGTCCATCCCGGCATAGAACGCAGCGAGAAGACCTTCCGCTTCATCGGGTTCAAACACCAACAGCAAACCTAGTTCTCCGCTTTGCGTGAACTTGGCGTGGATGCCGTCATCGATGTCAAACAAGTGAGATTCGGTGACAAGGTCGCCGTAAATCTCGTCAGAGAGATAGTCGTACTCTTCTACAAAAGCCGTCCACCCCTCCGACTCGTCCATTACTCTGCCAAACGAGCAGCAGCCACAGTCTTCACGGCACTAATTAGAGCGCCGCCTGCTGCCACCAACGCTGCTTCGATAGAAGCAACATCTGTCAACACAAGGACACTCAGGAACGCTTGAACAGCAGTCCAAGCAGCACGTTCCACAACATCTCGATAATCCATTACTTCTTCTTTCTTTTTTGAGCAGACTTCGCTTTAGCGGCAGCCGCTTTACCTTTAGCAGTATACGGGTAACTTTTTTTACCAACTTTGGGCATTTGTTTTCCTACTTTCCGAACGAACGAGGGGTACGATGATGATTGGCTAAACCCATTTCCCTCAATGAAGCAGCCTGATCCACAGCAGACCGAGGCTGGCCTTCAGATTCTTCAACTTGGACTTCAGCATCTTTTTTATCTTCCATTAGGTTTCCTTATCGGTAGAACATAGCATGAAAAGTGTTGCGCCCCACGACCCCATCGGCTTTTAAAAAACCTTGAGTTCTTTGAAACGCTTTGACAGCAGACTGAGTACGGCGACCAAATACGCCGTCAGCAGTACCGCAATTGAAACCCTTTTCCAACAACTTTTTTTGGACTTCACGAACAGCCTCCCCTTTAGATCGTCGCCACCGCGACAAAGGCTTCGACTTCACCTGTTCGTACAACGCGTCGATGTACATTTTGATTTGATCCATCAACGAAGGGGAAACAATAGAAGGAGTTGAATCCATTCCATTCTCCACCCAATTCCCCAACCATTCGCCGGGGCAGCGTGTCGACTTAAACATTCGGTGAGTTTTAACCCAGCCATCGCCGTAACGATCCTGAACTTTTTGAACTAGAAGTCGGATACTGGCCAAAGCCATATCCGACGGTTGGTCGTCGCCCCAACCAATCATACAAACAGAAACAGAACGGCTGTTCCATCCTTTAGTGGCACCGCCGACGTACTCCATGCCGCGTCCCTCGAAAATGCGCCCAGTTTTAGCGTCAACAAGCCAATTGTAGGCTATAGCGTTCCAACCACGAGTATCTATATGGTGCCGTTCTGCGCTGAGAACCGCAGAGAGGCCACCCAAGGCGTTCTTGACACCCGTATGGTGTATAACTACCCCGCGTACCCGAGAGGCCCTTAGAGGCGTTAAAGGGCGCTTAGGGGGTCGAGCGCCCCACTCTTTACGAGAGATGTAATCCATACCTATAAGGGCAAACTGTCCCGTTAAACCTCGCGCTGCATCAAATCCAAATCATGTTGCATCATTAAAGAACGCTCAATCGAATCCCTAACCCTGACACTGCGCTGCTGATGCGGCGTATTGACCCGCATACTAATACCACCCAAGGTCGACACCAAAGTCTGAATATACTTCTCCTCAGAGTAGCGTTCCTCCTCAGGAATCAAACGACGCAGCCGACCTATAAACGGCATCAAATTATCTATAACAGAAATACGCGAATCAAGCATCTTCCACTCACCCTTAGCGTTCTTCTCAGCCCAACCAATAGCAGACAAACCCTGCATCAACCCCGGAATAGAACGATGGGCTACAGGAACCTGCTGCAAACGCCCAGTATAAGGAATCGAAGCAAACACCTGCTTGCCAGCGAAATACTCAACAGGTACCTTCAGTAACGGAGAACCAGAAGAAACCAAATGTTCCATAGTTGCACCCCAACCCTCGCCCGTAGGATCAAACCTCAACAAATCTTGGAACGGCAAATCAGGAACCGAGTACACTTGAGAACCCTGCAAACTAAACGGCATACGAATACCAAACGGTTCCAAGAAATAGTCAGGGACGACACCCTCCTCTTCGGTGCCGTACTCCAAGTTGCGTTTAATAGACAACAAACGGTTATAACGAGCAGGCTGCTCAGCCATCAACTGGATTTGCAAAGGCAAGTTGTTACGCGTCCAAGTATAAAACGGGAAAACCCGTTTCATCCACTTCTGTTCAAAAGCCGACAAATCGGCGTAATTGAAATGCAACTTATAGATACGACCAATAGCCTCCTCCACAGTGTCGCCAGCGTTACGCGCCCAAATGCCAGTACCCAAACGAAGAATTTCTTCAGCGAAAGTATTCGCATGACGGATAGCACTATAACCAACGAACCCGGCAGACATAGGAGAAGCATTCACCCTGAACCCCCTGCTCGTACCACCCTTAGTGCCGAACACCCATTCCAAACGGCCCAAACCAGCGCCATGAGTTTCCACCGAAGACGCAGCCTGACCACCAGAATGAGCGCCGACGCCCACCAACTCGTCCATCAACTGCCAGTCAACACTATCAGCGTTCTTCATAGCCATAGCGCGCACACCAGCAACCAAATCGCCACGACCCTCACGGTACGCCGCAGCAACCATCTTCGCGGTACGGAACGTTTCCGACAACGGAATCCCTTCCGCCCACATGTTGTAAGTCCCACCCATCAGGTTACGAGAAACAAACCCCGGCGTAGCAACCATCTGTGCTTTCAACCAGTTATGAATCCTGTCGTACCCTCTGGCGAACTCAGAAACCGCTTGCCTGTCGTTCATTCGTTGAGCAGCCAGAAGAGACGAAATGGCACTCCCCTGAAACTCTTTATCGCCAGCAACCCGCCACATACCCCACATGTGGTTCCCCTGCTGGAACAAGCGTTGCAAATCTTCAACCTTCAAATCCGACAAATTAACAGTCCCGCCGAAACTATTAATATTAAACAAAGCCTTATCCGAAGGAGGCGAACCCAACTGTTTCGCCTGATCCAACAACAAGTTTTCCTTCTGGCGAGACACACGCGCCAACTCCAACTCCAAAGCATGACGTTGCACAGCAATCTGATTAATGGCAGTAGACTTGTTCACCAATTCTTGTTCCATCTTCGACAACTGGGCAGTGTTCCGCCCCAACGTCGCCTCCTTAGCGACCAAACGTTTCAAAAACTTTTCAGAATCTGCTGTCAACTGAGCAACAATACGATCCTGCGTTTCCCGCGTAACACGAATAGCCGCCTTCGCAGTCCTAGCGTAACCGCCATTAAGGAACCTGCCTAAATCGACGACATCGGCCAAACTGCCAGCCCCACCAAACTCAGGCCCAGCAAGCCAAGTCTCCAACCAAGAGGAAAACTCAGGATCACGAGGATCCGGCACATTCCCTGCACCCATTTCCTTCTCAAAGGCTTTAGCCATACGATTGTATTGGTTCTGTAAATATTGTTGTTTGCCAGTACGAGGCAGCAGGTGGTTTGCCCCGATCAGTGCGTCGTCCCATGCTTTGCTATCCAGCGTCTTTAACGCTGGATGGCGAACCTCGCCCAACTCGCCCATGCGGTTAGCGTCATCCCAATTCAAATCCCAGTACTCTAAAACCTTTTTAACCCTACCAGATAAAGCAGTGGTCGACAGTTCGTCCCCGACAGTTTTCAAAAAAGTATCGGACAAAACTTCTTCCAGTTCTGTGATTTCCTTGATTGCTTTCCCGAAAGTATCCATGTTTATATTTAGAGTCGGTTCTCGCAAGCCAAGGTACACATCATTGGGCAAATGTTCAGCCGCCGCCTCAAAAGTAGAGTTACCTTGGTTCAACCGCCAAGGAGGGGAAATTCCATGAGCAGAATAGGGGTCGAGCCGAGGAGGATTGGTAAGCCCCTCGAGTGGAGTGCGTAGATGTTCCACTCCCCCCGAAGGAGAAGTGATTCGGGTCTTAGGGGCAACTTCAGAAAGATATAAACCAATTACAGTGAGCCGATCACCTTCATTGAGTCTGAATCCGTCAAAATCCAGAACTATTTTTTGACTTCCCTCAACTCTGATTCTTTTGGGGTTGTCTAGCGTCACAAAATGCCAAGGCCCGCCTTTAGGGCTTCCAGAAATTCGCTCAGTCGGTCGATTTTTACGGGAGAGGGAAGAATATTCTGGGTAAGACAATACTCGCGATCTGAAATCGATGAGGCTGCTCGCTTGTTCGCTGGTGGTAAGCCCAACCCATTCGTCCCGATCAGAACCTTTCAAAAGACGAGGCATAAAGGAAAACGTCAATTCGTCATTAGCGTCTTCGACAGCATCATTCATTAAAGAATCGGGCATTTTGTTCGGATGAGCGGCGTGTCGGGGTTTCCCCGAGCGGACGTTTTCTTTCGCGACTTTACGAGCGTTCGATGCCCATTCATCCAAAAAGTTTGCTAGTTCGCCAATAGTTCGTTGCTCTTCGTCGGTCAAAACAGCCATGATGGCTTTAGAACGACTCAGACCCTTAGGAGGGTCGGGAGAAAACCATTCCCCCGACCATCCCGAAGGCTTAGAAGCCCAGTTTTTAAGAGAAGACGACATTGTGGCTGGAACAGGTTTACCGCTCGCCGTAGTCACAATTCCTCCCTGACTGCCCCTCACCTCCCCTGCGCCAGTGGGTTGCCTGACAATGCGAAGACGGCCAGCAGCAGTATGGACAGAGGAGATTTCCAAATAGGTTGCAGCGTTTAAAAGTACAATTTCGCCATCTTCTTTTACTCCCTGAAATCCGAGTTTACCGAGCATCTCAAACTCTTTTAAACGGAGATTTTCTCGTCTTGTCGCCGCCTCTACAGCCTCACTAGGATTCAATTGGCCCCAGCGGGTTTTCCCCTTGTTCTGCACGACAGAGCCTCTAAACAATTCTCTAGCACCTTCAAGAATGTCCACCCCGCCAGTAGAAATAATTTGACCGTCCCTGCCGCGACGATGCACTTGACGAGCAAGATATTCTTTGGCCGTATCGAGTCTGAGTCCCACATAATGATCAACAGGAACAAGACGGTCATAATCGTCCGCTGAGGGTTTCGGTAAAATCCGTGGTTCGGTCGCCGCATGTTGGCCCTCTCTCCACCAAAACCCAAATTTTCGGTCATGGTATGTGGTAGACGGGGTTCGCAACTTCCATACTCTATGATCTGCCAAACTTTGTTCCCAAGTCTGACCGTAAGTCAACCGTTTGCTGGAAGGAGGTGGCCAAACCTCTCCCTTCTTGAAGTGTAAGTAATCGGCAAGTCTTGATTTCAACTGTAGTTTCCCACCCGTGTACTCCCACAGTTTGTTCCCACCAAGCGAAGGGTAAGCGGTTCCGAAGACTATTTGCCGATCATAGTCTGCTTTTATTAGCGGCCCCTGATCCAAGATCTCGAACACTCTTTGCAGTTGCGTTTCAGTCGATTCCCAATCATCAAAGAGAAGATGCTTTTTATCTTTAAACAAAGCATCCAGTATGGTACTGTCGTCGGCGAAAAACATTTCAGCACCGCCATCTGGCGATTTTCCGAAAGAAGGCAAAGTAGAGGTATCGTCGAGTTCTGCTAAAAGACGCTTATAAAGTTCTTTGCCGGGCAGAGGGCCGCCCTCCTCCACCGCTGCGCCCAACTGCGGGGTGCCAAAATCATACCATTCGTGAGGGTTCTTGTTTAGGAAAAGCGACCTACGTTTAGATACCCAATGATCGTCGAACATTCCCGATTGTATCTCAGAACGTTTAAAAACCTCCTCGCCCTTCTCCGCCGAAACATTTTTCCAATGCTTAGGCAAGCGCCCCCGAGGAAAGACTTTCTTCCCTTCAGAAGGCACGACAGCGTACCCGCGCTCTACCCAGCGAACAGCACTCGATGGCGAGAACTCTCCCAATATGGCATTTGGGTCATTCTTGAGTCGAGATAAGACAATCTCAGCCTCATCGATCTTATCCATCAAAGAAGCGGCAGCCTTGCCGCGGGAAGGACTAATCCCTCTCCCTCCCCCGGAGCGCATCCCTCGTATCACCGCAGCCACCGTATGGGGGTGATCCGCAGCCATCAGACTGCGCCGCACCTCCATGAAAGCCCTTATCGACTCATCCTCAGGATACAAAGCCTTAATCATGCGGCTAATCTGAGGAACAAGCATATCCAACACCCAAGCAGTCGACTCCTCCAACTGCTTATTCAACCGCCCAATAATGCCAGTAACGTTAGCCGAAACATCAGCATTCCCCGGAGTCAAATCTGAAAAAGCCTGCCGCAAACTATCCTGCATGCCCTCAAACTGTCGACCAGCGGAACGCAAAACAGTAGCCCGAACAACCAAAGGCTCAACCTCCTCCAAAATGGGTTGCAACTCTTTGATCGCATTAAACACAGGACGCTGCCCGCCCTCACCAAAAGGCAACGCTCCCTTCAAATAACGGTACGGATCATCAGACCCCTCCAACGGAGCCAACCCGTGCATACGCATCATCACCTCGAGTTTATCGGCAACAGCCGTCAACTCGTCAGTGATATGCACCATCTCAGCAAACGACTCAGTAGACTCGCGGGCGACATCCCCCAACTTCCCCTCAAGGGCGGCAATGTCTGCCTCGTTTTGAGAAACCCAACTACGCCTCTTCGCTATAAGCCCCGGCCCAGCCTCCGACCCCTTACCGCCTTCCAACGCCAAAACACGGGCGCGAGTAGCCTTCTCCTTGCTTGTCAACCCAGCGATCCGCCTTTTCATTGTCTTGCCGACTTCGTCCAAACGGTTGAAACCAGCAACAAACTTACGGTAAGACTCAGAGTTAAACAAAATGCCGCGATCAGCGTAAAACATTTCCATCGCTCGCATCCGCACCTCGCGAGACATCGACCGAATATGCATTTGCTCAGACTCAGAAAATCCGTACACCCAAAACGATTGCCCCTCCTCCAAATAGCCAGCACGAAAATAAGCATCATCGAACTGGCGGGTAAAAGACCACCCCTTGGGATGAACAAGCATGTCATGATTCGCTGCACCAGCGCGACCCCTGATCTCCTCTTCAGCCAAATCGCGCACATTCAACCGCCCACCAGCATGCCCTTTATGGTGAGGGAGTTGCGGATACGGACGCTTAAACGTCACAGTAATATACTCTAAAACATGGTCGTATTCGACAGATTCGCCAGTCTTAGGATCAACACGGACACGTTTCTCTGTCGCCGAACCCTTCTTAGGTATCCGCAGAGTAGAAGTATCAGCGGTTTGCCAAACACCTTTACCGTCCATCCAAGACCCCTCGATAACACGGTCATGCATTGGGCCTGCCGCCGCGCGTTTCCGCGCCTGATCAGCACTATTAACAACAGGCACTTCGATGTCGGCAAAAACGCGTTGAATCATCGGATGCAGATTCTCAGCATCCTCCCCACCATGAATCGAAGACAACAAACGCTTCATCTCAGGATTTATTTGACGCGAAGCATACCCGCCAGACTCCATGAGAGTCAACCGTTCAGCCGCAGCAACAAAATCGCCTTCCTCGCCCCACAAAGCCGGATTGGTCACAAACGAAAAATCCGGGTCAGCGATCATAGCGTGATACATTAAACGGATCTCCGCTACAGTTTCAGGGGCCATCCCCGAAAAACGAATAGCCCAATCCTCCAAAATAGCGGGAGAAACGGCATGGCCAGCCAAAATGTCTTGAGCAATATCGGTGTTCACATCTTGTTTGATGCGCCCCAATACAGTGTCATCGACAACACCAAACTTGGCACGGACATTATTGACAAACCCGTCGCGGCCACCCTCCGCCACGCCGCCCCAATGAGAACTAAACGACCCGCCGCGGTTATGGCCATCCCTGCTAATAGCAGACATCACAACATCCTGAGGGTTATCTGAACGCCTTAAAGCGTTCACATTCAACGAAGCCTCATCGGTAAACAACTGGCCCAAACGAGCAGCAAAATTGTTTTTGGCGACACGAGCAACGCCATGCCCCAAAGCAGGCTGAACCGCCCCAAAAAAACCAGACAAAACAGGTTTACCGCCGACATTAAAGACATACTCCACAGGTTGCCTCGAAGCCAACCGCGCAACCTCCGCCGTACGAGGAGAGATACCCGGAACGACTTTACGCGACGAAAACTTGGCAACAACTTCCGCCAAAGACATACCCGCAGGAAGTTCCTTAGCGATTTCCCGTTGAATAAACGCAGGAACCTGACTAGCGCGTCGTCGCGACGCGCCCGTCACAAAACTCGAAGTGCGAGACAAACGCCCCAAAACAGGGCCAGTCCCCGGCGCACGAATACGCAAACCAGTACCAATCCCCAAATCATCAACCAATTTCAACGCAACATCCCGAGCAGCAGAACCCTCCGCACCATGCTTCATCAAAGCATTACGGCCCGCAGTAACAGTCCGCGACGTACCAACAGCCCGCAGCATGTCGTCCAACGCGCCCTTCCTCAACGCATCCACTGGAGACAACTTCTTGGCATTAGCCAACTCTGTCCACATCGGAGTCACATCCGAAATCAAACCCTTCGCTCCGCGGGCGCGAGCATAAACACCCAACCCGCCCATCCAAGACAAAGGATCCAATATGACGTCACCCGTGAAACCAAGAATACGGTTACCCCAACCGCCCATCCCGGCATCTATTCCCATGTCTTCGATAACATCGCCGAAGCCGTGATGTTCGCGGGTTTGGCGTAACAAGTCGGATATAGAGAAACCCTCGCCCTGAAAAACGTCAACAACTTCCTGCAACCCAGAAGTAATGAAAGAACGAGGCATGTCGATAAGCCCCAGCACCCGCAAAGCACTACCCATAGCCCCATGACCCTTGGGCTGGCCCAAACCTAAACGCTGAGTCGCCAAAGCCAAACGGTCAGGATCGAAAGACTGCGTCGGCGTCGAAGGCAACGTAGGCAACTGCACCCCATCCAAACCCTGAGGCTGAGACTGGTTTAAAAAATCTAGAAACTCTGAACGGTTAGCCATTACTGACCAGCGAAAGCGTAAGAATCCAATACCGTCGCAGCAGCATCATCATAAGAAAAGCCGCTGTACATCAACTCTTGAATAGCGGCAGTAGCCTCAGATCTTAACCCGACAGGCATGCTCGCAAACTGTTCATCAATAGACGGATACCCTCCAGAGTCTTGCTGACCCAAAATGTATTTAGCGTCAATCTGCCCAGAAAGAACGGCTATCGCACTGCCGATATCATCGAACGTCCCATTCGCTGTCAAGTTTATAGCAGTATTGATCATCTCTTGATACTGTTGATCAGAGGCAGCCGAAGAAGCCGCAGCAGCGTTCTTACCTTGCTGCATTCCAATAGTATCCATCCCCGATAACATCCCAGCGAAAATATCAGCAGGAGAAGTCCCAGAGATCCCAGACAACGCCCGAGCCAAAGCAGCCTGAGATTCCAAACCAGCAAAACCCTGAGCCTGAGTCTCATTCAACGAACGACGCGCCCCGCCAAATTCGCGTTCACCAGCAAGTTGCCGTGAACCCTCACCCATCTCAGAGATACGCATCAAAGCATCCAAATACTCTGACTGGGCATCAGTCCCAGCATTGTATGCTTGGTCAGAAGCCAACTGGTCGCCAGCAGAACCACGAGGATCCACACCAGCAGCGATCAAAGCATCCATAGAATCCTGACGATCCTGCTGGCGTTGCGTACCACGGGCAGCGACATCAGTATCGAATCCAGAACGAGTAATTTGTTGTTCATTCTGGAAATCGGCATAAATGCTAGCAACGGCCTGCGTGTAAGCAGCCTCCGCTTCATCCACACCCATCATTCCACGAGCAACCATGTCCCGAAGTATTTGCTGCTGCTGAGCGAGCAAATCATCTAAAGACGGCCCGCGAGGCCCGCCCGGCCCAGTAGGCCCATCATCAGTATCCGTCTCAGAAAGTTCCAGATCCTCCTCACCCGTTCGTTCACTTACACGAGGATGCCCATGATAATCAGAAACAAAATCTTGACGCCATTTGAAGCGTTCTTCAGGAGTTGTCAAACCCATTTCCACCAACTCAGAATCAAGGATAAAACGAACCCCCGATTCATGCCACCAATCCTTAGATTGTTGACCCACGTTCATGATCGTGGGTTCAACATATTCACCAGCAGGAGGAACCCAATGACTAAACGCATCCGCAGCAGACAAGTCATTAAGTCCAAGCCCCCAACCGAGAGGCGCACCAATTCCTTTATTTATAAACTCGTCCAAAGGCTCCTGCGGTATCTGGCGCACTATTTCGCTAATACCACTTGTGGAAAGAGCCTGACCAGCCCGTTTCACAAAATTAACAATTGGTGAATCCCAAATATCTCCGAAACTCATTATTGAGTCGCCCCTTTAATTTGTGCAGCCAACTGCGACCGCAACTGAGCATCAGTCAAAGCAGCCTCAAACTCGCCGCCAGAATACTGCCCATACGCACCCAACGTTTGCAACCTCAAATCATACAACGCCTGCTGCAACGCCTCGTCATACAATCCCAACTGGTCGGTACGGCGAGTCTCCAAATCGCGGCGAGCCTCCTTACGGATACCCGAATCGAATATGCCTCGTTGAGCATATTGCGACTTAAACTTAGGGATAGCAGCCTTATACTGTTTCCCCAACGCAGTACGTTGCTTGTTGTATTGGTTCTGAAACCCTTTAGTCTGATACGATATTTGGGCCACAGCAGACGCCAAACGCTGTTCAGGGGATCCGCCATACGGATCCGCTGCATTGTAAGTAGTACCAAATCCCATGAAGTCCCCTAATATCCTCTACTAAACAGGTTCATCTGTCCCGCTTAAAACATGTTCTGTGTTAGCAACCGCTTCAGCGAGTTGCGCTTCTAACGATTCGTTCGCTGCTTTTAACGCCGCTATTTCCCATTCGAGTTGCCCCTGAGGGGACAAATGCCGCAGTATATCTTCGAGCAGTACGTTCATTCTGTCTCCATTTGTTCAACAAAAGTAGTGATAATCGTTTTATGGCCGCTCAAAGGAATCTCCCCACGATGCGGATACAACCAATGCGACGGGAAAATAAGAACCTTCCCCGCCTCAGGTTTGATCTTTAACCCTGACTTCGTGAACGTAGTTTCGCCGCCCTCATCAACATCGTTCAAATAAATCAAAGCAGCAAGGAACCTACTTTTCGTTTCACCGAAAGGCCCACCATCAATATGCTCCGTATAAAAACCATGACCCTCTTCGTAGCGTTGCACCTGAAAACCTGTGTCACCCAAAGGCCAACAGTAGCCCGCTAATCCGTCGTACTGGGAAACGTAATGGTTGATGCACTTACCTAAAGAGGCTTGTATCTCGTCTTCAAACCACCCGTTTTCCCTTTCGTACAGTTCCCCCATTTTAGGAGAAAGTTCAAAGTCGGAGGAGTTTTTGACAGCAGGATTGACACCCAGCATCGATTTGCCTTCCGCTAAAACACCTGCTTCCCACAGCGCATCCCAATGCTGGGCCAGTAAATCATCTACCTGTTTGCATGTTTCGGGGTTCACAGCGTTCTCATAAACAGCGATACCGCCCCATAGCCCCGCAGGGAACTCTATGTTCATGCGCCTGTTGGCATAAAACCGATACCAGCGGATCGTTGAATCAGATCAAGTAGCCACGGTTCGACAATAGTGCCTGTAATGTCAGGCGGCTCAGTTGGTTCCTGAGCATCCGTGTTGCCTTCCAAAAAGAGTTGAACCTTATTTGGAGGCACGTTATCCCATATCCATGTTTTGATTTCTTCGGTCATCCCCAAACCGATAATCATCTGTTTGGCGACATCCACCATCGGCTCCGTCGAACCAAACAACTCTCCAGCGGTTTCCCACTCCAAAAGAAGTCTCAAAACTTCTTGCAGGGTGCGGGCAGTAACCGAATGTCGGCCTTTGACAACAGCAAGTTCAGCACCCTCGTCAGATGACTCCATGTAAACGATAGTACCACCACAATCAGGGTTCCCCATTACAACATCTAGGTACTCCAAGGAACTGAAAAGCAAATCATGGTTCCCTGTGAGCGCATACGGTTGAGTCAAAGACTCGCAGTTGCATACCTGCAACGCTTCGTCCCATTCGTGGAACCCCATAGGGCCAAAGTTGTTTATTCCCCCGTCGCAACGAACATGGCCGTCTTCATCGACAAGTTCAATGTTGGGTATCAGCCGTGTGAAAGAAAATATCCCCTTAGAGTTATTAACCGACCATGTGCTTCCGTCTTCGGTATATGTGCGGGCAGGGAGTTTATTGTAGTAGCCGACCCCACCACGATGCTGTGGCTGGTCAATAAAGTCTGCCATTATTTCCTCCATCAGGTTTTAATGATGAACACAAAGGGTTCAACATTAACTGTAGTGGACACGGTAGAAGAGGAAAGGGCGTGGTTGTGGTTTGCAGAGTTTGTAGTGACCGTAGCCGACATTGAGTGCGAGTGGGATGCTCCACCGTTCGCTGTCGTGAACCCATGAGTGTGGTTACCTGAGTTTCCCCCAGTAGTCACGTTGTGAGTATGCGAGGCCCCAGAAGCGTTCGTGCCATGTGTATGGGAAGCACCAGATGCGTTCGTATTGTGAGTGTGCCATGAAGACACATTCCCTGTGTTGGTATTGCCGTTGGTGCCTTTTGTGTAGACATGGCTATGGTTAGAAGAAGGGTTCCCCGTACTATGCGTATGGTTCGCAGAAGCATTCCCCGTATTATGAGTATGGTTAGCGGAACCATTACCCGAAGTACCATTATGCGTATGGTTAGCAGACTGATTACCCGTGTTCCCAGTATGCGTATGAGTAGCAGTAGCCGCACCAGTATTAGCCGAAAAGTTGTGCGTATGGCCGACAGACTCATTGCCCAACCCCAACGCATCCAAAGACGAAGCCCCAGCCAAAGTAGTAGCAGTAGGGGACGTACCCGAAGCGATACCCATCGCCAACTTGTCAATAGGGTTCGGCAGGTTAAACGTCGTAGACCCATCGCCTACGCCGTAACGAGTTCCGACCGCAGCAAACAAATCAGAATAGGTGGTTCGCGATACTGCCGCACCGTCGCATTCAAGCCAACCGCTAGGGGCAGTAGAACCCGCCCACATCGAAACAGCCCCCGAGGGAGAACCCCCAGCAGCAGCCCAAGAAGAACCACCCGAACCATTAGCCGTCAACACATCGCCAGAAGAAGCACCAGTAGCATCAGCCGAACCAATACCTAACTTAGTTTCAACCGCAATCAAAGCAGTCGAATGATTCGCATGAACAACATCATGCTCAAAACCCGTAGCATCCAAATCCGTCGTAGAAGACGGAGAAGGCTGTTCCGAAGAAGTATCCAAAGACGTAGGAAAGTTACTTGCCATCTAAATCACGCAGCCAATCGTTCATCAACACTCACAGAATACCCAGCATCAGCCAACAACCCAGCCTCAACCACAGTCAAATCGGGACCAACATGGCCCCCATAAATCACACGAGTAACATTAGCAGACGGAACAGGCTGCCTCTCCGTAACAGTCGCATTATCAACAATCCACACATTCACACCACGACGACGAGGCGTATAAAAACGAGCCAAACGATTCTCAACATCCAAAGCATTAAAGAACCGTTCACCCTCCTTCATCCGCGAACCAGAACCAGTAGAACCAGTATCCACACGGCGAGCCAACAAAGTCTCATCCGAAACCACACGGCCACGGATCACCGACGAAACAACCTCCGCCGACATACCTGCCTGATGTGCAGGAACAGTACCCACACAAGACACAGCGGCAGCAACAACATTGACAACAGAAGAGGCCGAAGCATCTCCCAATAATACTGTTCCGCCGACTTCGGCTGGCGCAACGACCGCGGTAACAGAAACATCGGCAACACCGACAGAACCCGCGCCCTCAACCGCAACCGGCGACGACTCAACAACACTCGCAACCGAAACAACCGCAACCGCAGAAACCGCAGCAACACTCGCAGGGGCGACAGAAGCCTCAACAACGACAGACGCAGAGGGGATCGAAACAGAACCAACAACTGCCCCGACCGCGTTAGCGTCACCCGAAACATTCGCAGCAGAAACAACCGCCGCCCCAGAAACAACCACACCCACCGAAACAGACGCAAACAAAACACCCTG
>Ga0209041_1000246_pt1 | contig 43957 bp, 39 predicted proteins | sample SaaInlV_100m_DNA_4_FD_184647 | JGI IMG/M metagenome (GOLD analysis project Ga0209041, IMG submission 184647) | Marine microbial communities from expanding oxygen minimum zones in the Saanich Inlet - SI037_S2LV_100m_DNA (SPAdes) (version 2) | ecosystem: Environmental > Aquatic > Marine >... | reverse complement strand
ACCTGCAATTACGATGGCGCCAACAAGCACCAGACCCACATTGGTGACGATGCTTTTATCGGCTCGAACACTGCACTGGTTGCACCGGTGACGGTGGGTGACGGTGCAACCATTGGTGCCGGCTCTGCTATCAGTCGCGATATACCTCCCGGCCAGCTGGTCCTGACCCGCGCTGACCAAAAGACCCGGGACGATTGGCAGCGCCCGCAAAAGAAAAAAGACTGAATGCGTTCATATCTGCTCGACGGCAACAGGCTCGTCATCGAAAAATAATGACTCGGGGAAAGACGTTATGTGCGGGATAGTCGGTGCGGTAAGAAACTCGGACGCCAGCGGTTTTTTGCTTGAGGGATTGCGCCGTCTGGAGTATCGCGGTTATGACTCGGCCGGCGTCGTCATTATCAACCAGGACGGTGATCTGGAGCGCGCTCGTACCGTAGGCAAGGTTGCCGAACTTGAGCATGCGTTGAACCAGGCTCCGCTGATGGGGATGACGGGCATTGCCCATACTCGCTGGGCCACCCACGGCGGTGTCACCGAACCCAACGCCCATCCACATATCTGTAACGGCACCCTGGCGTTGGTCTGCAACGGGATCGTCGAGAACCACGAAACTCTTCGACAAAAGCAGCACGAAGCAGGCCTGGCGTTCACTTCACAGACTGATACTGAGGTCGTGGTACACCAGGTGTACCTGCATCTGCAAAAGGGCCTGGACCTGGCTGACGCTGTGCGCGCAACTATGAAAGAACTTGAGGGTAGTTTCGCCCTTGCGGTTGTGCATGCGGGTGAGCCAGATCGATTGGTTGCGGCTCGACAGGGCCCCCCTTTGCTGCTGGGCCGCACCGACGACGAATCTTTTATCGCGTCCGATATTAATGCCCTGCTTCCTGTGACACGCCAGTATCAGGTGCTAGAGAACGGTGATGTTGTTGACCTGCGGGGCGCGAACTGCCTGATTAAAGACCGCACAGGTGTTGTGGTCGATCGATTAGTGCGTACCAGTTCCCAGTCGGGCGATAGTGCTGATCTGGGTGAGTATCGTCATTTCATGCAAAAGGAAATTCATGAACAGCCCCGCGCCGTAGCTGACACGCTGGAAGGTCGATTACGGGGTGATCAGGTGCTGGAAGACTCTTTCGGTCGCGAGGCAACCAGGATTTTCGACGCCACGCGCCAAGTATGCATTATCGCCTGTGGCACCAGCTACCACGCGGGACTCGTGGCGCGACACTGGCTGGAATATGTTGGAGTCCCTTGTGAGGTGGAGGTCGCAAGCGAATACCGCTACCGCCGACATGCGTCTCGTGAGGGCACTTTGGTGGTTACTATTTCTCAATCCGGCGAAACCGCCGATACCCTGGCGGCGCTTGAAGAAGCCAAACGCCAGGGAGTAGCGGGTTCCCTGGTTGTCTGCAACGTACCCGAGTCTTCCTTGGTGCGCGAGTCCGATCTGGCTTTCATGACCCATTGTGGCCCGGAGATAGGCGTTGCCTCGACCAAGACCTTTGTCAGCGCAATGACGGGTTTGCTACTGCTGGCACTGGCGCTATCGCGACGCCGGGGTTTCGACTCAGGGTTCGAGGCCCACGTGGTTCATCAGATCCGCACCCTGCCTGTAGCCCTGGAGTCGGCGCTTGGCATGGAGACTGCAATTGCAAATATGGCTCAGGCTTTTGGCGACAAGCAGAACGCACTGTTTCTGGGGCGGGGCGCACATTTCCCTATTGCGATGGAGGGCGCGCTCAAACTCAAGGAGATCTCCTACATCCATGCCGAGGCTTACGCTGCCGGGGAACTTAAACACGGCCCCCTGGCGCTGGTCGATGAGAGAATGCCGGTAGTCGCTGTGGCGCCCAATGACCTTTTGATCGAGAAACTGAAATCGAATCTTGAGGAAGTGCGCGCACGCGGCGGCAGACTGTACCTCTTTGCCGATCCGGCATCAGGCTTGATCGAAAGCGAGGATGTTCAGGTGCTGCATGTGGCGCCGGTGGACAGCGCCATCGCGCCGATTATCTACACCGTTCCTCTGCAGTTGCTTTCATACCATGTTGCCTTGATCAAGGGTACCGATGTGGACAAGCCGCGTAATCTTGCCAAATCGGTCACGGTGGAATAAGTACCGCATGCGTGAAGGCCACGCCCCAGCCTGATTGCAGTGCCAATGAAGCGTTATCCTCCCGAACTTTTCTCCAGTGAAGAATTGCAAGATGCTGTCGAGGTAGCCGAACTGGTCAAGTTCGCCTCGATCCACCCGGTGGATGGAACACTTTGCGATCCGGTATTTGCCCCTTTCGTGTGTACTAATCGTAACCAGCCCGCGATTTTTTGCGCTCATCTGGTGCGGTCCAATCCATTGCTGGAGATACTCTCCGGCGGGCCCTTGGCCTGCCGACTGGTTTTTCAGGCCGCCGACGGTTATATCTCCCCCTCGGTGTACGCGGAAAAACTGAAAAGCGCCAAGGTGGTGCCAACCTGGAACTATGTCGCCTGCCAGTTCTACGGAGTACTCGAACAAGTGCCCGACCGCGAGTTGCTCGATCTGCTGGCACACCAGGTAAACGTTTTTGAACAATCCCAGGATTCGAACTGGAAACTCGAAGATGCCCCTGCCGATTATCTGAAGCAGATGGCCAGCGCGGTGTTTGGCATCCGCTTCACCTCGGAGCGTTGCCGGGCGCACAAGAAAATCAGCCAGAACCGCCCGTCAGATCGAAGCGCGATAATCGCCTGGACGCAAACCCTACACACCCCATTCAAGTCACTGGCCCACTGGATGGCCGACAGTGGCGATACTTGATTGTGAAAACGGCTCAATGAGCAACTCCCACGGTGTCAGCAGGACACCGAAGCCGACCAGCACCAGCCAGCAACGGGTTGCGGGCTCGGATTGATAAGTTACTTGGTGCGACATACCTTGGTTCCTATCCCGAAACGGTTTGCGTCATTATCTATTTGGGGAACATAGAATGATTTATTGTGCGAAGAGCGGCGAAGTATTGACCTGTGTCAGGATCTAGAGTCGTTGCTGCCTGACACTAGAGATTTGCCACCGGGATTTGATCTGAATCAATAAAGGCAAAGAGGTCTCGGGATAGTGTCACCCTGCACACTCCGGTGACCCGATGGCCCATGCTTTCTAAGTGTTTCTATTCATCTTTGTCTATTGTCTTTGTTTTGCTGAAGCTGATACCAATTCATTAATCGGCGGCAGGTGCGAATGATGCGGGTGATCAGGGAAGTCTTTCCGTGTAACTAACTGTGAGTCGATCGAACCTTCCAGTTCCAAGAATTCGACTCTGTGGCACAACAGGATAGCCCACCCAAATGATCGCAACACGTAACCGAATCAGTTTCGATCCGGAACTAATCCGACGTTACGACTTACGCGCCCCACGTTACACTTCATACCCAAGCGCGGACCACTTTGAGAATAACTTTACTGAGAAACACTATCGGCAGGCAGCCGTAACCAGTAACGAGATCCCCATACCGAGCGCACTATCGCTTTACTTCCATATTCCATTTTGTAATTCACTTTGTTTCTTTTGTGCCTGCAACAAGGTTGTCACCCGGCGCACTGAAGTAGCTGATGAATACCTGGATTACCTGTGTCAGGAGATTCAATTACAGGGCGGTTTGTACGACAACGACAGAGAAGTCGTACAGCTACACCTGGGTGGCGGTACGCCAACATTTCTAACCATGAATCAGATCAAACGACTGCTGCAGAAGGTCGATCAGCATTTTTTGCTTTCAACCAGCCCGGATCGCGACTTCAGTATAGAAATTGATCCCCGCACCGTAGCGCTGGAGTCTCTTGAATCCCTGAGACAACTCGGATTCAACCGGATCAGCCTGGGAGTGCAGGATTTTGAACCCAAAGTCCAGCAAGCGATTCATCGAATTCAGCCTGCAGAAGCCACCCTGGAACTGCTCCAGTACGCCAAGGATATTGGCTTTGAATCCATCAACGTAGATCTAATTTACGGACTCCCGCATCAAACTTTTGAGACATTCAACCGTACGCTCGAACTGTTGATGACCGCACCGCCAGACCGGTTATCCGTATTCAACTACGCCCATCTGCCCTGTCGGTTTCCACCACAACGCCGAATCCACGGAAAAGATCTCCCCAGCGCCGAGGAAAAATTGACCATTCTGGAAACCTGCGTTCACTGGTTGACCACAGCGGGTTACAGCTACATCGGCATCGATCACTTTGCACGACCGGAAGATCCGCTAGCCCACGCTCAATTAAACGGCACTCTTGGGCGCAACTTTCAGGGGTATTCCACCCACACAGGCTGCGATCAGGTCGGACTGGGCATATCCTCAATCAGCCAGGTTGGTGCGTGTTACAGCCAGAACGTGAAGGAACTCTCACCCTACTATGCCGCGACAAACCATGGTCGACTGAGCGTAGACCGGGGCTTTCAGCTTTCTCCTGACGATGAGATACGAAGACGGGTGATAGAACAACTGATGTGTTTTAGTCGTGTAAATCTCAATTCAGTTCTGGCGTCATCGGAGAACACGCCAGAAACCTACTTTGCAGGTGAATTTCGGGTACTGGAAGAAATGATAGACGACGGGCTTTTGTCTATCGACGATAACAACACGATCGAGGTTTCACCCTCTGGAAGATTTCTGATCCGCAGTATCTGCAAGGTGTTTGATATTTATTCGGCACCCGGACGCGAGTCACGATATTCCCGACTGATCTGAAGTCGCTGAAAACAGAAGCTGGGGCGAGTCACGCTATGATGGTTGGACCTATACCGGCATTTACCGGCCTCCAGAACCATGAACCTGGCGGTGCAGAGCCTCGAAATCTTGAATGATTACAGTTCTTCCGTTGACGAGCGCCAGATGATGCTCTTTAAGCCGCTTAAAAAGACGGCTGACAGTTTCGGCGGTAAGGCCCAGGTAATTTGCGATGTCATAACGGGACATGCTCAAACGGAGTTCAGTACCTGAAAACCCGCGTTGCCTGAACCGTATAGACAGACTCACAAGAAAAGCCGCCAATCGTTGTTCGGCCGTACGACGGGAAAGCTGCAACAGCATAGACTGATCGGTGGTTATCTCCCGCGCCATCAGCCGATCCAGCTCACGTCGCAGATTAGGGAGCTTGACCACCAGTTGATCGATAGAACTCAGCGGTAATTCACAAACACTACTGTGCTCGAGTGCGACCGCTGAACAGGAATAGTGATCATCAAATCCATCAAAACCGAATAATTCACCTGGCAGGTAAAACCCGGTAACCTGGTCTTCGCCATCAGACGCTGAAATGGTTGTCTTGAAAGAGCCTGACTTCACTGCGTACAACCCCCCGAACACATCCCCAGTCTGGTAAAGAAAATTACCTCGCGCCATTGCTGGGCGCTGATCAACCATCGTCTCAAACTGTTCCATATCGTCCGGCGACAGCGCACGCGGCAGACAGAGTTCAGCCAGGGAACAGTCCCGACAAGTCAGCTTCATAGGGATATTAAAGCCAGAAGAAACAGCAACATAGAGGAAACCAACATTACTTAGATATTTCCTTACATTATAAACAGAAATATCGTTGATTCGGCAGCGCGTACACAGACCCCGCCTCAACCGGTCAACTGGCAGGTGATTTGCCACAAATGCGCCGGTCCTTGACGTAAGTCAAGCGCGCCACCGGTCGATTCCGTCATAACACCCGTCTTCGACGGCTCGAATCAGCCGTTTACCGACAACCAAGGCGAGGAACAAGTTATGAAGAGTTTTACAGGTGGAGAAAGAATCATATGGTGTATTTCAGCGTCAATCGCAGCAGTTGCCGTGATTGCTCTGACTCTGACCGCCATAAAATGGGTTAGCGCTTAGTGATATCAGTTCGAGCAGAGTTAAGTTACTCTCACCTTGATTGGATGATCCTTATAGTGACGAGTTGTGAAGGACTGAATTAATCAGTGCCTGCCAGAAACTAATCTTTAACTCATACACTAGTACATACGCGCCTGCGCCACGACACACTGCTATACAAGGATGGGTTATGCCCCATGCCTCGTGTTAGCCATTTACCAGATCGACCAGGTCAATATATCGATGTGTTTCACCCGTTCCAGAGCGATGTTTTACTGAATACTTTTGCCCGTCGATTTATCAATATATTGATTGAGAGAAAGTCTCATCTTGGACTTTTTCTGTTTTTCAGGCTTAAAACGTTAACATGAGGTAATTTGAGGAGGGCGGTCAGTTTTTAGCATTCCACCCCAACTTCGATCCCTCAGGTCACGCTAGAATCTTCCTAACAAATCCTAGTTTTCCTATCTATCTTGCAAACGTTTGCCGATCCGTTCCGGGACTCTAAGGTGATCGACCGCCTCGAAAGCCCCATTGCGAGCGGTGCGGGCGACGAGCCTGATGTATTGTCTGCGATCAAGACCGACCCGGGTCGGGTGAGTTTGGACACGCTGAATGAGCCGATACGTCTTGGCAGATTGTTCAAGCTTCCTTAGCCTTAGGTGGTTTTGCCCCGAAGCCCAAACCGGTCAGACAACGATTTCGAAGCGTCCGATGACGAACATCAAGCCGTTAGCTTGAAATGCCTGGTGTACGAGAGGTATTGCTGACTTTTTGTGGATTCTCGATATGATCTCGCCACGGGTCTAGAGGGTTTTCTTTGTGTTGGGGTGCTTACAATGAAAGACTCGTCGCAGGCCTTCTGTTGCATACTTGCGGAATATGAACGATACCCCACGCGAAGCGCTTCCTGTTGTCGTAACCACCGGCGAACCTGCTGGTGTGGGGCCCGAACTCGTGGTGCAACTGCTGCAGCAGCAAGTCACTGGCCCGCTGTGTATTGCTGGCGACCCGGATCTACTGCTGGAGCGTGCGGCCCTTTTGGGTTTGCCCCTGGCGTTAAGTAATGACACGCTGGTTGCGCCCGGTGGTAAGGCGGCTGTGCTGCCGGTTAGCCTGAAAACCTCTTCCCAGCCAGGCCTATTGGATGTCACTAACGCGCTTTATGTGGTCGAGATGCTCGAGCGCGCTACTGATGGCTGCCTTAAAGGTGAGTTTGCGGGCCTGGTCACGGGCCCGGTACAAAAAAGCCTGCTGATTGAAGCAGGCAACGACTTCATAGGCCATACCGAGTTTCTTGCTAAACGCTCTGGCGTAAAAACTCCGGTGATGATGCTGGCGAACGACCACCTGCGGGTCGCATTGGTCACGATCCATATGCCGTTGGCCGAAGTGGCCTTAGCACTCACTCGTGAGCGCCTGGAGGGGGTCCTGCGCGTGCTCGATACGGATTTGCGTATGCGCTTTGGTATAGCAACTCCAGCAATCGGGGTCTGCGGTCTTAATCCCCATGCTGGCGAGGCTGGGCACCTGGGCCAAGAGGAGATTGAAGTCATCATACCGGTACTTCAAGCGTTGCGTGCACAGGGCTTGGATCTACGCGGCCCCTTGCCGGCCGACACTGCATTTACCCAAGACTCTCTTAAAGGACTGGATGTGGTGGTCGCGATGTTCCACGATCAGGGCCTACCGGTGATCAAGCACGCGGGCTTTGGTAGCGTCGTGAATATAACTTTGGGCCTGCCCTTTGTGCGCACCTCGGTCGATCATGGCACCGCGCTGGACCTGGCCGGTACGGGCCAGGCGGATGTGGGTAGCCTGGTTGCCGCGGTGAAACTGGCGCAACGATTATCCAGTGACTCCTGAATCGCCCACCCTGCCCCGGCCGAGAAAACGTTTCGGTCAGCACTTTTTACATGATGCCGGTGTTATCCGGCGTATCGTCGACAGCCTCAATGCGCAACCAGGTGAAGTGCTGTGCGAGATTGGGCCAGGACAGGGCGCCCTGAGCGATCATTTGGCCGAGCTTGGCAATACCTTGCACCTGGTGGAGATAGACCGTGACCTGGCACCTTTTCTAGGCCAGCGTTATGTCAAACATTCGCAGGTGCAAGTACATGAGCAAGATGCATTGGCCGTTAATTTGGCCGAGCTTAATCCGGACCAGTCCCTGGTGATGGTAGGCAATCTGCCCTACAACATCTCCTCGGTGCTGTTGATACATCTGCTGTCTCAGCGCGAAAAAATCAGCCGTATGCTGTTTATGTTGCAAAAGGAAGTCGCGCAACGGTTGGTGGCCGACCCAGGCGCCAGTGAATATGGACGCTTAAGTGTCATGGTCGGTCGCGTTTTCGAACCACGCATCCTGTTCGATGTTGGCCCCGGTGCTTTTACACCGCCACCCAAGGTGCGCTCAAGTATCGTGGCGTTGCAGCCACACCGCGAGCCGGTGGGTCCATCAGTGCGAGACGATGCCTTCGAAACATTGGTTCGCCAGGCTTTTTCGCAGCGGCGTAAAACGCTCCGAAACAGCTTGAAAGGAATCTGCTCCGAGGCACTTATCAAACAGGCCGGTATCGACCCGGCTGCCCGGCCTCAGACACTCTCAGCCGCTGATTACGCGCGCCTGGTGTCACAACAGTTGCTCGAGGCAAGCAGTTAAGTCAGTTGCTGTCCCGGGCTTTTCTGGTATCGACGGGCACTTCCGGGCTGCCAAGCAGTGACGCCATGGTGGATTCAATCCAATCCTTCGCGGCCTGATTCACCGCTCGTGGTTTTTCGCCCTCGGTAGCAATAGGTGGCCCTACGCACACGCGGATGACACCGGGCTTTTTCAAAAAACTGCGCCGCCCCCAGTAACATCCCGCATCGTGGGCTACTGGCACCACCGGCACGCCCGCCTTAACCGCCAGCATGGCGCCCCCGGGGTGGTAAGCGCCCTGTTCACCCGGAGCCATGCGGGTGCCTTCGGGGAAAATCACGACCCAGCGTCCTTGTTTAATCTTCTTGCGGCCCTGGCGCAATAGACGATCAAGCGCCCGCACTGGGGTCGCCCGATTAATTGCGATTGGGCTGGTGGCTGCAAGGCCCCAGCCAAAAAACGGCAGCCATAAGGCCTCGCGCTTCAACGCCCAGGTCTGCGGCGGGAAGATAACCTGGAACAAAATGGTTTCCCAGGCCGATTGGTGTTTGGACAAAATGACGCCGGGCTGTGAGGGCAAGTGCTCCATACCTTCTACCTGGAAGCGTAATTGGCAAGTCAGTGCGAGCCACCAGCCGATAAAGCGCGCCCATAGGCCAATAATGCGCATCCGCATTACCACCGGTACTGGCCATACGATCAGCGCGATCGGGCAAAAAAGCACCGCAGAGATCGCCATGCCACAAAAGAACAAGATAGAGCGGACCCAGATCATGCGTCCCTCGGAACTGGCCGCTCAGCCGGCTCCACTTGCCTGGCGGCACGCCTGCATGGCCGGGTCCAGCGCGCCGGACAACAGGGCGTCAGCAAATGTGGCCAGATCATCATAGACCAACGCATGGGTAAGTTCGTTGTGAGCCTGAGCCTCTATCAACGCTTGGTGCGCAACTGCCCCTTTCCCGGTGCGTACCAGTATGGGCAGAGCGCCTACGGCACTGGCGCTTTGCAGGTCTTTCAGGGAATCGCCCACCATCGGCACGCCGGCTAGCGGCGCGTTCAGACGCTCGCTGATTTCATAAAGCAGTCCGGGCCGTGGCTTGCGACAGGCGCAATCGTCATTCGGTCCGTGGGGGCAAAAGAAGATTGCATCGATCCGTCCACCGTGCTTGCGCAGGCTATCGGTCATTTTCTGGTGGATGCGGTTCAATGTTTCCATCGTGTAAAGGCCCCGGGCAATGCCCGACTGGTTGGTGGCGACTGTCACCCGATAGTCGGCCCGGGAGAGCCGAGCCAGTGCTTCCAGGCTACCGGGGATAGCAATCCACTCGGCGACCGACTTGATATAGGCATCCGAATCAAAATTGATCACACCGTCGCGGTCGACAATCACCAGGCCCGATTTCATCTATTCGTTCCGAAACTCTGACACCCGGATGCGACCATCGACGATACGGCTTTTGCGTTGGGCCAATGTGCCCATCTTGGCCCAGAAGGCATCATCCAGTTTGAAGTTACCAGCAATAGAAGTACCGATCAGCAGGATCAGCAGGTCGGCACACTCCTCGGCCAGGGCTTCGGTCGCCTTGCCTTTAGTGATACAGGCTGAAATCTCGCCCAGTTCTTCTGCCATCAGAGCCACGCGGTAGGGCATGTCCTCACCACCTTGCTCGCGCAGACGATGCTTGTCATGAAAAGCCTGTACCGCAGCCAGCATGCGGTCATAGTGTCCCCGGTCATCTACCACTGGGACGCTCCGGTGTTTGCAGCAGCGAGATATCGGCGATGGTCAGGAACAAACTGCTTAATTGTCCCAGCAGTGTCAGGCGATTGGTCCGCAGTGGCAGGTCTTCGACCATAACCATGACCTCGTCAAAAAAGCGGTCCACCACAGGGCGCAAGCCAGCCAGGATGCGAAGTGCTGCCGGGTAATCGGCGCGCGCAATGGCCGGTGCGATGGCCCCTGCCGTTTCAAGTATCGCCTCGGATAATGCGATTTCTGCGCTTTCGATCAGCAGTTGCGGCTTGAGCTCTTTGGCTATCGATTGCTCACTTTTGCGCAGGATATTGCGAATACGCTTGTTTGCGGCTGCCAGACTAGCGGCATCGCGGTGATGGCGAAATTTCGCGAGGGCTTTCAGGCGTCGGTCAAAGTCCAGGGGCCGGCTGGCGCCTGCTTCGAGCACGGCCGAAATCTCGTCCTGAGCAAACCCTAACGCCGCGTACAGTGCGCGGTAGCGTTCCATCACAAAGGCGATGCACTGCTTTTTTGCGTTGGCGCTGACAGGATTACCAGCCGCGGCGTAGGTATCGGCCGAGTGATTCACGAGTTCGACGATATCCAGGTCCACCTTTTTTTCGATCAATATGCGGATAACGCCCAGCGCAGCCCGGCGTAGACCGTAGGGGTCTTTATCACCGGTAGGTTCCTCCCCAGCTAAAAACAGCCCAACCAGAGAATCAATCCGGTCAGCCAGCGCCAGCACCCGTCCTGGGGTGCTCGCCGGAAGTTTGTCGCGGGCGTGTCGCGGCAGGTAGTGCTCTTCGATAGCCCGGGCGACGGCCGCAGGTTCCTTGTCATGTTGGGCAAGGTAACGACCCATGGTGCCCTGCAATTCCGGAAACTCTCCGACCATGCCCGTAACGAGATCTGTCTTGCACAGATGTGCGGCTCTGGCACAAAGGGTTTCATCGACCCGCAGTGTCTGGGCGATTTTGACCGATAAGGTCTCGAGCCGGCGCGTCTTGTCATGCAGGCTTCCCAGAGCCTGGTGGAAGAGGACGCCGTCCAGCTCATCCACCCGATTGTCCAGCGGTCGGCGGTTATCCGTTTCCCAGAAGAAGCGGGCATCGGCAAGGCGGGCGTTGAGCACTCGCTCATTGCCTGCCCGTACGCGCCCCGGTGCGGTGCTACGGATATTGCTTACGGTAATGAAGACCGGCAGTAGCTTGCCTCTGGTATCGATTACGTGGAAATATTTCTGATGGTCGCGCATAGATGAGATCAGTGCTTCGGTGGGAACTTTAAGAAAAGCCGGGTCGAACTGACCTAGAAGCGCATGGGGTTTTTCCACCAGTGCGGTGACAGTATCGAGCAGCTGTGGGTCGATAACTGTTTTGCCGCCGGCCTTAATGCCGAGTCGGGATACCTGCTGCTCGATCAGCCGTGAGCGTGTATTGAAATCGGCAATGACAGCGCCTTGCTTTTTAAGGGTTTTTTCATAATCGCCAGCGTTACGGATGCTGATACGTGCCTCACCCATAAAGCGATGCCCCCGGCTGATACGCCCGGCAGCAATGCCCAGGGCCTCGCACGGCAGCACTCGCTGACCATGCAGTACCACCAACCAGTGTACCGGGCGGACAAATTCGGCCAAACCCTCGCCCCAGCGCATGCGTTTAGGTATTGGCAGTTTTTCAATGGCGCTGTGGATACAAGGCTCGATAAGAGAGCGCGCGAGCGCCCCAGGCACGAGGGCCCGATGTACCAGCCATTGGCCCTTGTCGTTTTCCAGCCTTTCCAACTGATCGACGGTTACGCCACAGGAGCGGGCGAAGCCTGTGGCAGCTGGCGTTGGTTGACCTTGGTCGTCAAAAGCAGCGCCGAGTGCCGGGCCACGACGCTCGTTGATCTGATCGGCACAGCGGTGGGCGACGCCCGGAACCCGTACCGCAAGTCGTCTTGCAGTCGCAAACCAGCTCATGGACCCTTCGCAGCCCAGCCCGGTGTCGATCAACGCATCGGTTAGTAGGGTTGCAAATTGTTCGCCCATCTGTTTCAGGACCTTGGGCGGCAGTTCTTCGGTGCCCAGTTCGATCAGTAGATCTGCCCTGCCCTTGGGCTGCCCGCTCATGTTTGCCCCCGGGGAAATTCCAGCGCCTCGCGTGCCTCGAAATAGGCCTGAGCTACGCCGCGGGCTAAGGTGCGCACCCGGCCTATGTAGCGGGCGCGCTCAGTTACGCTGATGGCTCGACGGGCATCGAGCAGATTGAAGGTATGCGAAGCCCGTAACACCTGTTCGTAGGCCGGCAGTGGCAGTTTTTCTTCGAGCAGGTGGTTACAAGCCGTTTCGCAGTTCTCGAACTGGTTGAACAGTACCGCCACATCCGCATGCTCGAAGTTATAGGCGGATTGCTCAACTTCGTTTTGGCGATACAGGTCGCCGTAACTGAAGCGCTCGTTCCAGCGCAGATCAAAGATACTGTCTACACCCTGCAGGTACAGGGCAATGCGCTCCAGACCGTAGGTGATCTCTCCGGTGACCGGTCGACAGTCGAGTCCGCCAACCTGCTGAAAATAGGTGAACTGCGAGATTTCCATGCCGTTCAGCCAGATTTCCCAGCCAAGCCCCCAGGCGCCCAGGGTCGGTGACTCCCAGTCATCCTCGACAAAGCGCACATCGTCGCGGCAAAAACTGATACCGAGGGCCTCTAGCGAACCCAGGTATAGATCCTGGAATTCTGGCGGCGAGGGTTTGAGAATGACTTGGAACTGGAAGTAATGCTGCAGTCGGTTCGGGTTTTCACCATAACGGCCGTCTGTTGGCCTGCGTGAGGGCTGTACATAGGCAGCGCGCAACGGCTCCGGACCCACGGCGGCAAGGAAGGTCGCAGTGTGAAAAGTGCCGGCTCCGACCTCCATGTCGTAAGGCTGCATGAGCACACAGCCTTGCCCAGCCCAGTACGCCTGGAGGCGCAGGATCAGGTCCTGGAAATGCAACGTTTTTTCGCTCCCAGCGCAAATACGGGTTGAGTGACGCATTATAACGGCAGGGGTTTTATCCGATAGTTTGCTCTCGCGTTGGCTGGAACAGATAAGTCGAGTTGCTACAATCCCGACTTATGAAAGCCGTTGCTCATATACCTCGAACCCGCCGGGCTGTTGCGCTCATATCGGGTGGCCTGGACTCCATGCTGGCGGCCCGCGTAATGCAGGATCAGGGACTGCATGTCGAGGGCCTTAACTTTTTTACCGGATTCTGTGTCGAGGGCCACACCCATGCTATCCGCAATAATCCGAACCGAAAACCTCGGCGCAACAATGCGTTGTGGGTCGCCGAGCAGTTAGGCATGCCCCTGCACATTGTCGATGTGATTGAGGAGTACAAGTCGGTGTTACTGCGCCCTCGTCATGGCTACGGTGCAAACCTTAATCCTTGCCTGGACTGCAAAACCTTCATGGTGGGAAAGGCCCTGGAGTGGATGCAGGCACATGATTTTGATTTCATTATTACCGGTGAAGTGCTGGGTCAGCGGCCGATGTCCCAGCGCCGGGATACTTTTCCGGTGGTGGCCCGTGAGTCAGGAGCGAACGACCGTTTGTTGCGGCCGCTTTGTGCGCAGCTACAGCCACCGACCTTGCCTGAGCGTGAGGGCTGGGTTGATCGTGAGCAGTTGTACGGGTTTTCCGGGCGTACCCGTAAGCCGCAGATCGCCTTGGCCCGCCAGCTGGGGATCGAAGATTACGCACAACCTGCCGGTGGTTGCTGTTTTTTGACCGATGTTGCCTATAGCCGCAAATTGCGCGACCTATGGCAAAGCCGGGCCAAGCGAGACTATGACCTGGATGACATTATGTTGCTCAAGGTCGGGCGGCATTTGCGGCCAAAGCCACATCTCAAGGTGATCGTTGCCCGCGATGCTGGCGAGACCCGTTACCTGCGCGGTTACCGCAAACGTTTTACTTACCTCGATATGACCAGTCATAACGGACCACTGACGCTTGTTGAGGGCGAGCGGGATGACGCCGATGTGGAGTTGGCTGCCCGGATTGCGGCGCGTTTCGGACAGGGCCGCGAGGCAAAAAGTGTCAGCTTTCAGTTCGTCAGCCGGGACGGCATCGAACGCGAATTGCAGGTGGCGCCCTTCACGGTGGATGAAGTGCTAGAAGACTGGTACCTGTGAGCACGTATCAACTGGATGCAACCGGATTGCTCTGTCCGCTGCCGGTCATTCGTACCCAGGATCGGGTAGCGACCCTAAGGCAAGGGGATGTGCTGTCTGTTCACTGTACCGACCCGGGAGCCCTGCTTGATATTCCTGCCTGGTGCCGGATTCACGGTCACGAGTTGTTAAGTACGCAAGAAAATGAAGAAGAGGTGCTAATCTGCATACGGGTACGAAAATAAAACCCCAGTGCACAAAAATAGTGCATAATTAAATCATGGCGCACTAAATTAGTGCTAATGCACCAATTAAGAACCCCAATACGGGGCTTTTTCGCTGGCACGTAATTTGCTTTAGTTACAGGCAGGCTTAGTTGTTATTTCATTTTTCACCGCGCGCTTCTAGGGTCCGGGCATTGCACCGGCCCTGATGTGGCGCGTTAACCGTCGAGGAATCCGTCCCCATGTCAGCTGATGACGCTTTAAAGTTTATCCAGGATAAAAACGCCAAGTTTGTCGATTTCCGTTTCACCGACACCCACGGCAAAGAGCAACACGTGACCGTGCCGGCGTCCGTGGTTGATGCCGACCTTTTTGAAGAGGGCAAGATGTTTGATGGCTCATCGATTGCCGGATGGAAGGGCATCAACGAATCAGACATGATCTTGTTGCCTGATCCTGACTCTGTGGTGGTCGACCCTTTTATGCAGGACACCACAGTATTGTTGCGTTGCGACGTGGTCGAACCTGCGACTATGCAGGGTTACGATCGTGATCCGCGTTCTATTGCCAAGCGGGCTGAGGCCTATCTCAAGTCAACCGGTACCGGCGACGATGCTTTCTTTGGCCCTGAAGCCGAGTTCTTCATTTTTGATTCGGTACGCTGGTCCAACGAGATGAGTGAAGCGGCGTACCACATCGAGTCGGTCGAGGCAGCCTGGAGCTCAGGCAAGGATTATGAAGAGGGTAACACCGGCCACCGTCCCGGCGTTAAGGGCGGCTATTTTCCCGTACCGCCTGTTGATTCGCTACAGGATGTGCGCTCAAGCATGTGTCTTGCCATGGAGGACATGGGACTCGGGGTAGAAGTGCACCACCATGAGGTTGGCACTGCGGGACAGGGCGAGATCGGTGTGCGATTCGACACCCTGGTCGCCAAGGCTGACCAGACCCAGATTTACAAATACTGTATCCACAATGTAGCCCACGCCCATGGGCTGACTGCGACCTTTATGCCCAAGCCGCTGGTGGGAGATAACGGTAACGGCATGCATGTGCACCAGTCCATATTCAAAGGCGGTGACAATATGTTCGCTGGCGATGAATATGGCGGCCTAAGCGAGACCGCGCTGTATTACATCGGCGGTATTTTCAAGCATGCCCGGGCGCTGAATGCATTTACCAATGCCAGCACCAATAGTTACAAGCGCCTGGTGCCCGGTTTTGAAGCGCCGGTCATGCTGGCTTACTCGGCCCGTAACCGTTCGGCTTCGTGTCGAATTCCTCATGTCAGCAACCCCAAGGGGCGGCGGGTTGAGGTGCGTTTTCCCGACCCCACCGCGAATCCCTATCTGGCGTTCTCAGCTTTGCTGATGGCCGGACTGGATGGCATCCAGAACAAGATTCACCCAGGCGGCCCGATGGACAAAGATCTTTACGATCTGCCGCCTGAAGAAGAGAGCGAGATCGCAACGGTAGCGCATTCTTTTGATCAGGCGCTGGATGCGCTTGACGTCGACCGTGAATTCCTCAAAGTGGGCGGTGTCATGAGCGACGATATGATCGATAGCTATATCGAACTCAAGATGGGAGAGGTGCAGCGTCTGCGGATGGCGACCCACCCGGTCGAGTTCGATATGTATTACAGCGTCTGAGCGGGGCAGCCCCAGCCCGAGTTGTCCTGGGCCGCCGCCTGTTCTGAGTTAATATGCACCAATATGGTGCAAATCAGATGAACCAATCCCAGACTGTCGACTATCTGCAGGTTCTGGAGGCGCTTACCACGGCCGTGCTGGTCGTTGACGCAGATAAGCGGGTCAGTTTCATGAATCCCGCCGCTGAGACATTGTTGGCGACCAGTATTCAACGTGGGGTGGGTCGTGAGGTAGGCGAATTGGTGCCGTTGGGTATCACTTTGCAGGCAGCATTAATGGCTGCGGAGCAGGGCGACACCACAACGCTGCGCGAGGAAACACTGGTGCGTCTGGGTGATGCGAACACGTTGTGCGTTGACTGCACGGTGTCACCGTTTGGCGTACAGCACCAGAGTGGTTTTATGATCATTGAACTCGACCGAGTCGACCAGTTGACGCGTATCGCGCGAGATACCTGGGTACATGAACGCCAGGATGCCCTGAATCAGATCGTGCGTGCTTTGGCGCATGAGATCAAGAATCCTCTGGGCGGCCTACGTGGTGCGGCGCAATTGCTGGATCGGGAATTACCACGGCGTGAGTTGCGCGAGTACACGCATATTATTACCCACGAGGCAGACCGCCTCAGCCGATTAGTTGATCGGTTGACCGGCGGCTTTCAGGCCATGGATCGCCAGCCGTTTAACCTGCATTCGGTCCTCGAACATGTGCGCAAACTGATACTGGTCGAGTCACCGGAAGGGGTGGAGTTCAAGCGCGACTATGACCCGAGCATTCCCGATGTCTGCGGGGATCGCGCGCAGATGATCCAGGTGGTGCTCAATATTGTGCGTAACGCGGTACAGGCCATGGAAAGGCGTGGGCAGATTAGCCTGCGGACCCGTGTCAGGCGACAGTACACCTTGCGTAACCAACGACATCGGCTAGTCGTAGAGGCCTCAATCACGGATAACGGGCCGGGGATCGATCCCGAGCTGATTGACCGGGTGTTCTTTCCGATGGTGACGGGACGGGCCGAGGGTACTGGCCTGGGTCTTGCGTTGGCCCAGGAGATCATCCACCGTCATGCCGGCTCGATCGAGTGCACCAGTGAGCCGGGCCGAACCTGCTTTGTGCTGGCCTTGCCGGTAGGGGAAGCACAATGAGACCGGCGCCTGTAGTCTGGGTGGTTGATGATGATGCCTCTATACGCTGGGTACTTGAAAAAGCGCTTACCAGCGCCGGATTTGCACCTACCGTTTTCGATAACGCCGACAATGTGCTCGGCCGCGCCCTGCGCCGCGCCCCCGATGTGCTTATTACCGATATCCGCATGCCTGGCACCAGTGGCCTCGATCTACTAAAGGCGTTGGGCGATGAGTTGCCCGACCTGCCGGTCATTGTGATGACTGCCCACTCGGACCTCGACAGTGCGGTGTCGGCTTATCGCGGCGGCGCCTTTGAGTACCTGCCCAAGCCGTTCGATCTGGAAGAGGCGGTAGCGCTGGTCGGGCGAGCCCTGCAGAAAAAAGCCGACCAGGAGATACCCAAGGCGCCAGTTGCACCGAGTGGCGACATGATTGGCGAGGCGCCGGCCATGCAGGCCGTGTTTCGCATGATTGGTCGGCTGGCCGGTTCGGCCATGAACGTGTTGATCTCTGGTGAGTCTGGCACTGGCAAGGAACTGGTCGCGCGTGCGATTTATCGCAACAGTCCGCGGGCAGAGCGTTCTTTTGTTGCCATCAACACCGCGGCCATTCCCGCTGATCTTCTGGAGTCAGAACTTTTTGGTCACGAGAAGGGGTCGTTTACCGGTGCCGAGCGCCAGCGCCAGGGGCGTTTTGAGCAAGCCGCGGGCGGAACGCTGTTTCTGGACGAAATCGGTGACATGCCGCTGGATCTGCAGACTCGGCTGTTGCGGGTGCTTTCGAATGGTACCTTTTTTAGGGTGGGTGGCCACGAGGAGATAGCAGCGGACGTGCGCGTGATCGCCGCGACCAATCAGGAACTCGAAGGGCGAGTTCGCGAAGGTCGATTTCGAGAAGACCTGTACCACCGGCTTAACGTGATCGGCATTCACTTGCCGGCGCTTCGTGAACGGCGCGAGGATATTCCCGCTCTGGTCCGGGTTTTTTTGGACCAGGCTGCGCATGAGTTACAAGTTGACTCCAAGCAAATGGATGAGGCGGTGATGACGGTACTCTGTGAGGCTCCCTGGTCGGGCAATGTCCGTGAACTGGAAAACTTGTGCCGATTGCTCACCGTTGTCGCCCCCGGGCGGACCGTTACACTGACCGATCTGCCGTCCGGTTTTAACACCGCGGCCAGCCTTGGTGAACCGACCCAGACCTGGCAGCAACTGCTGGGCCGGGTCGTAGCAGATCGTTTGTCAGAGGGACACCACGACATTCTTTCCGAGGTTGGGCCGGACTTCGAGCGTGTACTGCTGCGCACTGCGCTCACTTTTACCCGTGGCCGCAAACAAGAAGCTGCCCGATGGCTCGGTTGGGGGCGCAACACCCTGACCCGCAAGCTAAAAGAACTGGGGATGGACTGATCAGGGGCAGATTCAGATGCCCATATTGCTAAGAGCCATCATTATGTGATTGAGCACCCCTGTTGTGCGTGGGTGTTCAACTTCCAGCTGGCGGATCGATTCCTGTACATTATTGACCAGGGTATCGTGACTTTCCTCGCCGGAGATTTCCAGGCGTGTCTCAAGATTTGCCACCAGCGCGTTCAGGCGGTCACGAGCGCTGTGGTCGGCTGCAGGCAACTGCCTGATTTCATCACGCAGTTGATCGATCAGCTGATGCAGGGTCTTTTCGGGCATAAGGTTATAAAGATGGCGTTTAGGGGCAGACGTCGCGACATTATACTTTCGTCATCAATCTAAACCACAGCCCAGATCAGGAGATACCAATGACAGCCCTCCAGGGAAAAACAGCCCTCGTGACCGGAGCCAGTGCGGGCATTGGCCTTGCAACTGCCCGCATGCTGAGTCATGCAGGAGCGCGGGTCATCTGCTGCGCCCGCGCTCTTGAGCGCTTGCAGATACAACTCGATGAATTGCCTGGACCTGGCCTGGCCGTAGAGCTGGATGTGGCCGACGCCGTATCTGCCGCCAGCCTGCCGGACCGACTGCCCCAAGACTGGCAAGCGGTCGATATTCTGGTGAATAACGCCGGCAGCGATATTGGCGGACGCCAGCCTTTCCATGAAGGCGATATCAACCAGTGGGCCGGAACGATACAGACCAATGTGACCGGCCTCATGCAGGTGACCGCGGCCATGCTGCCGGCCATGCTCGCTCGCAAGCAGGGGCACGTCGTTAACATCGGTTCGACGCAGGGCTTGACTCCGGTTGCTGGCTGCGGTGCTTACGCCGCAAGCAAGCATGCAGTGCACGGTTTCAGTGAAACGCTGCGACAAGAATATGCGGGGACCGGTATCCGCGTCTCAGAAGTATTGCCGGGCATGGTGAAAACCAATTTTGCAGCAACGCGCTTTTTCAGTGCCGAGCGCGGCGACGAGTTCTATGACAACTATGGGCAATGCCTTGAGGCTGAAGACATTGCACGTTCGATTCTGTTTGTGCTGGAACAACCAGCCCATACAGTGATTGCACAAATCGTTGTGGTTCCGGATAACGGGACTTAGACCAATGTCCTTCACAATGCTTCCGAAAATATCCCGCCGCTCGTTTATTGGTGCCGGGGTCGCCGCGGCTGCAGCTGCCGGCACGCTCAGCTGGGTATATAGAGCACGCAACAGTTGGGACGAAGCGGTCGGCCTGGTTGCCGACCCCCACGGCATTATCGATTTGCCGCCGGACTTTTCCTATCAGGTGTTACAGCGGGTCGGTGACGCCATGAGTGACGGCTTTAATGCGCCATCTGCGCCGGATGGCATGGCTTGTTTTCCCGGAGAAGAAGACACCTGGATCATCATGCGTAACCACGAGATTCACAAAGGTACCCCGGTCGACAGCGGGTTTGGGGCCGCCCCTGATCGGGGTGGCGGGGTCAGCCGGCTGGTGATCGACCGCGCGAGCGCTGCGCTACGTGCAAGCAACATGGTATTGACGGGGACTTCACGTAACTGCTCCGGTGGTCCGACACCTTATGGTTGGTTGAGTTGCGAGGAAGTGGAGGAAGCGGGACACGGTTATGTTTTTCTTTGTGATCCAGGAGCATCTTCCGTGCAGGCCCCGCATCGGTTACCGGCGCTGGGGCGTTTCCCCCACGAGGCGGCCGCCTTTGACCCGGCATCGGGCATAACTTACCTCAGCGAGGATGCCTCCCAAAGCGCTATTTACCGTCATGTGCCGGATAGCCCCGAGCAACCTTTTGTGGGCGGGCATTTGCAGGCGCTTAAAGTTCAGGGACAGAATCGGTTCGACCTGTCTGAAGGCCAAAAGATCGGCGACCAGTTTGCAGTTGAGTGGGCGAACATCACTGATCCAACAGCCGCCGATACGCGTACGCGTACGCAGGCGCAGCAACGCGGCGGCGCTATTTTTTCGCGTGGAGAGGGCGCCTGGTTCGATGGGTCCAGCGTGTACCTGTGCTCCACTGATGGCGGTCCAAAAGGTCGTGGGCAACTGTATCGGCTTGATATCGCCAAAGCGGCGCAAACCGATACTCTGACGTTGATTGCCCAGGCGCAAGGGGATGGCGATTTTGATCACCCTGACAACGTTACGGTATCGCCCTGGGGCGATATATTCCTGGCTGAGGACGGCGACGCACCCAATGGCGTGCGGGTACTCAAACCCGATGGGCGCTTGCTTTACTTCGCGCGCAATGTCATGAATGATGGCGACAGCGAGATTACGGGGATCTGTTTCTCGCCTGACGGCAAATGGATGTTTCTGAATATCCAGTGGGAGGATTTGACGCTTGCCATCACCGGGCCTTTTATGACTTTATTGGCTTGATCTTGAGCGTTGGGCACAAAGCCTTGGGCAGTGTCGCAGGCATGTGCAAATAAGCCCTATGCTGCGCTTTGTGGGTGGCAAGTCTCTAGAAGAACAATTCGGGACGCTCTGGTGGATTGCCTGCGCGCATTTTCAAACAGATAGTGTTACCACTCAAGTTAGATACAGCAGCCAGCATTGCATAGGCTATAAACGGAATTTCAAAGAGAAACTCATATGAAAAATCACTCACAGGTTTGCGTGATCGGCGGCGGCGTCGTAGGTTGCTCCGTTTTGTACCACCTCACCAAGCTCGGTTGGTCAGACGTGATGCTGATAGAGCGATCTGAGCTGACCTCCGGATCTACCTGGCACGCGGCAGGCGGCTTTCATACGCTGAACGGCGACACCAATATGGCGGCGTTGCAGGGCTACACCATCAAGCTTTACAAGGAACTGGAAGAGCTGACCGGTATGTCCTGCGGGCTGCATCACGTCGGTGGGGTCACGCTGGCTGACACCCCCGAGCGTATGGATATGCTCAAGGCGGAGCGCGCCAAGCACCGTTACATGGGGTTAGATACCCAGATTCTGTCGCCCGCGGAAATTATCGAGGTCGCACCGGCGACTAACACCGCCGGTTTGCTCGGTGGGCTTTACGACCCCCTGGATGGCCATCTTGATCCATCGGGCACCACCCATGCGTACGCTCGGGCAGCGCGCATGAATGGGGCTGAGATCGAGCTGCATACCAAAGTGATTGAAACAAACCCGCGGGCCGATGGCAGTTGGGAGGTGGTTACCGATCAGGGCACGGTCATAGCCGAGCATGTGGTGAACGCGGCGGGCCTGTGGGCACGTGAGGTGGGTGCTATGGCGGGCGTCTATCTGCCGCTGCATCCCATGGAGCATCAGTATATTGTCACGGACGATATCGCCATGATTTACGAGCGCGATACCGAGCATCCACATGTGATGGATCCGGGTGGCGAGAGTTACCTACGCCAAGAGGGCAGGGGCCTTTGTATAGGCTTTTATGAGCAAGCGTGCCAACCCTGGGCTGTTGATGGCACTCCCTGGGACTTTGGCCATGAACTGCTGCCCGATAATCTTGACAAAATTACCGATTCGATAGAGTTTGCGTATCGGCGTTTTCCGGCTTTAGAAAAAGCCGGAGTTAAAACCGTTATCCATGGTCCATTTACTTTTGCGCCTGATGGCAATCCCTTGGTCGGGCCGGTGCCAGGTCTTCGCAATTACTGGTCCGCTTGCGGCGTGATGGCCGGTTTCAGTCAGGGTGGCGGCGTTGGTCTGACTTTGGCCCAGTGGATGATCGAAGGCGAGCCTGAGCGCGATGTTTTTGCGTTGGACGTGGCTCGCTTTGGTTCCTGGACAACGCCTGGCTACACCCTGCCCAAGGTCATTGAAAACTATCAGACGAGATTCTCGGTGACGTATCCGAACGAAGAGTTACCGGCGGCTCGTCCTTTTCGCACCACACCTATGTACGATATTTACGATCAACTGGGTGCTGTTTTTGGCCAGCAGTTCGGGCTTGAAGTGGTGAATTTTTTTGCACACGGGGATGAATCGCGCTACGAGACCCCGTCGTTTCGCCGATCAAATGCATTTGCAGCAGCTGCCCGCGAGGTCAAAGCTGTTCGTGAGAGCGTGGGCATCAACGAGGTGCAAAATTTTGGCAAGTTTGCGGTGACCGGAGCCGCTGCGCGCGAATGGTTAGATTGGATCATGGCAGGCCGTATACCTGAGGAGGGGCGCATGAGTTTGACCCCGATGCTCTCGCCCAAGGGGCGTCTGATCGGGGATTTCACAGTGTCCTGTCTTGCAGAAGATGAATTCCAATTGACATCTTCTTACGGTTACCAGGCAGTCCATGAGCGATGGTTGCGACAGAACTTGTCTGATGGGGTAGGCCTGGAAAATATCTCGGATAAACGCACAGGTTTTCAGATCGCGGGCCCTTTGGCGCGCCACGTACTAAGTGGTGTTACCGGCGCTGATGTGTCGGCTGAAGCTTTTCAGTTTTTTGACGTCAAGCGCATGGTTGTCGGCATGTGCGACTGTATTGTGCAGCGGGTCAGTTATACCGGCGACCTGGGGTTTGAGATCTATACCGATGCCGCAAGCCAAAGGGCGCTCTGGCATGCCTTGTGGGCGCAGGGAAAGCCGCACGGTATGCGACCCTTTGGCATGCGAGCCATGATGAGCCTTCGGCTGGATAAATTTTTCGGCAGTTGGTTGAACGAATACTCGCCCGACTACACGGCTGGTGAAACCGGGATGGATCGCTTTATCCTTTTTGGCAAGAAAAGCAATTTCATTGGACGCCAAGCTGCCGAGGCCCAAAGAGCCAAGGGCGCAAGACGCAAACCGGTCGTGTTCGAAGTTGATGCACTGGACGCAGATGTGATCGCCTACGAGCCGGTCTGGATAAACGGCGCAGTACGAGGATTTTGTACTTCCGGGGGCTACTCCCACTACGCGCAAAAATCTATCGCTATGGCGTTAGTTGATGCCGAGCACGTGAATGAAGACCTTGAGGTGGAAATCGAGATACTGGGAGAACTGCGATCCGCCCGAAGGATTACGGTTCCACCGTTTGACCCCGATGGACAGCGAATGCGCGAATGAAGATTATCCATTTTACCGATACCCATTTTATTCCAGCCGGAAAAACCCTGTATGGCCGGGACCCGGCAGCCGCTCTTGAGCGCTGTATCGCCGACATCAACCATCATCATGCGGATGCTGCGCGTTGCGTCATTACGGGAGATTTGACCCACTGGGGAGAGCCCGAGGCCTTTGATAATCTCAAACAGCACCTAAGCGTACTCAAGCCGCCGCTCCGCTTGCTGGTGGGCAACCATGATTCGCGTGAAGAGTTCAGAAAATGGTTTCCCGATCAGGCGTGCGATCAAAACGGTTTCGTCCAATCAGTCGAAGACCTGCCGGTGGGTCGCTTTATCTACCTTGATACTCACGAGCCAGGGCGCCATGAGGGCTGGTACTGTGAGCGGCGCATGCGGTGGCTGGATGCACAACTTAGAGGTGCGCCGGCGAAAGATATATATTTATTTATGCATCATCCGCCATTTGATATTGGTATCCCAGGCCTGGATCGAATCTCACTGGTTCAAAAAGCGGCTTTCACTGAATTGGTTGCCCCATATAAACAGCAGATTCGTCACCTGTTTCTCGGCCACATTCACCGCCCGTTGGCCGGTAACTGGCTGGGCATACCGGTATCCAGTTTGCGTGCCATGCATCACCAGGTGCAGTTGGATTTTGTTGATCACCCGACGCTACAGGGAAACTTCGAGCCACCGGCATACTGTGTCGTTTTATTTCAGGATGATTCGCTCATCATCCACAGTCACGATTTCATGGATGAGAGCCCAAAGTTTGACATGGCCCACTCACCCGTCCACGACTGGGCGATCATGAAACCACATTCTTAGAGGTACACACGATGACTGGAGCCCCTGAGCGTTCTGATTTTTCCAACGACAAGGATTTTGTCGACGCGCTTTTGGCCTGGATCGTTAAGTGCGGAACCGACTGGTATTACGACGAGGGGATTACCCAGTTAGAGCACGCAGTACAGAGCGCGGTGCTCGCTCGCTCAAAAAGCGGTAATAGCGCTGATATCACCGCGGCGCTGTTGCACGATGTTGGGCACTTTCTGATGCAGAGCCAGGCTAAAGATAAGCGCTTTCACGACCGTGATCTCAAACACGAGATTGTCGGCGCCAACTGGTTGGCACGCGCTTTTTGTCCACAAGTGACAGAGCCCGTGCGTTTGCATGTGCCTGCCAAACGCTATCTGTGTGCGGTTGATCCGGGTTACAGGGCTGGACTTTCAGACGGGTCAAAAACCAGCCTGGTAAAACAAGGCGGACCAATGAGCGAGGCTAAGGCCAAAGAGTTCTCAGCACTGCCAGGGTGCGATGCCGCCGTGCGTCTGCGCCAGATTGATGATCAGGCCAAGGTGGTCGGTCTTGCGATTGGGCCCATTGAGGATTTCGCGGACCACCTGGTCAAGACACTCAAGACCTGAACACGCGATCCTCTTTCACCAGAAAAATCACGACGCCGAGGCAGACAAATACAGGCCAAAGCCTTCGCAAGCCACCGGTTGTCTTGCCAACGCTTTGGTTTCAACGGACGGCACGAATATAGCTTGGCTGTCATTGGCAAAGCGTTAAACCAGGTTCATCAACCCCCTAGCGTCTATCAACGCGCAACGCGTTGGCAAAGGATTGATCAAATTGGCCCATAAACTTAGTACGAATATGTGACCGGTAAAAGAGAAATCGAACCTCGTATTACTGAGCTTCTGATCTACAATCGTGTTAGAGGTTTTCACGGAGATCTTTAGATGTCGAAATCTGGTCCTCGTCGTAAGTTAGTGGCCATCCTCGCGGCTGATGTGGTGAATTTCAGCCGCATGATGGGGCAAAATGAAGATAGAACTCTTAGAAACTTAAAAGCGTGTCGCGCGATAACCGATAGCGCGATCAAGAACAACCATGGCCGAATATTTGGCAGCGCAGGGGATTCTGTCATTGCTGAGTTTGCCAGCCCGGTCGACGCGGTCATTGCCGCGACTGAGTTTCAAAGGGATCTGAAGAATCGCAACGACAGCGTTGCTGAAGAAGATCAAATGCTGTTTCGTACAGGGCTTAACCTTGGGGACGTTATCGTAGAGGGAGAGAATCTCTATGGCGATGGAGTAAATGTTGCAGCTCGCCTAGAGGCTTCGGCGGAGCCGGGCGGCGTCACCCTCTCCGGTAAATTCCACGATGAAGTTTGCCGCAAGCTCGATATGATTTTCATTGATACCGGCGAGCAATCAATGAAAAATATTGCCGTGCCGGTACCGACTTTCAAGGTTGAGCTGGCATCAGTCCCTCAAAACCAACGACCCGTGGACTCGACGCCGATGAGCGAGCCCCAAGCGCCGGTGACAGGTCCTGTTCCGGGCGCAACGACTGGAAAGCTTCCAGCAATAGCGGTATTGCCATTCGTTAACCTCAGCGCAGATCCTGAGCAGGAGTATTTCGTCGATGGCATTACCGAAGATATTATTTCTGTTATCTCTCGCTATCACTGGCTCTCGGTTATCTCCAGAAACACAACCTTTGTGTACAAAGGGGAAGCGGTCGATATTCGTCGCGTTGGGGCTGAGTTACAGGTTGACTATGTTCTAGAGGGAAGCGTTCGCAAGGCGGGCGCTAGAGTTCGTATCACCACACAGCTCACCGACGCCCAAGATGGATCAAACCTTTGGAGCGAACGTTATGACCGGGAATTAGACGATATTTTTGCGTTGCAGGACGAAATAACCGAAACAATCGCGGCAACTATCGAGCCAGAACTGGCGCGCTCAGAGCGCCAACGAGCTCATCGCAAGGTATCTGCCGATCTTGGCGCTTGGGATTTGTTTCAGCGGGCGCAGTGGCATATGTATCAGTTCTCCAAAGAGAATGTCGAATCGGCGATTGCACTGTACCAAAAGGCAATCGAGGCCGACGTCGAGTTCGCTTTAGCTCACGCGGGAATTGCTGTGGGGTACCTGGTCTTGGTTGGGGCTAACTTCAGTGAAAAGCCCGAGCAGGATATTGCCTTAGCGCTGGAACATGCTCGCAAATCTGTCGTCATCGAAGACCAGGATCCTTTTTGCCATTATGCACTTGGGCGTGCAGAGGCGTTTTCTTTTCACCATGATAAAGCGGAGTTAGAACTAAAGCGGGCGATCGCGTTAAACCCAAGCTACGCGCATGCCTACCATGGGCTGGCACATCTATACATGATGACGCCAGGTGGAGATGCTGAAGTTTCCCTGGGGTTAATGGACGAGGCGATTCGCCTTAGCCCAAGGGATCCTCTGCTTTGGGTTTTTGAGCACATGAAGGGAGTTACGTTGCTTAACCTTAACCGTAATGACGAAGCGCTTAAGTGGATGGAAAAAGCGGCTGCTTACCCAAACGCCGGTTTCTGGGCATTTTCGGGTCTGGCGGCTGCGCAGTCTGCGCTTAGTCACTTGGATGATGCCGCGAAAGCTTTGGCCCGGGCTTTGGAAATTAATCCCAACCTTAGCCAGCGTTTTCTCGAGGATACCTATCCGGGGGCGCTCATGCGGTACAAGGAGTGCCTCAAGATAGCGGGCCTGGTTGAATAACAGGCCGGCTTGCGCTTGGGTTTAGAAAATGGCGGAATCGCATACTTCGCTTATGCTGCTCCAACCGCGTACCCAGGAGCAAAAATTGGGTCGTGAGGTTTAAGCCCCTGATGTCGCTTTGGGGTAAAAGCTCCTGCCCACGCAAGAGTAGATTGGCCTGAGTTTTTCATCTGATGTTTCGTGTAACAGCGCGCTTTAACCCCGATGGGGTCAAAGACATGGCCAGTTACCCCGAGGAGAATTCTCATGGCTCGCCGAACTCGCACCGCACGTGGCCGATCAAAGCGTAGCGCTAACACCAGCCTTTCTGGTCATATCCGCAGAAGCCTGCCGTTTTTCGAGGTACTAGAAGAAGAACAGATCGTGCGTCTCGAAACGCAGGTCGACTGGATCATGCAGGATGTGGGAATTGCCTTTCGAGATGATCCGAAAGCCCTGCAACTGTGGCAGCAGCACGGCGCCCGGATCGAGGGCGATATCGTTCGTGCGCCTGCCGACTGGGTTCGCGATCTTTGCGCTAAAGCGCCAAGACAATTTACTCAGCTTGCGCGCAACCCAGCGCGCTCAGTCACGATCGGCGGCACGCACCAGGTTTTTGCTCCAATCTATGGAGCACCTTTTGTACGTGACCTTGAAGGGGGTCGGCGTTACGGCGACATCGCGTCGTTTGAAAAGCTGGTGAAACTGACTTACCTGTTGCCCTCTTTGCATCACGGTGGCTTTGTCACCTGCGAACCCTGCGACGTGCCTGTCAGTAAACGCCATCTCGACATGCTGCTGGCACACATGACACTGTCGGATAAGCCGCATCTGGGCGCCATTACCGAGATGAGCCGAGCGCAGGACAGCGTCGATATGGCCGAGATCGTGTTTGGCCACAAGACGATGGAGGATCACTGCGTCATCATGGGTAACGTCAATACCAATTCACCTTTGCTGGTGGATAAAGTGGTCACGCAAGCGATCCGCGTTTACTGTGGGCGTGGCCAGGGTATTGTGGTGGTGCCTTTTATTCTCTCTGGCGCAATGGGTCCGGTGTCGACAGCGGCGAGTGTTGCCCAGGCTATGGCTGAGGCAATGATGGTCTGTGCTTATGCACAATTGGTGCGCCCCGGCGCGCCTTTCGTGCTGGGAAATTTTTTGTCTTCGATGTCATTAAAGTCAGGGGCCCCGACTTTTGGGATGCCCGAGCCGGTGATGTCCAACTACGCCATTGGCCAGTTGGCACGACGGGTAGGATTGCCGCTTCGTTGCGGTGGCTCATTGACGGCCTCCAAGATCGAGGATGCCCAGGCGGCCTATGAATCCACCGATTCAATGCATTCAACCATGCTCGCTGGCGCCCACTTTGTGCTGCATGCAGCAGGATGGCTGGAAGGCGGTCTATGTACCGGGTTCGAAAAACTGGTGATGGATGCCGATCGGTTGGGGTGTTACCAGAAACTGCTGGATCAGGGCCTGGATACCTCCGATGAGGCCTTCGCCCGTGATGCCTACGAAGAGGTGGGTCCAGGCGGCCATTTTCTGGGTTCGGGCCACACCCTGCGCCACTACCAGAGCGCGTTTTATGAGCCCCGTCTCAGCGACAGCGAGAACGTCGAGAGTTGGGAAGAAGCCGGCGCGCCTGATATGCGGACCCGCGCCCACACCCGCTGGACTCAGTTGCTAAACGAATATGAACCGCCGCCTATCGATGCGGGCATGAAAGAGGCTCTGGAAGCTTTCGTCGCCAAACGCAAGGAAGAATTGCCCGATGCCTGGTATTAGTACGACAACAACCAAGCGTTAAGCCGCTTGTCTTTTTAATCATTCATCGCGCCTAAGCGAACTGGTCAAAATTACATGAACAAGCCCGTCAATCTCGAATCCAAATTCCGCCTGTTCTCTGACTATTGGGCGCCAAGAGTCATAGCCCAGATGAACGACACCCAATTTAAGATCGTCAAAATCAAGGGCGAGTTCGTATGGCATGAGCACAAAGAATCCGATGAAACGTTTTTTGTGATCGAAGGATCAATGAGTATAGAGTTTAAAGACAGAGTCGTTGAGCTAAATGCAGGAGAGATGATCGTGGTGAAGCGCGGTGAACAGCACAAGCCCTTTGCTGGTCAAGAATGCAAAGTCATGATTATCGAGCCCGACAATATCGTAAATACCGGCGAGTCTGGCGGCCATTTAATGGCAAAAAATGATGTCTGGATTTAGAGTCGAAGTTTTCTGATCGCTTCGTTACATCCGCCCTTTTTTCAAAACATTGGAGAATCAAATTGGAACTCACTTTTATTTACTTTGATTTTCCTTTTTGGAGAGCAGAGGTGGGAAAGATCGCGCTTTTCATGGGTGGAATAGATTTTGAAAACAAAATTGTCGATGGTGAGGAATTTCAACGGGTCAAAGAGACTGGCCAATTGGATGACGGCACCGTGATTCCTTTTCATCAACTTCCGTGTTTAGTAGTCGATGGAATCTCCATTGCACAAACAGCAGGGATTGCCCGGTTTTGCGGTAAGTTGTCGGGGATATATCCCAAAAACGATGATGTACTCTCTGCCCAAATCGACCAGTTTCTGGACATGGCCACCGATATCACTGACTTGATTTTCACTACCGGTCGCGATGAAGATGAAGAAACCAAGAAGATCAAGCGACAGGAGTTATGCAAAGGAGAATTGGCGAGAAAGCTCGGCATATTGGATAAAAATATCCGTGATGAGAGTGGCTGGGTTTTAGGTTTTGATCTGGGTCTTGCCGATATTGCAATCTGGCGACTCATGGGCTGGTTGTCCTGCGGAATTCTGGATGGCATTCCGACAGATCTCATCAGAGCGTTTCCGAGGATCTCCAGAGTCTGCCTGGCGGTTGACGAGCACCCCAAAATACAACAATGGGTGGCACGGACATATCCCAAAGACTACGTACGAGGCAATTACCTTTGAAGAACACATAGTAGGCCACCATCGTGGATCTTCAATTAACTACAAAGCGGCTGACCTTGCGACCTCTTTTGATGAGCGATGTGGGTCTGGTCATAGAGATGTTCACTGATCAAAAGATCATGAAATATGCCGGGGGTGCAATACCGGAAGAGAAAATCGACGAGGAGATGGCGTTGTACATACGCCGTGGCGCAAAGGGTTGTGTCGGCGTATGGTGTATCTGTGATCGAGCGAATGGCGAGGCGCTCGGAACTGCCGCCTTATTGCCCTTACCAATAGATCAGGATGATACAGATTGGGAGCAGTTGATCGAAGACCAGTTACCCGACGGCGAGATAGAGATAGGCTATTTTCTCAGACGGCCCGCATGGGGAAAGGGCTTTGCAACAGAGGCGGGCGAACGCTTATTGCGATTTGCTTTTGAGGATACTTCCCTTAAGGAAGTCGTGGCCGTGATTGAGTCTGAAAATAAAAGTTCCAGGAGAGTGCTCGAGAAGATTGGCTTTGTAAGCACAGGAACTCGCCGCGCTTACGGTGAAACGTTGCCAGGATTTTCGATCACCTCAGATGTGTATCGCGTTAAACACCCATAACTCTAAAAGTATATAGTCCCGCTCGATGAGGATTGATCACTCCATAGTAAGCCGCCTGCTCAAAAAGAAAGTGACCTATGTTGCACTGTGACAATCACCCCTCAATTGATTCTGCGCAGCCAAGGGAGCAAGAATGAACCTCGATCCGTTTCGTGATGCCAGATTCACTCCGTGGTGGTGGGAGTGGGCGCCACGTGAAACTCGAACCAAGGAGAATTTACCCAAGCGCGCAGAAATTGCCATTGTGGGCTCCGGTTTTACCGGCCTAGTCGCCGCACTTCAACTGGCCCGAGCTGGCCGTGATGTAGTTGTTTTGGAGGCAGATACAGTGGGCTATGGCGCGAGCAGTCGCAACGGTGGTCAAGTGGGTAGCGGCAATCAACGTTTTACAGTCGCTAAACTCATCGAATTGTATGGTAAGGACCAAGCTCAGGCCCTGTTGCAAGAAGGCATATCGGCACTTTCATACATCAAAGCCATGATTGGCGCCGAAGATATTCAGTGTCATTACCGAGAGGCTGGCCGATTCCGTGGTGCATCCCGGCCAAAGCATTACGATAATCTCGCACGTGACATGGACGACCTTCACACTTTTGCCGGTGTCGAGTCATATATGGTGCCCCAGGCAGAACTGGGTTCCGAGATAGGCTCCAGCCTGTATTACGGTGGCGCAGTACTTCCCGGGGATGCATCTTTGCACCCTGCTCTTTACCACTCGGGCCTTCTTGACCGGGCGGAGAGCGCAGGCGTTCGTGTTTTCTCACATGCCAGGGTAGAAGATGTTCAAGACAGAGGTCAAAAATTGCAGATAACATCGGCCCGTGGTGTGTTATCTGCTGATAAGGTTTTGATTGCAACTAATGGGTACAGTGATCGTTCGATCCCTTATTTCTATCGTCGAGTTGTCCCCGTTGCCTCGGCAATCATCGCCACAACGGAACTATCGCCAGATCTTATGACGCGTCTTATGCCAAAGAAACGAGTCTGTGGCGATACGCGGCGTGTGCATCATTATTACCAATCCAGCCCAGACGGATTGCGGGTTCTCATGGGGGGGCGACTTGCGGGGCGAGCAGATACGACACGCCCACAGAAATTTGTTCATCTATATCGCCATATGCTTGAGATATTTCCTGAGTTAGCAGGCGTTGGAATTTCCCATGCCTGGTCTGGCTATGTTGGCTATACACGGGACGCGCTTCCACATATAAACAAGCAGGGACGTATTTATAGCGCAATTGGCTATTGCGGTTCAGGCGTAGCCAGGGCGTCATATGCAGGATACAAAGTCGCTCAACAGATGCTTGAAAGTCCGGGAAGTGAAACTGCGTGGGATAAACTTGTTTTCAAGACAATGCCATTTCGATCTTTTGCTCGCACTGGTGTTCGAATCGTTACGCAATGGAAGCGGGCTCGCGATCTCCTGTAGTCCACTGTCGCTGCTTGACCCTCAAAAGCGCCCAATGCGTTAGCATCGGGAGGAGCGAGGCAGACAAAGAGGGCCAGAGCCCAAGGCACACTGTTATACAAGCATGATCAAGATAGTTACCTATAACATTCAGTTGGTCAGAGAGTCTATAAATAAAGGGTTTTGTTAAACCTAATACCTTCCTAAAGTGGTTTAAAAGTATACAAAAAGTATACAATCCGGCCTTATGAAGATTGATAAGGCCACTGTTACGCGACTGCTCGGGAAGTCCCCGAACACCGCAGAGCGTCAGGATAATCTCTGGGCGAAGGTGGGATCAGGCAAGCGCAAGGCTATCTATTTCTTCTTCTACTGGACTGAGTTCGGTAGCCGTCAGTACAGAAAAATTGGTCAGGCAAACGCAGATACTCCTGCGTCAACCCTCAAGCAACTAAACGCTCAATACTTCCAGATGCTTGGGCAGTATCAGCAAGGCATTACTCCGACCATGTTGGAGCGGGTGGATCGTAAAAGAGATGATGCCCTCCAAACGGAAGCGGATCGCCTAGCCAATCGTGTCACGGTTGAGCAGGTATTTAAGCAGTACCTAGATAACCATCTAGCCAAGAACAGTCCAGACCAGTACGACATTGATCTAGGACGCTACAAGAATCATATCCATAAGCCGCTTGGAAAAAAGTTCGCAGAAGATGTAACCAAGAAACAAGTACAAGCCTGTGTAGATGCGGTAGTGGCTAAAGGTTACGAGCCGCAAGCGCATTACATTGGTGAATACATTAAACGGGTTTGGACTTACGCCATTGATGTTGGCCACGAAGAGTTAAGTGAAAGAGCCGTAACCAGAATCAGGCGGCCCAAGAAACCGAAAAGGGAGCGCGAGGCTACGGAAGAAGAGTTACGTCTTATCTTGAAGAACGGTGATCCAGTGATAAAGGCAATGCTTTACATGGGTCAAAGAGTTTCTGATACCAGAACAATGCGAAAGGCTGACATTAAGGATGATTGGTTAGAGATAACACCTGACGAATATAAAACAGATATTTATCACCGCGTATACCTGACCAAGACAGTTCAGAAGCTGATGAAACAATCAACGAGCCGCAGTCAAAGCGATGTGTTTGTATGGGCGGGTTACAACGGTAACTGCATCAGTGAATCAAAAACCCATGAGGCGTTCCACGAAATCGGATTGGATGAAATAAAAGAGCCGCACCTTGACTCTCTTCAACTGCGCGACTTTCGCCGTACCTTGTACACCTTTAACGAAAAGCATTTCAATACTTATGTAGCAGGAGCAGTAGCGGGCCATAAAAAGAAGGGCGTTACAGCGGTGTATGGGCGTTACGAGTACGACGAAGAAAAGATAGAGGCAATGAAAAAGTGGGAGCAGTACCTCAACAAATTATTAAAGGATAGGTAGGAAAGGTGAGAACCTTGTTGGTTATGTTCTTGGGGAAGCGCAGGGTGCTTATACCTGTGGCGTTTGCTGTGGTGGCAAGCGCAATATAGCCACCTACCTATTCTTCCCTTTCTCTGTCCGTACAATAGGCGTATGGACGCGGCCAAACTTGAAGCGTTACATCGCACTCTCGCGCATCGATTGGAAGTACCAAAGGCGTATGACGATCAGCGAGCAGTCGGAAGAGCGAAAATACTGATAGACCATAAGGTCGATTTCTATCGCGTAGCAACCGTCACCATTGGCTCGCTACGTCACTATGCAAAAGCAACAGCGTACTGTTTTGCACTTGCAGATAAGGTCGCTGTGTCAGAAGAGTTGGAACTGACATGGCGAGAGCAATTCAAATTAGGCGCTTACCTCCTCCACCAAATGGTGATGATGGAACTATGCACCATCAAATACTCAACCCTCGATGACTATGAGTGTTACGTTGTTCTGGTGAGCGACAAAGCGCCTCCTAAATTTAATGAAGCCGCTACTAGCGAGCATCCATTCCCGCAATGGAAAGACATAAGGGATGGAAGAGGCAACTTTCTGACTGCCCATAAAGCCTACAAAACTCCTGAGTGGAACTTCACTGGTGCGCCACCTGCACCCAAAGAAAAGCGTTTGTGGCATCCGAGTGTAGAGCGAGAGTTCATTACGCCTGAATGGCAAAGACATAGCATTACAACTTCGATCTTCTTCGACAGACCAAAGGAATATCAAAACAACCCTCTTGGGGCCACCTCATGGATAAAAGCGGCCAACCATGTGGAGTCCAATGAGTACCGCATCAACAAAGAAATGCTGAAGTTAGTGGACAATTTAGACCGCCAACTTCCTGATGGGTTAGTCGCTAGCCGTAACAAAGATAAGCGCGAATTGTTTGAGTCCCTGAAAGAGAGGTCAGAAGAACTTGCGGAACTAGATTCTTTTTATCAGCGTTGTTACTTTGATTATCGTGGCCGTATGTATCTGAATAGGAGCATCGTCAACTATCAAGGTGATGATATGGCTAGATCATTCATTGAGTTTGCGCGGGGTATGGAACTCAACGATGAAGGCTTTGACGCGTTGCTTCTTCATGCCGCAAATCTATATGAGCATAAAGGCTCAATAAAAGAGCGTACTGAATTTGCCAGAAGCAATCTAAAGAAATGGATTGCCTATGCTGATGACGCGTTAGCAACATATGAGCAATGGAGGGTAGACGAAGATGGCGGAGCGCTTGACGATCCGTTGCAATTCATTCGCGCTTGTATGGAACTGCGCGACGCAACAACTTCAACAAGATTGATCCGTAAAAAAGGATTCATTACCCATTTACCAGTTGAGGCTGACCAAAGTAATTCAGTCGTACAGCATTTAGCGGCAATGCATACCTTGGATTTCGATGTTGATGAACAACGGCAATTAGCGAGGCAGTCTAACCTTGCGGCAGAGTCCGATCTTTATGAAGAACTGGCGAGAACTATTCGGATTAGCAGAAACATAAATGACAAAGAGCGAAGGAAACTTATAAAGAAGATGCTAGTACCGCGAGTCTATGGCGCGGGAAAGGTGAAGATAGCAAAGCAATGGAAACAAACTGGTATTCAACCCATTGCCCGTTGGAGTAAAACGCAACGGGAGCGCTCCGTAGAACTAAATCTGCGAAGGTTAGAGCAAGCAGTACCTGCACTTGGCAACTTCAGAAGAATTGCTAGAGAGTTGGTTAGGGGTTTGCGGAATCGGCCCGATGTTACGGAGGTTCAAATTCCGATGGATGATGGAACAACAAAAACATTCATTGACACGCCTCTACGTTATTCTTTGCCATCAGGGTTCGTCATGGAACTCGCGCCTTATGAAAAAGAGAAGAGAGAACAGCGAGTGGCTCGATCAAGAAAAGAGCATCTCAAAACAGGCCATCAGGGCGATACGAAAATTGTGGCTCATGAACCTATTAGCCACCTCGTAGATGTTGACGATTTAAATCTCAAGATAATGTCAGCCGTGATTCATTCTCTCGATGCAACTGTGGCGCAAAAGGTATGCGCCCATGCTTTCTTTCCAATCATTCCAATACACGATGCTTGGGCTTGCCATGCCAACAATGTTCCCAAACTTCGCACTCTATTCAGCGAAGAATTCACCCTCATGCATCAAAGAGATATTCCGTGGTTTGTAATTCGCCGCGACGTTGTAGGCGATGACCTGCCAGTTGGAATTCTCGATTATGTCGCTGAGCAAGCGGCCCAAATGCACGAGTTATACCTAGAAATCGCGGGTTTTGAGGGAAAAATCTCCTAGCCGTTAGTGACGCCTATAGAGATGTAGGTATCTCTGTGCCGCCATTCGGCGGTATCCCAAATCAACTGCCCAACCTGATCCTTACGGGATCGGGAAGGGCATCTATTGCATAGGAGCAAGTAATGAAGAAACGGCAAATGAGTTTCGTCCAGATGGCACAACGGATCCCTGCAAGGTATGGCGACGGCCTCCTGTATCACGACCCTGATAAGGCGACTAAGCCAACTCTGCAAGTTGGGCTACCAGACAACCAAGCGAAATGGATTCACCGTGAAGAAATAGGAGGCTTATTGAGTAATGCTTTTACTACAACGACACATAAATGAATCCGTAATCATCCATAACAAACAAGACCCTACGGACTATGTAGTGGTTCGCGTTTGTGATGTGTATCCGACGGGTGATGTCACCCTAGGATTTATAGGCGACGATTTCAATATCGTCAGAACAGAAATCTTCCAGAGCGGAACAACCCAAGAGGACTCAGCGAATGAAGAACTAAACCCAAATGAGGAAATAACCAATGAGCAACATAAACCTCGCTACTACGGTTAGCGATAAACCAATAGATCGTGTTCTAGGTGGACTTGAGAATGTCCGTCAGAAAGGCGACCAGTACAGGGCGAAATGTCCAGTACATCAGAAACCCGAATCAAGGAAACAAACACTATCCATTAAGGAAAATCCTGACGGACAAGTGTTGGTTCATTGTTTCGCGGGTTGTCACTACGAAGAGGTACTGGATGCAATCGGCCTGAAAAGGGGTGATTTGTTTCCAGACTCTGATTGGCTATACGAGAAAGAGCCAAACTTCAAATCTCTGCGGCAAGTCATTGATGACTGCAAACCAACGGCAACATTGCTTCAAGTCTACGTTGCAGAAATGATGCGGCCTAAGGCTTGGGAAGTGATTGCGGGTGCGCTGAATCTTGACAAGCGTGATCTTTGGATACTGAAAGGTGCGGCGGACTCGTTGCGGGAGGTGCTAGATGCTTAGAGGAGAACTTTCAGGGATTGATGACGTTGCAAGAAGTTTAAGGTCTATCAATTCCAAACAACCAAAGCACTACGGCGGGTTGCAGTTCATTGGTATAGACGATGTAACGATGTCGCAACCGCAATGGTTATGGGATGGAATGATAGCCAAAGGAAAACTCCATGTGTTTGCAGGGGAAAGTGGAATAGGCAAGACCCAGTTGCTTTGCAATATCGCCGCCATTGTTTCAAGAGGTGGTGTATTCCCTAACGCTAAAGAACCCTGTGAGGCAGGGATGGTGCTGTATCTGTCTGGTGAAGATGACCTATCAGACACGATTGGGCCACGCTTTATTGCTTGTTCAGGTAACAAGGACAACTTCAGGCAAGTTGGTTGTACCAAGAGCGATGGTGAAGTGTTTAACCTTACCGAAATCCTTGATGATCTAACTGAGGCTGTATTCGATAAGCGGGTTAAGTTGCTCATCATTGATCCCATAACCTCGTTCATGAATGAGAACTTTGATAACAACTCTGTTACGTCTGTTAGGAAGATGGCAACACGGTTAAATGAGTTCTGTGAAAGAACTGGCGTTGCAGTAATTGCCCTTAACCATCTGACAAAAGGTAATCAGAGTAAATCAATGCACCGAATCTTAGGCTCTGGTGCTTGGGTTCATGCACCCCGCATTGTCTTGGGCGCGACCATTCACGATGGTAAGTATCTATTCGGCAAATGGAAGGCGAACATCACTGATTGCAAGCCTGTTTACCAATTTGAAATGGTCAACAAGCAAGTACAAGGTATGGATGTCATCTGTATAGATTGGTTAGATGAAGTCTTACTGGATAAACGCCTTGATGAGTACGATGCGTTTGCTGACGCAGGGCGTGGCGAAAAGGGTGAAATTGCGCTTGCCGTCTTGCGGGAGGATTTGTCTGACGGAAGGTGGTATCGCAGTAAAGAGGTTAAAGAGCGAGTGCGCAGAGAAGCAAGTTGTAGTGAAAGAACTGTGGAACGACTCGCCCTAGAAACCTTGAAGGTGGAGGTTCGGAAGGAGTCTGGAGTCCACGGCTATACCAGTTGGCGTTTGCCACCCACGACATAGCCTATATCCCAAATGTCGTAGGTACTCACGACATAACTATTTAGTGTCGCGGGTACTCACGACATGGGGATGCCCCTTGTGTCGTAAGAGAAACAATCTAATTTAGGAGAATTTATATGGAAGCAGCAATAAAACTAGAAGAACGTAAGGAACGTGATAAGGACTTTGTAAGAGAGTACGTAAACAATGGTGGAAATGCCACTCAAGCGGCAATAGCAGTAGGTGTAAGTCAAGCAAGTGCTAGCACAGTAGGGTATCGCTTGAAGTCCAGATTGACCAAGGAGATAGATACAGAGCAAAAGGCCCAGTTACAAGGCTATGCTCCAAAGGCTATCAGTCAAATCCAATCACTGGCGGAAAAAGCAGAGTCAGAGAATGTCAGATTAAAGGCCAATGCAGACCTATTAGATAGAGCAGGGTGGAAGCCCGTAGATAAGCAGGAGATTACGGGAAAGAATGACATTGAGGATATGTCCGATGAAGAATTACAGGCACAACTTGATTCATACTTTGAGGCTGAAGTTCAAAAACGTGGCATGAAGTTAGTACAGGCCTGAACAGCACCTATAGGGTGGAAACGCTGTGGTTGTAGTGTTTGGTGGGTTTGAGGTGTTGGGAATGATGTCACACCCACACACATCCCTCTCCATGATCACCTTTGCCCTATGACGGGAATCCTTGCTCAACGCTAGCCTGTTTACCTCACACCCAAGTGAGGCATCCCCCCTAAACACTAGCCTAATCCCCTACATTGCTGTAAATTAAATTGATCCAGGTTAAATAACCCTAACCTGCTCTTTTAATCCCTTAAAAGGAAACCCCATGCCAAAGGCTATTCGCAGCTTATCTGCACGCCCGTATCTTTTGTTTGTTGCGGCCCTTATCACCGTAACAGCATTATTGGTTGGCACCACTGATTCTTTCTCAGCTTCTTCTTTAAAGGTTATCTCCCCTAATGGGGGTCAATCTTATGCAGTAGGACAATCAGTCAATATCAAATGGGCTAAAGGCAATGGTGGGAGCCAGGTTAAGGTTACCCTTTTAAAAGGAGGCAAGGGATACCTTGTTATACAAAAGAAGACTAAAAACGATGGCAAATTAACCTGGAAGGTCCCCTCTAAGGTAAAAGCGGGATCTAACTACAAGATCAAGATCCAGTCTTTATCTGATACCAAAGTATCTGATATTAGTAATAAGCCTTTTAAGATCACTAAAGCAAAGGACACCAAAGCAAAGGACACTAAGACAGCCACCTTTAAGGTTACCCAGCCCAATGGCCGTAAGGCCTATAAAACCGGTAAGAAGATGGCTATCCGCTGGAATAAGGGTACCGGTACTTACGTCAAGATCACCCTTTTAAAAGGTAAGACAACAACCACTATCCATAAAAAGACTAAAAACGACGGTAAGCACACCTACACCATCCCTTCTACCATAAAAGCAGGTAAAACCTACAAGGTCAAGATCTGCTCAACTAAAAGCACTAAAAGCTGTGCTACCAGTAAAGCCTTTACCATTGCCAAAGGCACTGCCACAACTATAAAAGTCACTTACCCCAATGGGGCAGAAGAACTAGAGCAAGGCGGTACTCACGTTATCAAGTGGAATAAGGGCAACGGCGGTAAATTCGTCAAGATCCAACTGACCCGGGTGGTTAAAGGCAAAGACAAAGGCTTTCGTTATCTTGCTAAAAAGACTAAGAACACGGGTAAGTATTCCTGGAAGATCCCAACAACTAACAAATATCCTGTTGGCAGCAAATACAAGATCAAGGTCATGGCCTTTAAAGGTGGTAACAAGATCAATGATCTAAGTGATAAGACCTTTAGTATCGTTGCCGCTTCAAGTGGGGGCAGTACCGGTGGTGGCAGTACCGGAGGTGGCAATACAGGTGGTGGCAGTACCGGAGGTGGCAATACAGGTGGTGGCAATAAAGATGATCATGATGGGGATGCGACAGTAGATGAGCCTACAGGGCCGCCGGAGACAGATGATGGTGCGGATGTCGAATCTACTTTCGAGGTTACTAGTCCGGACAATGGGCAAGTGTTCGTCGGGGGGAAACAGTTTACAACAAGCTGGAAAGGAACAGGAATTCTGAAGGATCGAAAGGCTTGCGTGTTTTACAATTTACCTCCTTCTCCCAAGTTCCCGAACGGCATTAGGACGGCCCACGAACGATCGTCAGGAATTACTGAAGTTGTTGCTAATGACCATCCCGGAGAGTACTCTATTGTGGTCTCAGTGCGTCCCCTTAAACCTAAGAAAAGATGTATGGAAATAGACAGCTGCGCGAAAGCGGAGATTGTCGGCGCGTGTGAGAAAGTTTCTTTCACAGTCAAGCCTGCCGCGGCGCCTCAATTAGATGCGGAGATAGTTTCTGTTTGCAGCACGGTCAACCCATCATGTGGATTTCACAATACTTTTGAGGGGCATAAAGTAAACCTAGGCTTTAAAGCAATTAACGCCCATGACCAAACAATCGGTTGGTGCGCTGCGGTTGGATATATTTCTGCTGACGGCGATCTGATTATGAATCCCAACTCCCAACAGTTTAGCTTCTTCCCTCGCCCGGCAAGGTTTTTCAGACACGGTCCACGATCCGAAGTTATCAATTCTATTGATATCAAACTCAATGGGAATGTTGAACAGGCTCATGCTCTTTTGTTCATCCTTTTTAATAACCCTAAACCCCGCGAAGATAATTTAGGTTGCAAAGACACGTTTGTTAAAGATGAATTTTCGGTTGAAAAACGACGTCGAGTCGAGTTGGATGTATTGCGGGAGAGGTAGCCCCCAAGAAACCATAGGAAAATTTGGCCACTGGCTTGGGACACCGAACGCCGACAGATTCGCATGCTACCGCATAACAAGAAGCACTTTTCTTGAATTGGGCATAACAGTTCAAGCGTGGATGCGGTTGCCGACATATCCAGCCTACCGCAGGCGCGCAGACGGGGTTGTCAGTACGTGGTAGAGGTGTATTGACGCCCTTAAGTACAACTATAGAAAACAATCCGATAGGGTAAATTTTAATGAAACCGCAGCAGAAGCAGCATGTAATCGTCAATAACGGTATGCGGTCCTGTCACTATTAATAAATTGAGACCACCTCCCTATCCCCCGGCCATCAACCGGCGGGTAGGGGAGTTAAGGAATCCCCAAGCGCCTTAAGATGTAGATGTAATAACGTCGTATCCCTCCTTTGCGTGTGACTGATCCCTAACCACTATAGAACGCCTCTCTACGCAACGGCGTGACACTTCCCCACGCTACCCCAACCTCTTAACCAAATCCTCAAATGGGTATAGCGCATCAGCCTCTAACCACACAACCTGTGTACGGTACATACGGATAGATCGACTCGTTTGCCAACTTATACCTGTTTACCCATTTAGGCCACTGTGGCGCAGCAACAGGGGCAATACCCTCAAAACCCAAAAGCAGGCCACGAGAATCGCCCACTTTAGAAGACAAGTTTCAAAAACACCTATGTTTATAGGCTAAAGCGCACCTATTGAGCAAAGTTTTCCACCTCGCTAAAACACTACAATAGTAGTCTTTCCGAGTTTGATCCAGTTTGGGGATGTACAGATGCAAACAGTGTCTAAGGTGTCTCCCTCTACGCCATCGCTTGTACCTTCCCCACGCTGATGCCTCAAACTTCCGAACATAACCGCTGTACTGTCCTGTGATGTATCCCTACCTGTTCCGCTACCTTGCGGAACGATAACCCATCTTCTCGTAGTTGCAGTACCTTCCTAACAGTTATTGGCGGTACAGCAGGGCGGCCTAACTTCTTGCCTTGCGCTCTTGCGCGATCTAATCCTGAACGTACTCTTTCGGAAATCATGCTCCGTTCAAACTCCGCGAATACGCCCATCATCTGAAACATAGCCTTGCCTGATGGAGTGGTTGTATCAATGCCGCTCTGATGTAGGAAAAGATTTATACCTTTTGCGTGTATCTCAGAAAGGAGGCTAACGAGATGCTGTAACGATCTGCCAAGCCGTGAAACGTCCCAAGCCAGAATGATGTCAAAGTCCTTTCTGTGTACTACCTCCATCATCTTGTCCAGTTCTGGACGCTTATCTGTAGCACCTGAGATTACATCGCTGTAGACGGCTTCTACCGTCCACTGATGGCGTTTAGCCACTTCCATTAACTCCCTGATCTGGTTGTCCGTGGTCTGCTTATCCGTCGATACACGGCTGTATATGGCCGCTTTCATGGTTGTCTGCTCCTGTTGGAAACCCACTGAGATTATCTCAAATACGTGGCGCAATAACAACTGTTTAAGCGCCATCTCTAGGAGGTATCAAAACAACCCTGATTTATAGGCTTTCCCGCGTGGATTCCGTAGAGGGTTTTAGCGCCACCCATTGCTTAGTGACGCCTATAGAGGAACAAGTCCGTTTCTCTGGCTGTCAGCGCCCTGCTGACGCTTGGTAAAGGAGCAGGACTATGCCCAAGCGAGCAACATACTCACGGCCCATCAGGGAGATGGGCTTCCTTCAACCAAACAAACGGCAGGCCAACGCGAATAGCCCCGACTACGTGGGCGAAATCGTAGTGGATGATGTGCCGTACCGTGTAAGCGTCTGGAACGAACCGAAAGATCGTAAGGCCGTAGCGTTATACCCAATGGCTGATTACTCATGAACGGCGATGAGGAAGCGGTAGATGTTGAGGAAACGCTAGCGAGGCTGATGACCGAGGTGGAACTTGCGGGAATATCTGACCTACGTTTCTCAGACGGTCAGACGGATCGTAGAGGTAATCATCCGCGAGGATGATAATTCAGCGGTACATTGATGGAAAAACTGGCGGGTCACCGCAGGGTGGCCCCACCCCTTTTTGTTTCTTTACGTTAGTTATATATTGTCCTCACACAGCGGATCAGAAAGATAACTTTCCAGAATCAATGTATAGAAAAAAGAATTTTTGCAGTATACATATAGTATACAAACATATATAGATGCTCTTAAACACTACGATATAAGCATGATCAAGATAGTTACCTACAACATCCAGTTCGGACAAGGCCGTGATGGCAAGGTCGATATAAACCGCATAGTGGATGCGCTGCAAGGCGCAGACGTTATTGCCCTGCAGGAAGTCGATCGTTTTTGGGATCGCTCAGGTCTGAGCGATCAGGTTGCATTACTGGTCGAGTCTTTTCCGGGCTATGACTATGCGTTTGGTCCTGGAGTGGACCAGGCGAGTGGTCGTGCAGGGCCCGATGGTCGACCGATACGCCGCCAGTTCGGCAACCTGTTGTTGAGCCGCGAACCGATCCAGTATTGCCGCCACCATTTACTGCCCAAGAGCGCCAGTATCGGCCCGCTCAGCATCCAGCGCTCGGCCCTTGAGTGCGCAGTCGATTTTGCCGGCACGACAATCCGCTTTTTCAGTACACACTTAACACACCTGTGTTCCGTCACTCGGGTGCCCCAGGTGCACGAATTGTTGCGCATTAATCGTGATGCTGCGCTTGAGGGGTTACCGGTGTGCGGCGCGCTTAAAGTTAACTCCTTGCGTGACGGCGGGGATTACTGGGCTGATGGGCTGATGGAAGGCGAGGTATCGCCTCACGCGATTTTGCTCGGTGATTTCAATTGCACACCTGATGCGCCTGAGTATGAGTTGCTGGTAGGGCCGATGTCACCCTATGGTGGGCGGGTGACCCATCCTCTGGGCTTTGTAGACGCCTGGATAGGGGCCGGGGGTGACCCGGCAGCGGGACATACTTCTGATGTTGAGGGCGAGCCGGCGCGACTAGATTACGGCTTTGTCAGTGCCGGGTTGCGTGACCGGATCGAAAAGTGCTGGGTGGATA